>Ga0182027_10001610_pt1 | contig 37528 bp, 41 predicted proteins | sample 712E1DmetaG_FD_121300 | JGI IMG/M metagenome (GOLD analysis project Ga0182027, IMG submission 121300) | Permafrost microbial communities from Stordalen Mire, Sweden - 712E1D metaG (Illumina Assembly) | ecosystem: Environmental > Terrestrial > Soil > Wetlands > Permafrost | place: Sweden...
ACGCTTCAGAGTAATGTGGAGTCAGAACGGCGTTTATTCCGTTTGGTTTCCTGGTATGACAATGAATGGGGGTATTCCAATCGCATCGTTGATCTGGCTCGATATATAAGTCGCGCCTTATCCCGTAAGGATCAGTTGCTGGATTCTACAACGGAGCGGAACCGGGGGGTGTTTGGTCTATTCAATAGAACGGTTCTATTTAAAAGAACCGATAGGCTTTCCGGAAAAGGCGTATGGGCTTAAGCCAAGAGCAGCATCGGCGTTACAAACGACATATTGTTATGAAGGATGTTGGAGTGCAGGGGCAGGAGAAGATCTGCGCTTCAAAGGTTCTGATCATCGGCGTGGGGGGGATCGGGTCACCAGTAGCATTGTATCTTGCTGCCGCTGGAGTTGGGACGATCGGTCTTGCAGATGGGGACAAGGTCGATATCTCGAATTTACAGCGGCAGATCGTCCATTCTGTTTCAGACGTTGACCGTCTGAAAACGGTTAGCGCCAAAGAAAGAATTTTGGCGATCAATCCGGATGTCAATGTTGTGACTTACGAAACGTGGGTCGATGGCTCGAACATTGCCGGCATCATCAAGGATTATGACTTTATCGTTGATGGGACTGACAACTTCGTTGATAAATTTCTTATTAATGATGCCTGTGTCCTTGGTAAAAAGCCTTTTTCCCACGGTGGAGTGATGGCGTTCGACGGTCAGACCATGACCTATGTGCCGGGCTCGACATGTTACCGTTGTATTTTTACAGCGCCTCCGCCGATCGGCGCATTGCCGACATGCGCGGAGATGGGTGTCTTTGGAGCCGTTGTGGGTATTTTGGGAGCGATCCAGGCAGCAGAGGCATTACGGTATCTGGTAGGAACGGGAGAGCTTCTTGTTAACCGGCTTCTTGTCTTCGATGCCCGGAAGATGGATTTTCGGACGGTGCGTTTTCAAAGAAATCCCCGTTGTCCTGTTTGTGGAGAGAAACCCTCTATATCAGAATTGAGTAAACCAGATCATCTGGTGTGTGATCATTGAAGCAATGTCTCGTTAGTGGGGCTTGGATCTTATGAAATATGAAAAAGCGAAACGGCGTGATTTGAATGAAATTGTGAGCTTGTTGTCCTCTGCTGGCTTGCCCAGCGAAGATGCGGGGTTACACTTGGAGAATTTCATTGTTGCCCGTGACGGTGGAAACGTAGTGGGCGCGGTCGGGATTCAGATATACGGTTCAGATGCGTTGTTGCGGTCGCTTGTGGTCCACCCGGGAGCAAGAGGTCGTGGAATCTCGCGCCAATTAGCTCAGCGCATCGTGGCGTCAGCTCAAAGTCATGGAGTGAGGCATCTGTATTTATTGACGACCACGATTGAGGGATTGTGCTCGAAGTGGGGTTTTCAGAAGGTCGACCGCAAGGATGCTCCGGAGGAAATAAAGAATTCGGCGGAGTTTCAGGGGCTTTGTCCTTCAGGGGCAGTTTTGATGCATCAATCTGTTGGAGAGATCATCAAAGAGAGCAACTAACGAAACGATTCTAGGAGTAGAACGGGACAACCCGCTACCGACGGATATCATGAGGTGGGAGGGGTTGTGGAAATTAAAAAGCTACGCATTTTGAATCTTCATGGGTTACATTTGAGAGAGGCCGCCCGCATTGTCACGATCGCAAAGAAATTTTCTTCCAAAGTCCATCTCTGGTATAAAACGGTCAAGGTTGATGCGCGTTCCATTCTCGATGTCGTTTTGCTTGAAGCCCCGCAGAACTCAGAAGTCACTCTGACCGTAGAAGGGCCGGATGAAAAAGAAGCAATGGCTGCGATTTCGCAGACATTTCAGGATGGGGGAGGAATCTAGCCCTGGCTTGGATCAACCTTTACGTAGGATCTCTTCTTGCTAAATCCCGTCACCAAGATCAAATCCATACGGATTTGATCTGTCGCCATAGACCTTGGCCCAAGCTTTCTCGTAAGCGGCTTTATAAATTTGCTGGATTGAAGCGAATTGTTCCGGAGTTAGTTCCGGGAACGCAGATGCAGGGCAGATGACAAATGAATCCAGGGAGGGTTCGTTTTCGAATTGGTGGGGGAGTTCGCCGAAATAATTGTTTAGTCGTGACATAAAATCATCCTTTAATCTTTGTCGCCCGGGAAGCAAAAGGCGTTTAATACTCAATAATCCCTATCGATATAGTAGAGTATAAACAGAGATTGCAATCCTGTCAAGCGAATACTTTACCCAGTAGAGTGGATCTGCACTATATCCCTACTATCTCCATAGAATATAGATGATATAAGTCCTTTATTTTCAACAAGTTACAACAATTTTCTTTGACAGGAGTTGTGTTCCCTGATAATATTCTCCCATGGAGCACGAAAGCATTGGCCTAGCGAGCTATGCTTCATCAGCTATATCAACAATCTCAACCATTCGAATGGAGAGGCAGTAAAATGAAAAGCGAAATGAAAATGAAACAAATGATGACAATGGGGAGAAACATGATGGGAATGCCCAACATGACTCCAGCAGGAATGCCTATGGGGACTATGGACATGATGATGATCCCTCGCTGCATGATGAAAATGGAAAAGTGCAAAGATGGGATGAAAGTTATGTGCATGGCGTCCGATGAGATGGCCGCGTCCATGATGCAGAATCTTTGTACGATGCTTAACGGCGGCATGGTCAGCTTCCAGATGATGATGAACGGAATGACCATGATGACCTGCAATATGATGATGGGCATGTGCAAGGTCGAAATGACCAAGGATGGCATGTGCGTCATGTGCACGAGCGGCGACATGAAGTGCTGCAAGATGATCCAGGATTGCTGCGAGTGCATGATGACCATGATGGAATCCGGTTGCATGTGCTGCATGAGCATGAATGGAACGCCGGTTTGCTGCGGTTGCTGCAGCTGCTGCAAGTAAGCGAATACGAGATAACAAAAAAAGCCCGCCTGAAAATGGCGGGCTTTTTTTGTCTCCAAGCGGGGAATGTAAGGCTTATCTCAGGGTATGGTGGCCAGAAGATCTTTGACCACTTCTGATGCGGCGATCAGTCCTGCAACGGAAGGGACGAAGGAGATGGTCCCAGGTATATCATGTCGCGTGGAGCATTTACGGATGCTGCTGCCCTTGGGGCAGATACAGGACCTGCTGCAGGACGCATCTTCTACCTTAAAGGATTCCATTACGGGCTCCTTCGAATATACCACCTTTAGTTTGTTAATCCCGCGGTTGCGCAACTCAACTCGCATGACTCTGCATAGGGGGCATACGGTCGTCTCAAAGAGATCAGCGACTTCAAATCGGGTGGGATCAAGTTTCTTCCCGGAACCCATGCAGCTGATGACCGGGATTTTAAGTTCCTTCGCGCGCACCACGATATCGATCTTTGCTGTTACGGTATCAAGAGCATCTACGATGTAGTCATAATTAGTTTTGATCAGTTCTGCGCCATTCTCGGGAAGGTAGAAGGTTTGGTGTGTTTCAACCTTGATCTTCGGATTAATCTCCAGGAGGCGTTCCTTCATAACCCCGACCTTGGATTTGCCGATCGTTTTATGCGTGGCGTGGAGCTGACGGTTAATGTTCGTCATGCAAATGAGGTCGTCGTCGACCATCACGATACTGCCGATGCCACAGCGTGCGAGGGCTTCCACCGTATAGCTGCCGACTCCGCCGATGCCGAACACGGCCACGGTCGAGTGGCGGAGTTTGTCCAGTGATTTTTTTCCAATTAATAGTTCCGTTCGGGAGAATTCATTTTGCATAGGGTTTGAATTATACCAGAAGTTCAATATTGCGAATGGGCCCAAGTGAAGATTTAGCTTTTTGGGGGAGGCGAAATATTTTGGGGAAGGGCTTGACAGGGATTAAAAATCATGTATAATCACTACTAAGTCGATAGAGTATTTATACATTAAATAGCTCATCTACAGCCCAAGCGAATTATCGCTAGGGAGAATAGCCAGGCTCACTAGACAACTAGAGGCCCAGAATATTTCCGGTAAGACTGGAGATGTTTCGGGCCTTTTTTGTTTTTATTGGTTTTAAGTTTTAGCGTGGTATCAAAATATAACGAGAAAGAAGCAGTTATGAGAAATACATATCAACTAACAGGCTTGTTATTAGTGATTTTTGTTTTATGGGTAACGCCTTTCTCTGCTGCGGATGGGGGGCAATCAGTGCCTTTCCAGATCACTGGGGGGAATGCTGTAGCGCCGCATCTTGATCTTTTTATCGCAAAAGAGAGGGTTGCATACGAGGCGAAGGCGATCGCATCGAGTGATTTTGTCGCAATTGGAAAGAATTCCGCTTCTATATATGTTCCCCAAAAGCGATCAGTGCGGCTTTTGACGGAGCTTCCATTTACAGCATTGCGAGAGTTTAGAATTCCCGAACATCCGTTCTTGTCGTACCCAAGGAGAATAAAATGACGGTTCCTCAAAAGCCTTTTAAAAAAAATATCGTAAACGATGCGATTATTAAAGAACTCTCTGACGCTATCGTCGGTTTGAAATTTGGAGAAATTGTTATCAAGGTGCATGACTCAAAGATTATCCAGATAGAAAAGACTGAAAAAGTGAGATATGACAGTTTTCATCTGGAACATGGGGGTGGTATCTAGTTCAAACTTACCGTCTACCGGACCGCCGGCTGACACAATGAAAAAAAATAAAAATCTGCCTTTCCGACCGGACTACCGGATAAAAAGGGCAATCAGATCGGAAAAGGAGAATAAGAAATGAAGAAGTTCATTGCGTTAGGGCTTGCAGCCCTTGTTTTTAGCTGGCAGTTTGCGGGGGTCTCGTATGCCGGAGTTCCTTTGAACAACTTGGAAGGCGTAGGAGGTATCGCATTTAACCCGTTGGCCTATCTCGCCAACGCGGGAAGTAAGTGGAGAAAAGAAGCGCCGGCAACACCGGTACCAGGAAAGACAGAAACGAAGGCTTTTAATGATTACGGGGTGCTGGAAAATGTCAGTAAGCCCCAGGCCGGGGCGTGGTATGTGCGTTTGCCGCAGGCCCATGTGGACTGGACCTCTCTCGGGTCGGCTTTTTCGCTTTATGACCGGGCGGAAGTTTCGTACGGGTGGGAAGCCGTGGCGCCGCATGGCGGGAAGACAATCTACAAGAACAATATCGGTACGAAGTTCTTGTTGGTCAAAGAGAACGCGGGAGATCACAATTTTATTCCAGCGATCTCGATTGGTGGCATTTTGAAGAATACCGATTATGTGCCGGCGAAGACGAAGCATGTGGGTGCGGATGTGTATTTGGTCGCGACCAAGCTGATCAAAGAAACGCCGTTGCCTGTCCTGTTGTCCGGTGGCTTGCTTGCGACGAACAGCCGTACGACCGGAGTTTTTGGTTACGATCCGAATTACCGGTTCACGTGGTTCGGGAACGCGGACTTGATCGTGCTCAAGAACCTGGCGGTCGGTTATGAATACAAGCAGGGAGCTCATTTCCATGGCTGGCATGACGCAGATTACCAGGATATTCATGCGGCGTGGTTTATCAATGATAAGTGGACACTTGTCGGGGCTTGGGTCTATGCTGGCGCGGCCAAGAGCGCCAAAGAAGTCGGATTAGGTGATGGTTTTACGGCCAGTTTGCATTACGCGTTTTAAGCGTAAAGAAAGGTGGCTTTTATGGTACGAGCCATTTTTGAGGCTGATTCCGGATACTGGGGACGGCTTTATTTTAGCCGTCCCAGTACCGAATATCTTTTGAGGAATACATTCATGAAACAAGCGAAGTGTTGATTTAACAACAAACAAAAAAGGGGTTCATTATGGGTATCTATCAAGACATAACACAAACTGTCGGGAATACGCCGCTTGTGAGATTGAACCGACTTACCAAGGGGCTGGAAGCAACGGTTTTGGTCAAGCTGGAATCCTCGAACCCTCTTTCAAGCGTTAAGGACAGGATCGGGGTTGCGATGATCGATGCCGCTGAAAAAGCGAAAAAACTCAAACCCGGTGATGTAATCGTCGAGCCTACGAGCGGGAACACGGGCATTGCGCTGGCTTTTGTCGCTGCCGCACGCGGTTACCGGTTGATCTTGACGATGCCGGAGACCATGAGTCTTGAACGACGCCAGCTTCTGAAGATCCTTGGCGCAGAGCTTGTTCTGACTGAGGGGGCAAAAGGGATGCGCGGCGCAGTTGAAAAAGCCGAGGAGATCGCTAAAGGTATTCCAAACAGTTTTATCCCGCAGCAGTTCAACAATTCTGCCAATCCGGATATTCACAGGAAAACAACCGGCGAAGAGATCTGGAAAGATACGGACGGTGCAGTGGATATTTTTGTGGCTGGGATCGGGACGGGCGGTACGATTACGGGCGTTGGGGAAGTGCTGAAGAAAAAGAAGCCTTCCGTTAAAATTATTGCCGTCGAACCACTAGATTCTCCCGTTCTGTCGGGTGGGAAACCGGGGCCACACAAGATTCAAGGGATCGGAGCCGGTTTTGTTCCCGGGATTCTGAATACAAAGGTTTACGATGAGATCATTAAGGCGCGCCATGAAGATGCCGGAAATATAGCGCAGCAACTTGCTAAGCAGGAGGGCATCCTGGGCGGTATTTCTTCTGGAGCGAATGTTTGGGCGGCGCTCGAAGTTGCCAAACGGCCTGAGTCCAAAGGGAAAACCATCGTGACCGTGATCTGTGATACAGGAGAGCGGTATCTTTCGACCTGGCTTTTCCAGGATTACGCAAAAAGCTAAAAGTCCGGAATTGATTTTAGGTAGACATTCTTGAAGATATGCCGGCATGTGGAAGGCTTACCGCCATATCGTCCGCAAATATCCTCGGATTTCTCTCCAAGAAGAACGAAGACTAATCCGTGAAGCCAAGCGCGGGGGCAAGGCCCAGGCTCAGGAGCTTGTTCTCCGCCACATTGGCTTTGTGATTTTCCGCATCCATAAACGCGCTTTTCCTGCCTACGCCAAACGGTTCGGGGAAGACCTGCTTTCACAAGGTATCTTTCTTCTCTACGAAAAAATTTATACCTATAACCTCCGCTACTATGACGAGCACGGGAATTTTAAGCCAGTCCGGTTCGTCTCCTATGTCTGGAAGGCAGTCGATGGCCTTATTCTTGCTTCGCTCAGGAAAGAGCTTCACCATGAACAACGCAGGATAACCGGGTATCAGGAGGGGGAAGAATATGACATATTCGAACGAATTCCTGGAGAAAACGATCCTCGTATGGCAGCCGCATTCGAAAGAGCCTTTGACACTTGAGGGCACCCGCGAGATTGCGCAAAATGCATCCAACCTTATCAAGCTGCTAATCGAACTCGAAAGGAAATACGGCCCTCCGGCCAAGTAGCCAGTTAATCTCCTTCCGTCTGGCATTTCGCACCCAGACATGCCTTTTTAGAGGCTATACCCCTAAAACGGGGTATACCTCCCGCTCGACCACAGTCTCTCGTCTTAAATTTTGTACTCGATACTGTGGTCGAGCGGGGTTCTCGGCATGCCCGGGTGCGGGTTTCCCAAGGGTGGGTTTGAAAATCAAAAACAATAAGATTTATTTCAAGTATAAAAACCTTCACAAACTGTTCACACCCCTGTCTTAAACGGACCTTCCATGAGGGGATGAATGCAGTAGGGTGGGGCGAAAGCGTCGCAGACGAGACCGCTGAAAAATTTATTTTAAGCTTAGAAATGTTCGTTTGGTGTGAACGTATATGTCGTAATTCGACCTCCCATGGGGGGCTTGTTTGGGGAATTGATGTATTTATTGCCGAACGGTTTCCGGCGAATTTGGGGTCTTTCTGACGGGCTTAATGGATCTGATCAATGTTCGTGGAAATATATTTCTAGTATAAAAATGTTCGTAAACATTGAATGACCCCTTCTTAACTCAATGTCCCATGAGGGGTATTTGGAATTATAAATAAAAACAAAGACCAGTCCTAAACCTGGTTGCTATCACGGCGCTAAAGCCCAAGAGGTAAACGGAGATCAAGTAAGAATGAACCGGAGATTCGAGATCGATGCTAGATCGCACCAAGCGTCGGGATGATTTCTGGGAGTATTGACGGGCAACTTGTATCACGGCCTAAAGCGGAAGCGTCTCTCGGGTTAATGCTTTTTATGGCATTGATCACCTTCTCGGCTTTGTCTCGTGGTTCAAATTGGATCAAGGATCCGGCAAAGCAGGGTCTGTTAAGGGAGTCCGGACAGGGTTGTAGCCCTGTTCTCCCCAAGACGGTCCCAGCAACACCGGTCCGAGTGATGAGAAATACGGTGACGGTTCAGAAGAGTCAGGATGATTACAGGATGTTTCGAGAGCCGGCTCGATTTGTGGTGGGCATTTCGGATCGCGTATCGCAGATGGTAAGTCGCTTGGTTCGCTGATGTGCAGGAATTGGGGTGAGACAGTGATGTTTCTCTGCCTAGCTATTAAAAATTTAAAAAAATATTAAGGGGGTGATGTCAGTTGCCCGTGGAAGCATTTACACGGCAAGCTAAAGAGAATGCCAAAACAGTGGAAGAAGAATATCAGTACCGGCTGAGGCAATTTTATAGGCTCCTGCTGCAGGCGGATAAGGAGCGGATGGCCGTCCCGGTAGCAGGGGAGAAAAGGAGAAAATCGTCAGATAAAAAAGTTCGGCGGAGTTAATGCGTATGTCAAATAAATGCGTATAATACCGCCTAGCAGAAAAGGAACGACGATGGAAAAATCAGAAGAGAAAAGACGTATAAAAGCAGCGCTTTATACCCGTGTCAGCACTGAAGATCAGGCGCGAGAGGGGTATTCGCTGGGTGTCCAGAAGGACTACCTTGTGGATTTTGCTAAAAGGGAAGGGTTAGAGATCTGTTTTGCTGACGGCAAAGGCGCGATCTACATGGATGACGGTTACAGCGGCTATTCGCTTGACCGGCCTGCCATGAACCAACTGCTTGAAGATGCGCGCGCGGAAAAGTTCGATCTGATCCTTGTCTACAAGCTGGACCGTTTTAGCCGAAGATTGCGGGATATCCTGAATATTCTGGATGAGCTTGATGGACTTGGGGTTCAGTTCAAATCAGCCACCGAGCCTTATGATACGACCACAAGCTCGGGGAAGCTGATGCTCCAGCAGCTAGGGAGTTTCGCGGAGTTTGAGCGCAACCGGATCATTGAACGGGTATTTCCCGGAATGGTCCGGGGTGTTCAGGCCGGGCATTGGCAGGGTTCGCGGTATGCCCCGTTTGGCTATTCTTATGACAAGACGGCGAAGCGGCTTCTTGTCGCTGACGAGGAAGCGCAACTGGTGCGGGAAATATTCCAGCGATATATCTCGGGAGAGCCCTGTCAGAAGATTGCCGGGGATTTTTTCCAGAAGAAGATCCTGAGCCGGTCCGGCGGGACTTTTAACAGCTCGCTAGTTCGCAAGATCCTCCGGAACAAGCTCTATACCGGAAAGCTCGTCTGGAATGCGCATCACTATGACCGGAAGCAGAAGACACTGAGGGGTTGCCGCTATATTAAAAATGATCCTTCCAAGGTCATTGAAGCGGACGGATTGCATCAGCCAATCATCTCAGATGAAGTCTTTTCCCGTGCACAAAACATCCTCGACCGAAACCGGAGAGGCAGCTTCCACCGCAAAAGGGTAAGGGATTATGTGTTGTCGGGGATACTAACCTGCGCGAAGTGCGGCTATCGCTACAGTGGTGTCTCTAACCTGAAAAATCACAAGACCAACGAGAAAAGGCCGTATTACCGTTGTTCGGGCCGTGCTACACGTAATATTCACTGTGGGAATAACGACGTGAGGGCTGAGATCCCGGAGGCCGCGGTGTACGAGATTCTGGAAGTCCTTTTCACTTCCGGAGAGGTCAGCAAGGAAAGAATGCGGAATCTGATCACGGACCATTACCGGGAACAGGCGGTGGGCGAAGTTTCTCATGATCTTGAGAAGCTGAAGAAAGAACTTCAGGGGTGCTCGGCGAAACTCGGGAAGCTAACGGATGTCTATCTGGACGGAAGTATCGGCAAGGACATTTTTGAAGGCAAAGCCCAGAAGCTCCGTAACGAGGAGGGGGAGATCCGTATCAAGATCGAACGGATGGAGCTCCAGCTTGTCGAAAAGGAAGCCTCAAAGGACTATGTTAAAAGGGCTGCGGATGTTGTAAGGTCGTCCGATTCTTTCCGGGAGAATCTGCGACCGGTTTTGCGAAAAGAGCTGCTCAAGTTTGTTTTTAAGAAGCTCGTGATCGATCATCAGCGGATATCAAGTTTTGAACTTTACGAACCCTTCCAGGGCATGTATGAAAAAGCGTTAGCCTCTAGGGGCAAGGGTGATTTCCCGGAAAGGAGGATACAAACTTGTCAGCAAGGAAAAGGAAAACAGACGAAAATGGCATCGAAAAGCCAGTCGTGTTTATTAGGACCTTCGGATGCCAAATGAATGCTTATGATTCCCAAGTGGCGACGGGGATTCTGGAGCAGGCGGGCTTTGAGGTGATCGCGGAAGGCGATGTCCCGGAGGAGATTTTGACTCCTCAAGGCAAGCCGTCGATCTCCCGTGGGGCTGATATCGTTCTTATGAACACTTGCTCCGTTCGTGATCACGCGGAGGAACGTGTTTGGGGACGGCTCGGTATGTTGGGAGTTGAAAAGAAGGAGCGGCCCGAGCTTATCATCGGCCTCATGGGTTGTATGGTCGAGGAACATCGGGAAAAACTGTTCAAGAGATTCCCGTACCTGGATCTGTTGGTCGGAACACGTCACATTAAGGAACTTCCTGAGATGATCCGACAGGTCTATGAAACGCGCAAACAAGTCGTCCTCGCCCCAGTGCGCAAGGACTATCGCGTGCGGGCCCCAAGACAGCCCGCTACGCGGATTGCCCGCATCAAACAGGATGGCATCTCGATCGAATATAGCGAACACATTAAACGAGACAGCGGTTTCCACGCGTGGCTTCCTGTCATGACCGGCTGCAATAAGGAATGCACGTTCTGTATCGTTCCGATGACGCGGGGAAGCGAGGTTTCGATGGCGGCAGATGAGGTTTGCCGCGAAGCACGCCGATTGGTTGCGGACGGCGTTAAATGGATCACGCTCTTGGGGCAGAATGTTAATTCGTATCTCGGGACTCGGGATTCGGGACTTGGGGCGGGAACGTTTCCTGAGCTTTTGGAGATGCTATGTCAAATCAATGGTTTGGAAAGAATTTCATTCACGACCTCCCACCCGCAAGATGCGAAGGAAGAGCTTTTTCAAGTGATCGCCCGGAACCCCAAGATCGGTCGGCGATTCCACCTGCCGCTTCAGTCCGGGTCTGACCGTATACTCAAGCGCATGAAGCGGCTTCATACCTATGCGGAATACAAGGCGAAGATCGACCGCCTTCGTGAACTCGTGCCGGAGATCTCGATCACGACCGATATGATCGTCGGTTTTTCGGGAGAAACGGAGGATGATCATCAGGCGACAAGGCGAGCGCTTGAAGAAATACGGTTTGATAGCGCCTATATCTACAAATATTCCGTACGGCCCGGGACGCCCGCGGCCCGGCTTCCGGATGATGTGTCTTTTGAGGTCAAGTCTGCAAGGAACCAGGAGCTATTGAAGGTCCAGAAGGAAGTTACGGAACAAAAGAGCCGGGCGTTTATCGGGAAAACTTTCACTGTTTTTGTGGAAAGCCGTCATGCGGAAAATCCCAAAGAAATGGTCGGCCGCACGGATCAAGACCGGCGCGTCATTTTTGAAGCGGATCGTGACTGCGTGGGGCAGTTCATCCGGGTGGAATTTACGGGGCTACACCACGAAACTTTTCGCGCCAAGCTCGCTTAAAATAAAGGGGACAGGCTGAATTGCTCAGTAATTGTACCTGCCCCTTTAATCTCGTTGGACTTTCAGCATTTCCCTCAATGTGATAATCCTGAATCCTTCACGCTCAAATTGAGGAATTTCTTTTGCAAGGACTTCCAGTGTTTTTACCCGGTAATGGCCGATGGCGATGGCGTTGCCTTTCGCGCGCGCGACCGCTCTCAACTCATCAAGCTCAGCGCGGATCGCGGGTTTCGAATCCTCATTATCCAAAAAAACGCCACGGGCCAGGATCGGGAGGCCCAGCGAACGGCCGACGGCAGGCACCACAGATTCCGGCGTGGTGTAGCTGTCCAAAAAGAAGAGATGCCTTCGTTTGAGTTCTGACAGAATGATGGTCATCATGTCGCGGTCCGTGGTCCCGCGTGAACCCATGTGGTTATTGACGCCGACGTAGTTTGGAACAGAATCAAGATCCCGGGCGAGCATGTCCAGGATGTCTTCCTTGCTCATGGTCCCCACGATAAGGCCTCGTCCCGGGATTTTATCCAGCATGGTGTCGAGGGGGAGGTGGAGAATAACCTCGGCGCCTGTTGTCCGGCTCAGATCCCCGTAAAAGCCCGAATAGGGCAGGAGCGGCAAAATGGCGTAGGTGACCTTGTCACCGAGGGCCTTCAACTGGTTCGTGTAGTGATTATTATTACCGATATCATCGATGACGAAGGTGATCTTGGGGTGGCCGCTTTGGCGATGGACCCAGGGAACTTTGGGAGCTCCGAGCGGGCAGAGATGCTTTAACCATAAGAATCCGCCCCAGACACAAAGCACGAGCAACAGAAAAGTCACAAAACTTCTCTTCTGCTTTTTGGTCAACTTGAATTTAAAGATCTTTCTTCGGGCCATGGGGCGTCCTTTATATCATAAAAACGGCAAAAAGCCCGGTGAATTAACATGGCAAAAAATTTTTTCGCGCCTTGCAAGTCATGGCGCGTCTTGATAGGATAGCGCCCGCTTCGGGAGATCCCTTGGTTATGGAAAATGAAAAACAATCGTTTCAAAAATGCGCGAAGGCACTGATTGATCTCGTTTTTGAGACTGAAGGTCATGATCGTGTTTATCGCGAATTCTGCGAATTGGAGCCCAAGCTTAAAAGCGTCGCATTTGGGGCCTTTTGCCGGGAATATGTGCCTGCCAAGCTGGCCTTGGGATGTGTCTTTTGGGTTGGTTGTTGTGCGCACCACCGGATCGAGGATAAGAACCTGAGGAATATCTATTTCAAAGAAGTGATGGGCCTTTTTGAGTCGCCGAAGTCCCTTGAGGACGCGACGCGTTTTAGCGAGAGCCTTTATGCTTCGAACGCGGACAAGGAACAGTCGCCGGTCTTGGGTGTTCTGGTGCACCTTTTTCACAAGCTGGGGCTTGAGGCCGTCGTGAAGCCCGGAGAAGACGACGTCGGGGTGCTGAATGCGGGTTTTCATTTTATGATGCACGTAAGCGAGGCGCTCAAGGTTGTTTTTGAGGCGCAATTCGACGATTTTTTTTACGCCAACGAAGATTGCCGCATCGTGGATATGAGAAAGAAGGCCTAGCATGATCCAAAAGATCCACCGTAATAACATGGTCTGGATCGACATGGAAATGTCGGGACTGGATCCGGAAAAAGACAAGATTCTCGAGATCGCCACGGTCATTACAGATGGGAATCTGAATATTTTGGCGGAAGGGCCTGACCTTGTGATCCACCAGCCTTCCAATGTTCTTAAAGGCATGGATGAGTGGAACCAGGATCATCACTCCAAGTCGGGTCTGATTGATGCGGTCAGGGCATCGACCATGACGGTAAAAAAGGCCGAGCAGTTGACTTTAGAGATCATCCAGGAATATTGTAAACCCAAGAAGGCACCCCTTTGTGGTAATTCTGTTCATCATGACCGGAGGTTTCTTATGAAGTATATGCCGAAGATCGATGGCTATCTTCATTACCGGCATGTTGATGTAAGTTCCCTTAAGGCGCTCATCGCGCGCTGGTACCCAAAGGACAAGGAGCCGCCTAAGGGCAAGTCGCACCGGGCGCTATCGGATATCCGGGAATCGATCGCGGAACTCAAGTTCTACCGGGAACGGTATTTTAAATAGTGTCTTTTCACGATTGCGTTCCCGCTGTTCGCCGTAGGGATTGTCATGGTTTCCAGGGATGAGGCCCCGCATCATGCTAGAAGAACCCAGAAAAGCCGCCCAAAACATCATCGCGATCGTCTATGATTTTGACGGGACGCTTTCGCCCGGCAATATGCAGGAAGAAACGATCTTTAAAGCGTACGGGATCGATAAAAGGAAGTTTTGGGCAAAATCCCAAGCGCTTGTGGCGCGTCGCGGCTATGAAAAGACTTTGGCCTATTTGAAGCTGTTGATTGATGATCCGGTTTTCAGGCGCCGGCCCCTTTCGAAAAGCCGGCTAAGAGAATTTTCAAAACATCTGCCCTATTATCCCGGCGTTGACGAAGGCTATTTTGACCAGTTGGATGTCTTCATCCGGTCAGTTCCGGAAGTTCCCGAGGCCCGCATCACGCTCGAACATTACATCATCTCAAGCGGGCTTCAGGATATCCTGGAAGGCGCTAGTATCCGGAAATATTTCAAGAAGATCTACGCCTGCGAGTATGATTTTCAGCGGGGGAGGCCCGTTTTCCCAAAGCTTGTCATCAATGACACGAATAAGACCCAGTTCCTTTTCCGCATCAACAAAGGCAAGCTCAAGCTCAGTGAAAGCATCAACGATCACATGCCGGAAGCGGAGCGTCGTATTCCTTTTCGTAATATGATCTACGTTGGCGACGGGATTACAGACGTTCCTTCCATGACGGTAGTTCAAAAGGCCGGCGGCAATGCTATCGCGGTTTTTGATCCGGCGAAGCGAGTGCCTCGCGCCGTGAAGGCGATGGTAGCGGAGCATCGCGCGGAACATTTCGCGCCTGCGGATTTTGGGCCCCACTCGCTTTTGGTGAAGATCCTTCGCCAAACCCTCAAGAAGATCATCGCCTCGATCGTTTATCGCTCCTCCGCCGCGCGTTCCTCGGATTGGGTTCGGCGGCACATGAAGTGAAATTCTCCGGAAATAAATCCCGTTCTTTGCGGGTAATCATGCTTAAGCTTTGAAATCCGCGATGAGCGTATGCATTTCTTTTAAGTTCATCGCGCGATTGATCTTGTTCCGAAGTTGGGCGACGTTGGGACAGCCCTTAAAATACCAGGCCGCGATCTTTCGGGACTGAAGCACGCCCGTCTTTTCTCCTTCGTATTTCACCTCGAGCCGGATATGCTCGAGTGCAACGCGTTTTTTTTCTTCGAATGAAGGAAGTTTGGGTTTATGGCCGGCCAGGCATGAACGAATACCGGCATAGAGCCACGGATTTCCGAGGGCGCCGCGGCCAACGGCGACTCCGTCGCATCCTGTTATTTCCATCATGCGTTTGGCGTCTTCGGGGATAAAAATATCGCCATTTCCGAAAACGGGAATCTTCAAGACATTTTTAACAAGTCCGATCACCCTCCAGTCCGCCTTTCCCGAGTAGCCTTGGGCGCGGGTTCGCCCGTGAACGGTGACCGCGGAAAGGCCATGTTCTTCCGCAAGGCGGGCGATATGAAGAGCTTCCTTGCCGCTCGGATCGGTGAATCCGGTGCGCATTTTGACGGTGACCGGGATCTTCTTCAGGTGGGTCATAACATTTTTAAAGATCCTGGCGGAGAGGCCGGGGCACTGAAGGAGCGCCGAACCTGCGCCGGGTCCCGTGACTTTACGCACCGGGCATCCGAAGTTCAGATCGAGGATCTCAAATCCCATTGCCTCGATCATGGCCGCGGCTTTTCCCATAGAATCCGGGTTGTGGCCGACGAGCTGGGCGCCGAGGGGAGTGTCTCCGGCGATTCGGCGGACGAGGGGGAGGGTCCGTTTGTTCTCGCGCACAAGGGCTTCGGCCGAGATCATTTCCGTAAATGCCAGTTCGAGTCCAAGTTCGCGGGCGATCAGACGAAACGCAATGTTCGTGCAATCCGCCATCGGGGATTGGAATAGGGGGGTTTTCAACGAGAGTTTTCCAAGCTTTATCATGAAGGCGCCTTTACGATAAATGAAAAGGTCGTAGTAGAAAAAAATTGAGTCCTGGGTATAATACCTGAAATCGATTCGTACTGCCCATGTCTTTATTTTAGTTGATCCGGGATGACGGGGCTGCGTTGGCATCCGTTGGTTATTAATTCATGATCACCAGAGCTGAGCTATTCATTCAAAAGGAAAGGCAGGGCCTATGTCCATGAACGAACCTAGATCCATCCACGCCGCCGAAGATTGGGGCGTTGTGCTCCAGTCGGTTCCTTCCAAGAACAAGAAAGGGATCGTGAAGCATCTTGGGGAAATTTTTCTGCTCGACAAACATGACGCCGAACAAATTCTCTCGAACATGCCGCTGATCCTCGTGGACAATATTCCCTTCGGACTTGCCGCGCGAATCAAGAAATTTTTTCAGACAGTCGGCGCGGTCGCGGAAACGACGAATCACGACATGATCAAAAAGAATTGCTTTCAGGTGCTTTGGCCGCAGACGCCGGACCTTTCCTTTTTTTTAAAAAATGAGACGGGGCCCGCGAAGGCGCCCAGCCAGGAGAAAAAGAGCAATCCTAGGGCCGCGGAAATGTCTTCTTTTTCAGTGAAGGTCACCAGCGATGAGAATAGGCCGGAAATTCCCCCGATCCAGGAGACTCCGTTGCCCGCAAGGCCTCTTCACGAGTCCTCACGGGTTATTCCGCAGTATCCTTCAGTCTCCCCGAAGCCGGCTCAAGAATCTCCTGTGGTCGTTCATCGCTATCCGCCGATTCCGGAGAAGCCCATTCAGGAATCTCCGAAGATCGTTTCTCAGCCTCATGCAGTTTCCGAAGAGAAACCTGCGGTGGCTTTGCCATCGAGTGTTGATACGGATTGGGAACGCCGCGCCAAGGAATTGAACGAGAAACTCCGGAAGTTCCATGATGAGAAGAGAGAATTGCATGTGCAACACGTGGAGGCAACTGAAAAAGTGAAGAGTGAGCTTCAACGGCGGATCGAGGAGGAGAAGAAAAAGAGCGACGAGATCGCCAAGAAAGCGCAGGAAGATCTTCAGATGGAAGCCCAAAAGCACGAAGTGTTGACCCGGGAGGGGGAAGAGTGGCGCTTCAAGGCCGTTGCTTTGGGTGAGAAGGTCCATGAACTTGAGATGAATTTGACGCAGAAGATTTCCTCGGTCGAAAATTTGATCCAACAGAAAGAGGACCTCGCCCGGCAGTCTGAAAAAACTGCGTCGGAAACTCAGAAAGAACTTTCAGATTTCCGGAGCCGCGAGCAGGAATTTTCCGAAAAGATCGGGGGATTGGAGCGGAGTGTTCAGGAGTCGGCGGAATCTCTCCGGGCACGGGATAGTATGCTCGCCCAGTTCGAGAAACAGATCGCCGACCTTGCCGAAAAAGCCCAAGGACTCGAATCGTTGCGTGAGGAACACGCGCAACTCTCCAAGGAACGTGCGACGATCAGCCAGGAGTATGATATGAAATTCGCCGAGCAGGAAGTGCGTTTGGCAAAAGATGAGGAAGATCACCGCCGTTACCGGAGTCGCATGGACCGCAAGAATGCCGCGGCGACACGCGAACTCGGTGAATGGATCCGTGGCATCGATACCCTCCGTCAAGGGCTCCAGAAATTGATCCTTTTTCTCGGAAGTGAATCCGCTGTTCTCGATAGCGAGAGAAAATCCAATTTACGGTCCCCTTTGACCCGCGGACCGGATTCGCCGAATACGGGAAAAAGTTAAGTTTCCACGATGAAGCGGGTTGGATCCGACGCGATCCGGAAGCTTGATCAGTCCGCGATCCGGGATTATGCCATCCCGGCCCTCCTCCTGATGGAAAACGCCGGTCGGAGTGTCAGTGATGTTATTTCCTGTGAATACAAACCCTGCAAGGTTTTGGTTTTTATAGGAAAAGGGAATAATGGCGGCGATGGGTTAGTCGTCGCAAGACATCTGGCCAATCGCGGCTTTTTAGTGCAGGTCGCTTTTCTTGAAGATCCCACCCGGTTCAAGGCCGATTCGCTTCTGAATTTTTCGATCGTTAGCAAAATGAATATTCCGCGCAGCTTGATGGCCGCCTTTTCCGAAGGGGAAATCTTGGAACTTTGCCAAGAAACAGATCTTGTAGTGGATGCGATCTTTGGGATTGGGATCCATGGTCCCATGCGCGGGATCTTTGAAAAAGCCATTCGCGCGATCAACGGAAGCCAAAGACCGGTGGTGAGCATTGATATTCCTTCCGGATTGGACGCGGATAACGGCCAAGTGCATGGGGTTGCGGTCAAGGCCACAAGGACCGTGACGCTCGCGCTGCCCAAGCGCGGACTTTTCGAAGGCGAAGGGCCCCGGTATGCCGGAGAGATTGAAGTGGCGGACATCGGTATTCCTCGCGAATTGCTTTTGCCATTCCTGAGTTAGCCGCATCGGTAGTGTGATTTCGCGTGGGTTGACCCGAACCGGCCCGCTTTTAATTTATTTTTCTGACTGGGACTAAGATGCGTCTTGGTAATGACTTACGGTTTTTAAAATCAACGCACTAAAGACGTGTTTGAAGCTTGACACTCCCCGCGCTTTCTGTTAAAAACACACGTTTTTCTTAATGGCACTTCGTGAACGATATTCCAAGAGAGGTTCCGCGTGCGATCCTTTAGGCGTTTTCCGGATTGGTTAAGGCGTTCGTTGCCCGAGAATTCTTCGCAGCGGACCCACGCTATTTTAAATAAATATAAATTGAATACCGTTTGCCGCGCCGCCATGTGCCCGAATAGTCATGAATGTTATGCTAAGGATACGGCGACCTTTATGATCCTGGGCGGGGTTTGCACCCGTCATTGCGGGTTTTGTGCCGTGCCGACCGGCGCGGGGGAGAAGCTTCGCAGTGATGAGCCCGAGCGTGTGGCGTTTGCGGCCAAGGAACTGGGACTTCGCTATGTAGTGGTGACGTCGGTGACGCGTGACGATCTCGCGGATGAGGGAGCGGGGCACTATGCCAGTACGGTTCGGGCCGTGAAGCGGGAAATTCCCGAATCGCAGGTGGAGGTTTTGACCCCGGATTTTCATTCGCGGGAAGAGCTGGTTCATTGCGTGATCGAAGCCGGGCCTGAGGTCTTTAATCATAATCTTGAGACGGTGGCGCGATTGCAGCGAGTGGTAAGGCCTCTGGCGGATTATCAGTGTTCCCTCAAGACGCTTGAGATCGCCAAGAGATTAGCCCCGCAACGGGTCACAAAAAGTGGTCTGATGCTGGGGCTTGGCGAAACGGTCCCGGAGATCCTGGAGGCCGGTCGCCACCTTTTGTCGGTGGGGGTCAGCCTCATGACACTGGGTCAATATCTTCAACCGACACGACAGAGTTTGGAAGTGCAGGAGTACGTGACCCCGGAGAAATTTCAAGACTTGACCCGTAAACTGATGGCCTTGGGATTTGAAAAGGTTTTGGCGGGCGCTTATGTCCGGAGTTCTTATCATGCCCGGGAGACCTTCTCGGGTCTGGGGGACGCGCGGACCTGCGGAGATTCAGAAACTTGTACAGGCATTTAAAAACGGAGAGAGCGGTCGATGTTTGAGGTTTTAGCCAAGGGTTTAGGAAAGAACGTGGATGAAGCGACGGTGAAGACCTGGTTCTTTGAAGAAGGGGATTCGGTCACCGAAGGGGATGACCTTGTGGAACTTGCGGCTGAAGATTCGGTCGTGATGATCTCCGTTCCGGCGACGGGTGTTTTGGCGGAAGTTTGCATTGATGAAGACGATACCGTTCAGCGCGACGAAGTCCTTTGCATCATCGATGACGAAGAGGGCGGCTTGGGTGACGATGAGGAGGATGACGAGAAGGCGCAGGGCGCGTAAGATCCTATTTGCAGTCAATGAATTGAAGAAGACGACGAAATCAAGAGGGATAATTAGGCATTTTAAAATGACTGAAATACTCAAAATTAAAAGTCCCGCCGATTTTATCGGAAAGCAGGGAAACGGCGTGATTAGTTTCGGCTCCGGGCAACCCGACTTGCCGCCCCCGCAGGAAGCTTTCCAGGGCATTGATCTTAAACGCGATTTGCGTTATGGACTCATTCAGGGTGAAGTTAAATTGCGTGAAAGTCTGGCCCGAGAATATCCCGGCTCCACCGCGGAAAATTTCGTCATTACGAACGGAGCCTCGGAAGCGCTTGACCTTATTTTCAGGGGATGGTCAAAAGGCGAGAAGGTATTGCTTCCTCGTCCGTATTATTACTCCTATCTGCCGCTCATCGAATTGGCGGGTATGGTTCCGGTTTTTACGGATCTTGTGGACGGCCGGATTGATCTGGATGATTTTAAGAAAAAAACAAAGGATTGCCGTGCCGTTTTGATCAACTCTCCTTCCAATCCGACCGGAAGGGTCGAGGCTATCGAGACGCTAAAAGAAATCGAAAAGATCACTCAAAAGCTCGGGATTCACGTGGTTTCTGATGAGGTGTATAAGGACTTGATTTACGAACGTGAAAATTATCACATTAACGGCGATCATGTGATCACGGTCAATTCTTTCTCAAAGACTTATTGCATGTGCGGCGTCAGGGTCGGATATCTTTGGAGCTCCGACAAAAAAGTGGTCGAAAATATCTGCGAGATGAAGACGCATACCTCGATGAACACGAATCTGGTGGGTCAGGATATGGCGCTTTCCGCCATGAGGGCTCCCAAAGAATATATCGCGAAACAACAACAAATATGGCGCCAACGGCGGGATTACATCTACAAAGGCTTGGTGGACCTCGGTTTTGATCTTTGGAAACCGGAAGGTGCGTTCTATGTGTTCCCGAAGTGCAAAAACGCGAGGGAATTTTTATCCGTTCTTTACAATGATTTCAAAGTCATCACTTATCTTGGAGAATGGTTCGGGGCCCCCGACAGGATTCGCCTCAGCTACGCCCTCGACATCCATCAAATTGAAGAAGGCCTCGGCCGCATCCGGCAAGCCATGCAAAAGGTAACGGTGCTCTAAAAAAGTCAATGCGCCATTCAACGGCGGCCTCGTTGAATTCGGGCGCGAGAGTTTGCAAAAAGAGAGGTGAATTTCGCATTGAAAAACAACCTTCTCTTTTGATCAAAGAATAAACCGGGAAGTGCGCCGTTACTGACCGCCCTTGAATATGAAAATTTGTTCTTCCAAAAGATCGATCGCTCTACGACAGTCGTCCCACTCACCCATCGGAGTATTTGATTCGGGCCTTGGAGGATTGACCGTGGTTCGTGAACTCCGACGCCGCCTGCCTGCCGAAGAGATCCTTTATTTGGGCGATCTGGCCCATCTTCCTTACGGGACCAAGTCGACCGCAGAGATCCGGCGCCTTTCGACGAACTGCGCCCGTTTTCTTCTGAAGAAAAATATCAAAGCCCTTGTGATTGCCTGCAATTCGGCTTCGAGCGTTGCCTTCAAACTCCTTTCCAAAATGCTCCCGGTCCCGGTCCTGGACGTGATCAGCCCCGCTGTAGAAGAAGCCTTGGCGATTACGCGTAACTCCCGAGTCGGGGTGATCGCGACCTATGCCACCATCGAGAGCGGAAGCTATGCCAGGAGCCTTGAGAAGAGGTCCCCGAAAGCCGAATATTTTTTGAAGCCATGCCCGCTTTTTGTGCCGCTTGCGGAAGAGGGATGGCTGGACGATGCCGTTACCCTTGAAGCCGCGCGAAAATATCTTATACCCATGAAGAAGAAAGAAATCGACACCCTGATCCTCGGGTGCACGCATTACCCCTTGCTGGAAAAAGTGATCGCGAAGGTGATGGGGCCCAAGGTCCGGCTTGTGGATTCCGCGGTTCCCACCGCGCTTCGTCTGAAAACGCTTCTTCAGAAGGAACGTCTTCTTTATCCGCGAGTGCGCCATGCGCCGCTCAGGATCTTTGTCACGGACCATGTGCGAAATTTTGCGCGGATCGGCGAATCATTCCTCGGCGAAAGAATGAAGACCGTTCAGCTTGTCAAAATCCCATGAAAAAAGCCATTTGCCTGCTTTCCGGCGGGCTTGATTCCACGGTTTCTCTCTACGTCGCACGCTCCGAAGGTTATTCCGTGGTGGCCCTTTCGGTGGAATACGGGCAGCGGCATTTCCGTGAAATCGCGGTCGCGCGCTTTCTAACCAAAAAACTCACGATCCCGCATTATTTTTCTTCCCTGAGCATGCCGTGGAAGGGAAGCGCCCTATTGGATGCTGAGATGAAGCTCCCTAAGGATCGCGATGAGAATGCGATGTCGGCAGAGATCCCGGTCACGTACGTGCCTGGGCGGAACAGCGTCTTTCTTTCCTTGGCCATGTCCTGCGCGGAAAAAGAAAAAGCGGACGCGATCTTTATTGGCGCCAATGCCCTGGATTACAGCGGCTATCCGGATTGCCGACCGGAGTATCTCAAGGCTTTCGGGGAGGCAATGAGGCTTGGCACCCAAGCCGGTGTGGGAGGCTGGAAAGTTGAGATCAAGGCGCCGCTTATTAAGCTCACCAAAAAAGAGATCGTCCTGCTTGGGAAAAAGCTTGGGGTTCCGTTCGAAGGAACTTATTCCTGCTACGCCGGGGGCGAAAAACCCTGCGGGGTCTGCGATTCCTGTATTTTAAGGGCCAAGGGTTTCCGGGAAGCCGGGGTTCCGGATCCTCTTTTCAGCGCATGAAATATCCTCCATCCTCCGAACGGGCGCACATTACGGAGATCTTCTCATCGCTTCAGGGAGAGGGGCCGCGCATGGGCGAGCGGCATATCTTTATCCGGTTTGGAGCCTGCCATATGACTTGCGCTTATTGCGATGAGACGGGTAAAAGATCCAAGAAAATGTCGCTTGCGGATATTCTAAATGAAGTGATAAGGCTTGAGCGAAGATCGGGGCCGCACGCCTGCGTGAGCCTGACGGGTGGCGAGCCGCTTCTGTATGCGGATTTTCTCCGGCCTCTTTGCGCGGCGCTTAAAAAAAGAAAATTCCGTATTTTGCTTGAGACGAGTGGTGTGTTATGGCGACAGCTTTCGAAGGTCATTGGAATGTGTGATATCATTGCCATGGACCTGAAGCTGCCGAGCGTGACGCGGCAACGAGAATTCTTGAACGAGCACCGGAAATTCCTCGCGATCGCAAAGAAGAAAGAAGTTTATATCAAGATGGTGGTTTCCAGGAAAGTGGATCTCCGCGAATATGACAGACATCTCCGCATGGTCGCTCAAGAGGCGCCGCGCACGCCTGTTTTTTTGCAGCCGGTGAGCGGCGGCGAAAGAGTTTATCCGGATCCCGCGCTGATGCGGCTTTTGGACAAGTTGCAACGAACCGGAGCGAAGCGGCTTCCCGATGTCCGTGTCGGGATCCAGCTCCAAAAAATAATGAATATCCCATAGGGGGAATATCGTGAGGATTGATAAAAGAAAAAGTGATGAGCTTCGTAAGGTGATTATTCGGACCCACTATCTCAAGAACGCCCACGGCTCTTGTTTGATCGAGATGGGAGATACCAAAGTCCTGTGCTCCGCGACGGTAGAGGAAAAGGTGCCGTTTTTTTGCAAGGCCGAGGGGAAGGGGTGGGTCACGGCCGAGTACGGGATGATTCCGGCTTCGTGCAACGAACGTATTACACGCGAGGCGTCGAAAGGAAAACTTTCGGGGCGTACGCAAGAGATCCAGCGTCTGATCGGACGGAGTCTTCGTTCGGTCGTGGACCTCAAAAAACTCGGCGAGCGCACGATCTGGCTCGACGCGGATGTCATTCAGGGTGACGGAGGGACCCGTACGGCCTCGATCACGGGATGCTACATCGCGCTTGAACATGCCATCCAGAAACTTATGGAAAGCAAAAAGCTTTCGGCCAGTCCGATCCTTGATTCTGTTGCCGCGGTGAGCGTGGGGGTGGTGAACGGAAAACCCGCATTGGACCTTTGTTATGCCGAGGATTCCAAGGCCGAGGTCGATATGAACGTGGTGATGACAGGCGCCGGGAAGCTTGTGGAAGTTCAGGGGACGGCCGAGGGGGAGCCTTTCACGGAGGCGACGCTCCTTCAGATGCTTAAGCTGGCCAAAAAAGGCATCCGGGAACTTTCGGCGATCCAAAAAAAACATGTCTAGTGCCAGTGTGAAAACACGGCTGCTGCTCGCGACGACCAATACTAAAAAACTCAAGGAGCTTCAGGAGCTTCTTGTCGATCTTCCTGCGCAGTGTCTCAGCCTCCGCGATTTTCCAGATGTGAACATCGTAGAAGAGACCGGTCGCACATTTGAAGAGAACGCCAAGATCAAGGCCTTGGGCTATGCGACGCAGACCGGCGCACTCACTCTTGGCGAAGATTCCGGGATATGCTGTGATGCTTTGGAGGGTGCGCCGGGCGTCTTTTCCGCGCGTTTTTGCGGGGAGTTCCATGACGATGATGCGAATAATGGGAAGTTGCTCGAGATGATGAGAGATATCCCGGATGAAAAACGCACGGCGTATTATGAGTCGGCCATTGCTCTGGCCGAGCCGGGGAAACTGATCGGAGTCGTCAAGGGGCAGGTCCATGGTTTGATCATGCGAAAACTTTTCGGGACCGGGGGGTTCGGCTATGACCCGCTTTTCTTCTACCCGCCTTTTCAAAAGACTTTTGGTGAAGTCCCGGCGGCGATGAAGCACCGTGTTTCCCATCGCGGGCAAGCTTTTTTGAAATTGCGGAAGCTTTTGAAAGAGCATTTGAAGATCGATTGATTCCTGAGCGACTTTTCGAGGCTTTTTTAATTGAAATCGCTCAGGGGGCAGTTTATTATGGGCCTCCCTTCGAATCAATATCATGCGCGGTTAGTTCAGTTGGTTAGAACGCTTCCTTGACATGGAAGAGGTCAGAGGTTCGAGTCCTCTACCGCGCATTTCTTTCGCGTTGTCCTCCAATGAGTTAGCAACACCCGCCCTCCGTTCCAATGACTTCTCATGCCCCACTGCGCCAGAATTTGTGCCATCGATAAGAGATTGTACCCTTGAAAGCACCCGCATTCTGTCGGAGTCGTAGAAGTGTTTATAGTGGATATGAGACCGTGTATCAGCATGGCCGACCAATTCCATGCCCAAAGCGCCTTATAATGTTCTGAGCCAAGTTTTCATCTTGCTCAAGAAGTGAAAATGCTACATCATATTAAAAATTATCATTCATAAAATTTCCTCATCATCTTCCAAAACTCAACATCATCATCCAGTAGTGAATTTTAAAAGTTCAGTGTCGAGAAAGAGATACTCTGTAGGCCGCCCCTAAGTTGGACAAAACCTGTTGAGCATCATATAAAAGGCTTCCTGTCTGAGGTTTTTCCGCAAAACATGCGATCGTTAACGTGATGCGGAGATTGGCAAAACTTTCCGCCTTTCCACCCGCATAGGTCCCGTTCGTGGCTCCTATGTTGAAAATTCCGTAGTTGTTGGCATTCACCATTCCTGAAGTATTGGCTGTAGCGGGCGTCGTATTGGGAGAGGCCGGGACAAATTGCCCTTGGTCCAGAATAATAAAATATTTATATCCGTTCTGTAATGTCACTTCCGCCGCACGCACATGTGCCAAATCGATCACCCTTTGTTCACTCGTGACCCTATTGCCTTTGAAACTCACGCGGAAGACATTGTCCCTTACCCTCATATCTGAGTACCCACCGGTCAGTCCTTCCTTTTGATAAGGACTGGCACATCCGCTTAGGATTAAAAGGCTAATGAACAGCATGGAAAGTTTTTTAATCGCTTTGTCTCCTCTGAAAGCGTTATAACGAAAGAACGCTACTAGCCTAGTATTTAAAAGAATTTGGGCTTGCTCGATTTTGTTCTTCGTCTTGTCCCTGAGCCTGAGTCGTAACTGGAGCATCTTTTTTCAACCTACTCCTCCATTCATCCCAGTCGGATTTACCATCATCAGAATTCGTAGCACATCCTGCAAAAACAAGGGCAATAATTACGAGTAGTAATATTTTCTTCATCCCCGCAACCCCCTTTTCTGTTCCCGCGCTTCCCTACTTAAACTGTTCTTTGACTTTGGGGCGGGTAAAAAACCAGATAAATATCAGACTCAATATCATTACTCCGAAAGCAGAAATGAGCGTACTGTAGAATTCAACCTTCGCAAGCTCATCAAGGCTCATAAATTGGAACGAATGTTCTTTGATCGTTGTTTGAGCCATTTCATAGGTGGATTGCCTTAAACCCTTTATACAAAAGAAAAACGGGAGACCCGACAAAACATCTAATGCGTTAATGACAATAGCGGCTTTTCTCATGCCATCTCTTAGCCACAAAATTCCAATAATTGAGACAAATCCGACGATCACAGAAATAATGCTGTAACCATATAATGCCAGTGTCATGCCCTGCGGTAGAAATTTATACGTAGCAAAGAAAGTTTTAGAATCGAGGCCTAACATCGTCCCCACGCCGACAACTAACATCAGCCAAACAAATATAGTTACGCCTTTTGACCTTTTCTTCTTACTCACTTCCATAAACCCCTCCTTTTTTATACCTTATACCTCTCTGAGTGCTTCTGGTGTGTTTGCCAATTGCTCATATATTCAGCCGCCAGAGCCGCATCGTCAAGAATCAAAAGGTTCTCGGCATTCTTTTCTTCAGCAGCATTGGTGAAGTTGAAAGAGCCAGTAATAACCGTCTCGCCGTCAATAATCATCACCTTGCTGTGAGCTTTTGCATGCGCTTGATCCAAATAAACGATAACTCCACCTTTTGCCATCAGCCCGATCTTTACTTTCCGTTCGTGAATCCGTCTTTTATCAATAATCATCTCCACCTTCACGCCCCGTTTCGCGGCATCAATAAGAGCCTGCGCAATGGGGTATGAGGTGAAGGAATACGCTTGGACCAAGATTGATTGCTTCGCTTGCCCTATGGCATCTGTGATGGCTTTGGTGCAGCCGCCTTTGGGAGAGAAATAGACATGCAGAGCGGTGAGAGGCTCGGCGGCTAGGCAGGGGCTTGCCAGGAGAGAAAGGATAAAAAGAACTGCTATGATTTTCTTCAGAGGATGCCTCCGTTGATTGGAGGACATTATAAGCTGAGTCAATTCGACTGGCTAGGCGAGTTTGGGGAACAAAAGGAAACCGCACCGAAAGGGCACAGCGCCCCTGTTGCCATGAGTCTAAACATCCCAACCCATGCTTTTAGCGTCTAAAATACGTCACTGTTACTGTGGGCGCGTCAGACGGCTGTGATCCCTTGGCAAATGCAAAAGCATCTATGGCAAATGCGGTGAGAACTGCAAGAGCGAGCAAAACCACTATCATCTTCATTGGGTTCCTTCTTGAGGTCGGTTAAATGGATTTCCCGCAGAGAAAGCTAGGTGGGAGTTAAGCTGCCTGGAAGGGTACACTACGAATCTCATTATGGCAAGGTCTCCGCCTCATGAAGATGACTGGCTAGACGAGTTGCACGAAAGCGGGCTTGATATTACAGCTTGGCTTTCTTCTTACGGCGATCCCGTCTCAATGCCATGAGTCCGCTGCCCAGGCTGAGAAGGAGGATTGTTGAGGGTTCGGGGACAACATTATTTGTCGAATTGCCTGTCCCATCATTGAGAGTTACGTCATCAAAATGGGGCTGCCCTCCGTTGAGATTCATTAGGTTTATCTCAAGATTTTGGCCTGGGAAAACACTCGGCCCTGATTGATAGGTCAAAGTAAAAATAGAAAAAGTACCGTCCGCGGGTAGTTCTGCACCCGTCAAGACGTCCTCAGCTAGTATATTACCTCCAGCAAGCAATTGGATTTCCGGGGCTAAAGGCCAACTGGACCGATGCCCTACAGAAACCGACAGAGTATAGTCAGTATCCGGTTGTAGCGTTGCCGTTAATACCTGGGATATTGAATTTATCCCCTGAACCCACGCGGCATTATTACCATCCGCTGCAGTGCCATATCCTGTTATCACACCGCTCATTCCAGTGTCAGTAGACGTCCATCCAGGAATACTCACGCCTTGCGTCCACTCTCCCGCGCCATCACCCCGCCAACCTGTGCCCACATTAAGTTGCGGGTTTTCAAAAGAATAATTATCGATAGGAATGGCTGCCGCGAATGCCGAAGAGACAATCAAAACCTGAAAAACAAAAATACTCAAAAATAAAAAACTCTTTTTCATGAAAATCCCCCTTTTGTTTGAATGATACAAACTTTATGCTATAAAAAATATCTGCGATTCGCTTATGCGACTTCGAGAATTTTATCTTAATTATTTAATTAGCGGAAGTAGGACACTCCAGGACACACTAGGACATTCAACTAGTTTGTTATAGCAGGAGATAGCGGAATTTTTAGTCAGCCCAAAATTCTCCAAAAATATATCGCCGTGCGAGACTCTGATTTAATAACGATGACGGCGGCGGCTTCCCCCGATACCGAAAGTAAAAATCCCATAAAAAAATTTGCGAGACATTATTAACATTAACCTAAGCCCCTAGCGGGGGGCTGTGGGCTAGTACCCCATCCTCCGAAAGCGTGGCACTGTGCCATAAGTTGTGCCAAACCTCCTCACAAAGCGGCCTTAAACCACCCCAAACGATCTAAAAGGAAAACGGGGGAGAATCTGTGCATCATCAATTCAAATAAAGTGTTATGCGAAATTTCAGAGGGCGTGTAAAATGCCAAAACTTGGCGGTAACTACCTTGACATGGAAGAGGTCAGAGGTTCGAGTCCTCTACCGCGCAAGTCTTTCTATTCTTTTACTTAATGGTGACTTGAACGACCCCAATTTCAGATCCTCTGAAATTGATCGGTACTGGGACCGCGCAAGTCTTTCAAAATACCCTCATGAAGCGGTGCGCAAATGCTGAGAAAATACGAGTCCCGCGGGTCTGTATGAAAAAAACAATCTTAAATCGTTTGGTCTTAGGTCTCGTCTCTATCATATTGTTTTTGCCGCCTTTGCCCGCGCAAGCGGGCTCTATTACCCTGTTGGCGCCCTCGGCGGTCCTTTTGGACGGCCGGACGCAGCAGATCCTTTACGCAAGAGAGCCTTACACCAAACGCGCACCTGCCAGCACGACCAAACTTCTGACCGTCATGGTGGCGCTCGATCATCTTTCGTTGGATAAGATCGTCCAGATCCCGCCCGGGTTAGAAAATATCCAGCCTTCCAAGATCGGTCTGCACGCGGGGGAGCGCTTCTATGTGCGTGATCTGGTGAAAGCGGCGCTCATCAAGTCCGCGAATGATGCGGCGGAAGCCCTCGCGATCCTGACGGCAGGTTCGCGTTCCGCGTTCGCGCAGCTCATGAACCAGAAGGTCAAAAATATCGGGGCTAGCAATTCTCACTTTGTGAATCCCAACGGGCTTCCGGACCCAGCCCAGTATTCGACCGCCTATGATCTGGCGAGGACCATCATGGCGGCTTCAAAATATCCGTTCATCGTGAATACTCTTAAGATCCGGAGCACGGTCATTTATGATCGTGGGGGACGGAAGATCCTTCTGAATAATTGCAATAAGATGCTTTGGCGGACGAGCGGAGTGATCGGCAAGACCGGTTGGACGAGAACGGCGCGCCATTGCTTCGCCGGGCGGGTCCAATCGGGGGGTCAGGTGATCTTTGTGGGGCTCATGGGAAGCCAAAGTCGCCAGCATCTTTGGTCCGATCTGCGGATGATCGAATCCGTTCCTACAGGAAAAATACCCAGGCCGATCATTTCAGCTCCGGCCATACCGGAGCGGAAAGAGACTTTAAAGATCCAAAAGGCCCTCCATCGCGCCGGGTATTTCAAAGGGAATCCCACCGGGTTCTACGGCAAGAGGACCAAGGCTTCGGTCCGGAATTTCCAGAAGGCCAAGGGTATCGCAGTTACCGGAACGGTCGGGCCGCAGACCTGGAAAAGTCTTAAGGCTTATTTGTGAAAAAAATCTTCGGCATCCTGATCCTAAGCTTGATGGTTTTTCATTCGGGGTGCTCTCAGGGGGCCTCTCAGCAGACTGCGAAGGAGACAGCCGCGGTTCAGGCGCCCAAGACTTCAGCTCCTGAAAAAATGGCCGCAGTCGTTGAAACTCCCAAGATCACCGTGGTCGCGGATTTTGAGAAGGGTCTCGGGAATCTTCTCGGCGGCCAAACGGGGGACTGGAACCTCAATCCCTCGGATGTGAACAATTCTTACACGGACCTTGCGATCGTGCCTCTCCTGGCCAAGGACGGCAAGGAATCCAAAGTCCTTCAGCTTACGTACAGCGTCGATTCGGACATCCCCGCCCAGAATGGATTCTGGACAAAGCTCATGGGTTTTGACGGCAGTCAATATGACCACTTTGAGATGGAGGTCAAAGGGGACGCTGCAAAAGGGTTCACCAAGAAGTTCAAGATCGAGCTTAAGAAGTGTCTCGACAAAGATTGCCTAGAAACCGTGCAAGGGTCCGCGATCATTCCCGTGACCCCCGAGTGGCAGACCGTAAATATTCCGCTCAATCAAATGACGGGCCTCATCGATTTTCAAAATCCGGAGGCGTGGAAAAATCCCCGGATCAGTTACAACAATCTGAACGAGCTCATCTTTATCTTTGATGACAAGTTTGTCACAAAAAAAACGGGCAGGATCTATTTTGACAATATCCGTTTCGTAAGAACGGGCCAGCCGGGGCCGAGCGCTGTCGACCATCCGGAGTACGGGCTCCAGAAAACGGCGATCCCGCATGGCACGCTCGAGTTCGCGAAATTCCTGGCCGGCCGGCTCCGGGGTTTCCCAAAAACCGTCAGCCTGAAAAAGCAATTTCCTCAGGACGATAAAGCGTTCCTGAAAGAAGTGGCCCTTGATACCTGGAGATTCTTTGATGAGATTACGGACACGGAACATGGCCTGCCTCTGGACAATATCAAGCTCGGAGACAAAGTGCCGTTGGGGGAGGGCGCGTGGATCGGGGATTACACCAACATCACGAATGTCGGCGTTTACTTGATGGCGGTCGTGAGCGCTTACGATTTTGGATTTGTCACCCGAGAGGACGCGGTCGCGCGCATTCAAAAAACGCTCGCGACGATGGAAAAGCTCGAGTGCCACAAAAGCGGTTTTCCGTACAATTATTACGATACGACGCTTTTGGTCCCAACGAGTTATTTCGTTTCTTTTGTGGACAGCGGCTGGCTTTACCTGGGCTATTACGTGGCGAAGAACGCGTTTCCCGAGGAGCTCTCGGAACCGGTGGGGCGGCTCCTGGCGCGGGCGAATTTCAAATTCTTCTACGATCCCGTCGCGAACCAGATGTATCACGGCTATTATGAAAATCTGGGCGTTTACACGGACTACCGGTATGGTGTTTTTTATGCCGAGCCCCGGGCCGCGACCTACATGGCCATCGCGCGCGGCGACATTCCTGAAAAGCTCTGGTTCGAGGGCGTGGTCCGGACGTTCCCGGTGAATTATAAATGGCAATCCCAGCCGCCCAAGAACAGAACGGAGCGGACCGTGCTGGGTCATCAATATGCCGGCGGATATTATGAATGGAAGGACCTTCGGTATGTTCCGAGTTGGGGCGGTTCGGCTTTTGAAGCGCTCATGCCGACCGTTGTGCTTGAGGAAAAGAAGCTTGCGCCGGAGGGACTCGGAAAGAATGATGCCGTTCATGCCGAGGGACAGATGCGCTATGCTCGGGAGGAATTGGGCATGTCGGTCTGGGGGATGAGCCCCTCGGCGGATCCCAACGGCAGTTATTCCGAGTACGGAGCAAAACCTTTCGGGATCAAAGGATACAAGGCCGGGGTCGTGACGCCGCACGCGAGCGCACTCGCACTTGAATTTATGCCGACTGAGGCTGTCCAGAATCTCCGAAAGCTGATCGAACTTTATGATGTCTACGGCGAATATGGTTTTTACGACTCCGTGTCGGTTCCGGACGGAAAAGTCGCCCGGAAATATTATTCCCTTGATCAAGGGATGATCTTGATCGCCATCAACAACTATCTCCACGACGGCGCTATCCGGAAACGCTTTCACGCCGATCCTGAAATGAAGAAAGGCGAAAAGCTTTTAACCGCTGAAAAACTCTTCGAGGTGGCACCCCAAGAAACTTCCGAAGCCGCGAAGTCATGAACTACAAAGAGGACCCTCCCGGCATTTACCGTCTTGATCCCCTTGGAAAAGGGGTGATCGCCGGCTTTCACTCGCGCGTCTTTGACAATTCGAAACGCGGAGAATTTCTTCAGGAATTGGGACTTCATCCGGACAACCTTGTCATGGTCAAGCAGGTTCATGGGAGCGCGATCGTGGTGGCCGAGCGACCGGATCCGGAACTTTTGGAAACTCCCGCGGACGGATTGATCACCAAGGTCCCGGGGCTTGTGATCGGGATACGGACCGCGGATTGCGTGCCGGTTTTTTTCTGGGACCCTGTCCAAAAGGTCGCCGGGATCGCGCACGGCGGATGGAAAGGTGTGAAGGAAGGGATCATCGCGCAAATGCTCAAGATCTTCGAAAAAGGATTTGGGACGAAAATGGGGGACCTTCGCGTGGCGATCGGCCCTTCGATCCGAAAATGCTGCTATGAGGTGGGTAAAGAGTTCCTGGGCTATTTCCCAGGCTTTTACCGTGGCAAAGATGCCGCCAAGGGCCATCTGGATCTTGTGGGAGTGATCCGGAGCCGTCTTTTGAAGCGCGGCGTCTTGGAGACCCATGTCCAAGATACGGGTCTTTGCACGGTCTGCGAGAATAAAAAGTTTTTTTCCTACCGCATGGAAAGCCAGACCCAGGAGCGTATCCTGTCGGTCATGAGCATCGTCTGAGCCACCTCGGCGCGTTTTGTCTGATTTTCTCTAAGAATCCTTAGAGTTTTTACTTGAGATAGTTCACTTCTCCTTATAGAATACCGCTCTTCGTAAGGCGCAAGTTTCTGTGTCGCGTTATTTTTCGTTCCCCATTTTTGGGGCTGTAGCTCAATTGGTTAGAGCTCCGGACTGTCGATCCGGAGGTTGCGGGTTCGAGCCCCGTCGGCCCCGCCATTTCTCTATGGGAATGGCATCAGAGAAAATGGTGGATAGTTTTGGTAGTCGGTTTTATAGCCATGGAGGAATCTTATTGGGCGTCTAGTCGTTTTTAGTCGCTCATTCCTCGCGCGGGCCCCTCGGGGCGCCACAGAGGACCTAGAAAATGAATAATCAGCATGTCAGACGATAAGAACTACGAACCGCTTTACCGGCTGCGGCATTCCGCGTCCCACGTTCTCGCCCAAGCTGTCCTCGATCTCTATCCCGGAACCAAACTCGCAATAGGTCCTGTGATCGATGAAGGGTTTTACTATGACTTCGATTCGAAGACAGCGTTCCAGGACGAGGATCTCCCGAAGATCGAAAAGCGGATGCGCGAGATCGTGAACGAACGCCAGGCGTTCAAGCAATGGTCCGTCGCAAAGGGCGAAGCCCGCAAGACTTTCAAGGCCAAGCAGGAATGTTACAAGCTTGAGATTATCGAAGGGATCCCGGGAGACACGGTCAATTTCGTGCAGAATGGGCCGTTCACGGACCTCTGCGAGGGCGGACATGTGATGAATACCGATGAGCTCAAGGCCTTCAAACTTCTCTCTGTGGCCGGGGCCTATTGGCGCGGGAATGAGAAGAATCCCATGCTGCAGCGCATCTATGGGACCGCTTTCCTTTCTCAGAAGGAACTGGATGCGTATGTCACTCAGAGGGAAGAAGCCCAGAAACGCGACCATCGAAAGGTCGGTAAACAGCTCGGACTTTTCAGCTTTCATGAGGAAGGACCGGGTCTCCCGTTCTGGAAGCCCAAGGGCCTGATCCTTAAGAATTTATTGATCGCGTTCATGCGCGAAAAACTCGCCACGTACGGATATATCGAGGTCGAGACTCCGACGATCCTGCGCGAAAAACTTTGGCGGACTTCGGGCCATTGGGACAATTACCGGGAGAACATGTTCTTCTTGGAACGGGATGAGGAAGTTTATGCCCTGAAGCCCATGAACTGTCCGGGCGGTATGTTGATGTACAAGGAAGAGAAGCATTCTTACCGGGAGTTGCCTCTTAAGGTGGCGGAATTCGGGAAGGTACACCGCTATGAGCGGTCCGGCGTGTTGGCCGGACTTTTCCGCGTGCGTGGTTTCACGCAGGATGATGCTCATATTTTCACTTCCCCTGAGGCGTTGCAGGCGAGTGTGGTGGAGGCCATCCGCTTCACGGATGAGGTATACAAAACCTTTGATTTTGATTATCATGTGGAGCTTTCAACGCGGCCTGCCAAGTCGCTCGGCTCGGATGAGCAGTGGAAGATCGCGACGGACGGGTTGCGTAATGCCCTAGAAGAGATCAAGGTGCCCTATAAGGTCAATGAGGGCGACGGGGCTTTTTACGGACCCAAGATCGACTTCCACCTGAAGGATGCGATCGGACGGACGCTCCAGTGCGGGACGATCCAACTGGACATGGGCATGCCGGAGCGGTTTGATCTGAATTATGTCGGCGCGGACGGTCAAGACCATCGCGTGATCATGTTGCACCGTGCGATCTTGGGAAGTCTGGAGCGCTTCATTGGCATTCTTGTGGAACACTACGCGGGTGCTTTTCCGCTTTGGCTTGCTCCGGTACAAGTCCGGGTGATGACGATCGCGGAACGGCATAACGAGTATGCCCAGAGGCTCGTCGAGCGTCTTAGAAAAGAAGGGCTGCGTGTCGAGGCGGATCTCCGGACCGAGAAGATCGGCTATAAGATCCGCGAAGCGGAAATGATGAAAGTTCCTTATGTTTTTGTGGTAGGGGACAAAGAAATAGAAACGGAACAGATCGCGGTCCGCATGCGCGGACGTCAGGACCTGGGGGCCCAGGCCGTGAGTGCGATGATCGAGCGGATCCAGCAAGAGATCTCGCAAAAGAAGTAGTTTTAAACCCACAAGGAGGAGCATTGTCACTCAGTCCACAAAAAGTTCGTGCTAATGAGCGCATTCGCGCAGCGCAGATCCGTTTGATCGGAGCTGCCGGGGAACAGTTCGGCATCGTGACGCCGCAGGAAGGTTTGACGCGCGCTCAGGAGGCAGGATTGGACCTGGTCGAGGTCGCGGGAACGACCGTTCCGCCGGTATGCCGCATCATGGATCTCGGGAAATACCTTTACACGCTCGGCAAGAAGGAAAAAGAATCCCGCAAGAAGCAGAAGACGATCGATATTAAAGAAGTCAAAATGACCACGAAGATCGACGAGAACGACTATCAGACCAAGCTCCGTAACGCGCGCCGGTTCATTGAGCGCGGAGACAAGGTGAAACTCGTGGTGTTCTTCCGGGGTCGCGAGATCGTGTATGTGGACAAGGGACGCAAGCTTGTGGCTCGTTTTGTTCAAGACCTCGCGGATATCGCGTTGGTCGAACGTAATGACGGGTTGGAAGGAAAGGCGATCATGCTCTATTTGACCCGGACCGCTCCCGTGAAGAAAAAAGAAGTGGTGCCCGCTTCATCAACAGTCACAGTCCCGGTGAGCCCCAGCACTCCGCCGGCGAAGACAGAATAACAGGATAAAGGAAACGTCATGCCAAAGTTGAAAACGAAGAAAGCTATGCAAAAGCGCTATCGCATCACAAAGACCGGGAAGGTCATGGCCAGCAAGACCAAGCGCCGGCACATGATGACCGACCGCAGCCCGAAATCAAAACGTCAGTCCCGGGGGAAGTTGAGGGTCGAGAAGATGCATGTCAATGCGATCAAGCTTTGCATGCCGTACCATCGTTGATCTTTTCTCAAAAAAAGTTTGAACTAATCAAAAAGGGAGTGCTTTATGCCAAGAACTACTAACGCAGTGGCTTCAAAAAAACGGAAGAAAAAGATCTTCAAACGCGCCAAAGGTTTTGTGGGAGGGCGCGGCAAGTTGCTACGGACCGCGAAAGAGACCGTCGCCCGAGCGATGGCTTTCGCCACCCGTGACCGCAAGCAGCGCAAGCGCCATTTCCGCGCGCTTTGGAACGCCCGCATCAACGCGGCGTGCCGTGCGGGCGGGATGTCGTATTCCCGGTTCATCGACGCGCTTAACAAATCGAAGATCCGCTTGAACCGGAAATCGCTCGCGGAGATCGCAGCGCGGGATGAGAAGACCTTCCAAGAGATCGTGAAGCTCGTCAAGACCGTCAAGAATTCCTAAGAAAACCCTTCTGAAAACACCCGGTGTTGGCGATTGGGGCCATCACCGGGTGTTGTTCCGAGATAGAACGCTTCTATGAAAGACCAGATCAGCCGCATTGAAAAGGAAGCCCGAGAAGACCTTTCCCGTATCGATTCCGTCGATGCGGTCGAAGCTTTCCGCATTGCTTATCTCGGTAAAAAAGGCAGGCTGAACGATCTTTTCAAGCAACTCGGAACCATTCCCCCGGAAGAGAAAAAGGCCGTGGGCGCTGAACTCAACCGCGTTAAGCTGTGGTTGGAGTCTTCGATCGAAGACTTTCGTCAAAAGGCACCGAAAACGGGAGCTTCCAAGGAAACGTTCGACGAAACACTTCCCGGCATCCGGCCCCCGCAGGGGAGCGTTCACCTTCTTCAGCAAACGATCCGGGAGATCTCGGGGATCTTCAACCGCATGGGTTTTGAGACCGTGGAGGGCCCGGAGATCGAAACCGAATTTCATAATTTCACAGCCCTCAACATCCCGCTCGATCATCCGTCGCGTGATGCCTTTGACACATTTTACACGACGCACGGACAATTGCTCCGTTCCCAAACCTCCACGGTCCAGATCCGCGTGATGAAAGAACGCAAGCCGCCCTTGAAGATCATTGCCCCGGGCCGGGTGTATCGTCCCGACACCGTGGATGCGAGTCATTCGTTCATGTTCCATCAGATCGAAGGCCTGATGGTGGATGACCGGGTAACTTTTAGCGATCTTAAGGGTGTGCTTCATCTTTTCCTACGTGAGCTCTTCGGCTCTGCGACCAAGATCCGTTTCCGGCCGCATTTTTTCCCCTTCACCGAACCAAGCGTCGAGATCGATATCCAGTGGGGCAAGGGATGGCTCGAGATCCTGGGCGCGGGCAGTGTGGACCCCAACGTGTTCAAGGAAGTGGGCTATGATGCGAGCGTGGTTCGGGGATTCGCATTCGGGCTAGGCGTGGAGCGCATTGCGATGCTTCGCCACGGTATTAACGATATCCGTCATTTTTACGAGAACGATCTTCGTTTTCTGAGGCAATTCTGATGAAGATCAGCACGAACTGGTTAAAAGACTTTGTGGAGCTTGCGCCGCCTGTTTCGCGGACCGCGGAGCGGCTGACCTTGGCGGGTCTTGAGGTCAAAAAATGTGAAGCCCTCAAGACTCCGTCGGATACGGTTTTCGAGATCGAGATCACCTCGAACCGTCCGGACTGGCTTTCGCATTGGGGCGTGGCGCGCGAGATCGCGGCTGTCGAAAACCTTTCCCTGAAAAATCCCGTAGTCGATCCGGAAACGGGAAGGACGCCGCCCCCAGGCTGGAAGATCCAGACGAAGGACGCCGGGGGGTGCCCGTATTACACGGGCGTGTTGATCGAGGGGATCACGGAGACCAAAACCCCTGACTTTATCGTGAACCGTCTTCTGGCTTGCGGGATACGGAGCATCAACCTCATTGTGGACATCACAAATTATGTCCTCCTGGAAGTCGGCCAACCGCTCCACGCGTTCGATGCGGATCTTCTCCATGGCAAAGAGATCGTGGTCCGTAAGCCCAAGCCGGGCGAAAAATTTACACTCATTAACGGCGCCGAGA
>Ga0182027_10001611_pt1 | contig 37476 bp, 26 predicted proteins | sample 712E1DmetaG_FD_121300 | JGI IMG/M metagenome (GOLD analysis project Ga0182027, IMG submission 121300) | Permafrost microbial communities from Stordalen Mire, Sweden - 712E1D metaG (Illumina Assembly) | ecosystem: Environmental > Terrestrial > Soil > Wetlands > Permafrost | place: Sweden...
GCGGGTTTGCGGTTTTCCGGAGGCGTCGGCGTAGTCGCTTTTGCGGGGCGGTAGCTCAATGGATAGAGCATCGGTCTTCGAAACCGAGGGTTGCGGGTTCGACCCCCGCCCGCCCCACCAGTTGCCTAAGGCAGTATTCTCCAATGAATGCTGTCTTATTTATTTATAAACAACATATTGTATAGTGTTGTTGATTAGGCTGAGTTAGGCTAGGTTAGGCTGATTGAGGCAAGATTTGCTTGAAATGGAGCCACTAAAGAGCCACTGATGTCAGCCGAATCAGGAACAAACTGATCATGGAGATTACTGGACCATTCCTAGACAAGGCAAAGAAAGGCCAGCCCAAACCGTGGTATTTGCGTTACAGCACCGGGAAGCTCAATCCTGACGGAACCGCGGTCCTTGACGAAGCGGGGAACCAGGTGCTGCAAAGGCATCGTCCCTATTATGCAAGTAAGGCCAAGGCCGAGGCCGATAAGCCGCGGATCTTTGAGCAGCACGATGCAACTGGATCTGGGCAATTCCTTTTCGACCGTAATGCGGCGATGGACTATGAAGCCGGACGAAAGATCGCGGGTAACGCGACCTTCGTTGAAGTGGCGAGGTTCTGGCGGCTGCATCACCCTGAGAATCCTAAGCAGACGTTGCGCGATCAGTTTTCACAGTTCTTGGTTGAGATGGAATACAAGATTGGGAAAGGGCGCTATCTTAAGGACCTAAAATCCAGGGTGGGGGCGTTTGTCGCTGGAGGTTTTGGGACGCGATATCCAGAAACGGTCAGTCGCCGCGAGTTGGTCGCCTACTTGAAAATCTTGCCAGGGGAAGCGCGAACGAGGCGCAACCACAAGGGTTGTCTATCCACTTTTTTCGCGTGGCTTTTGACTCGGGAAGCGGTGACCGGCAATCCCGCGAGCGGCATTACGAAATGGGATCTTCCTGTTGGTAAAAGGAAGGAGATCCGGTTTCTTTTGCTGGACCAGGTTACCAAATACCTTCGAGCCGCTGAGCGGTATGCGCCAGAACTAGTAGCCCACGAGCTGATTCAGTTGTTCGCTGGTGTCCGTGCAGATGACGAAATGAAAGATTTTCGGGCGGAATTCGTCCTGACTCAGACTCGTGAAGTTGTGATTCCGGAGGCGATCGCCAAGACGAAGAAGCGGGAGGTCATGAACGGCCTGGAGGAGAATTTCTGGGTGTGGTGGAAGATGTACGGGCCCGAAAAGGGACTCCTCCGGCCCAACAATTATCTGCGGCGTTGGACTCGATTGCGTGTGTTGGCGAGCGTCGAGGACCAGGATGAAGCCGACAGGCTCGCGCGCATGCCCGTTAAAGCTCTCCTGAAAACACCGTTGGCGGCGAAGGCAATTGCGAACTGGCCCTGGAATGCCCGCCGGCGGACATTCTGCACACATCACGTGGCCAAATATCAGAGTGCGGAAAAGACCGCACTAATCCTTCGGCACCGTGGTTCCTCATACACGTTGCACAATTCTTACCGCGGATTGGGAGTTACCCAGGAACAGGGCAGGGAGTATTTTCAGATCCTTCCGAAACCTGTCAAAATTCCGATCACGCCGGAATTCGTGGCGAAAGGCATTGTTTTTTTGCAAGCGCAGAGACGCCTCGCGTCAGTAACTCCATCTAGGCGGCTCGAAGGAGCTCCAGCGTCTGCGTAACCAACTGCCGAGAATTCGTGAAGCCGAACAACTGAACTTGGCGGGCTTCAATTTCGACGTATGCGACGGCAGCCCAGATCGCGTCGAAACTCCCATGGCGTGCGATAAGTCGGGAATAACAACCCACTTGGGCGAGATTGCGACCACGGGGATGATCCAGCGTACCGTTCATAACCAGCTTCACCTCAATGGCGCCACGCGGTTGCGGGCCGCCGTGCACGAGAAGGTCGCAAACACCATTGGGGACGCAACCAATTGGAGACAGGGCGACTTCATTTTCCATCTGAAAAACACCCATGCCACGAAGCATGGTGCGAAGCACTCCCACCCACGGCAGATAGGCTTTCTCGGTGTCCAAAAGAGGGCCGTTGTCGTTCATACGCCCAAGAAGAGCATGGAGTTCGTTGCCAGCAGTTCGCGGATCGGCGGAGAGCAGATGGGAATACTCGCCGGGAGGAACGGCGCAGGTGCGCACGATGTCATTGCAAACGCCCTCGTAAGCGGCGTTCGCGATGTTGAAGTCTAGGGTTCGGGTGATGGTCGATACGGACATGGTGGTTAAGATTAGCTTGCAGGGAATCCCCCGGGCTGTTGAAGTCTTCAACATGCCGCACGCGATGTCAAGCGAAAGTATGAAACCTTCAACACATCAGCCCATCAATCGAGGGACGAGCCCGCGCGTTTCTGCCGTACTTCAGAAACTTGGTGAGAAAGCCGGCACGCAGGTGGATTTGGCCCGCAAAGCCGAGATCAATCGTGGCGTACTGAACCAGCTTTGGTCGGGAAAGACAAAATCGACTCCCAAGTTGATCGGCCGACTTTGCGCGGTGCTCGATCGGGAATCTGCCGGCCGGGTCCTTAAGGCATACCTCGAAGAAGTGGCCGCGGACGCGCGCGCCGAACAGCTTCAAGTTGAATCTGAAAATGCGGCGAGGCCCCAGCTGGGCCAGCGGCCTGCGATCATTTCGGTCACCTATTCGCTGCAGCAGAGTGCGGCCTGAGTTGGTGTGCTAAGAGTGTGGCGAGATCCGGCCGTACGTTGCCGGTGCGATCTGGCGTAACAAGTATTGGATATGCCTCAAACACTCTCAGAAGAAGACATAGATTCAATTGCCCGGCGCGTCGTGACCCTGATCGGCGAACGCCTTGTGGCGCCGACCTCTTCTCCCCCGCCTTTTACCACTTCACAGGCCGAGAAACCGAAGTCTCAGGTTCCCGTCCGGCTCGCGTACTCGGTCAACGAGCTTGCGGCCGAACTCCGAGTCTCTCGTGTCACCCTGTGGCGACTGGAAGTCCGTGGCCTGCTCAAGTCCGTGCCAGGTATACGCCACAAGATCTACAGCCATGCTGAAATTCAGCGTTTCCTCGCGGGCGATCAATCGAAGCGGTGAGGGAAATGGTCAATCACTGCTGCCGCCACCTTGATCGTGGGCAGCAATGACTGAGAAAGCCGGAACGGCGGTCAATGCTCGAGCCGGCGGTCCGACGATACATTTCTCAGCGACCCAGACAAACCCGAGGCTTGCATAGCCGATTAATCGGTTGATTGGTGAGAGCATGGCGCGTACCAGTATCTTCGTTGGCTGATGCCCTAGGTTACCCTAACCCCTCCCGGATGAAACTGCTGTTTTGCCCTTTGGCGCTGTTGCACCTTCCAGTGAGGATGCTGCGTTCCCCTTTCGCGCTTCATCAGCATGAACGCGCTTGAGGGCAAGATCCGCCGGCGTCTCGATGACGCCTACCCGTGCTGCACTTTGTCGGGGGTCACGCTCTATAGGCCTGACCGTTTTGCAAACGGAGATCCATTCGGCTACGAAATTGACAACCTGCTTCACTGGCAAAACGGCGGCGAAGACCGCCTCGTCATAGTCGAGTGCAAGGACGCGCCTATCCAAATTGCCAACGTAATGACCGGCATACCGCCAGAGAATCAGGAATGGTATGCCCCGCTGCTTGACGGAACAAAGAGAAATTTGAAGGATCAGCTTTTCAATCAGGCTGAGTCGATCTGGCAAAATCTCTGCGTGCCTCCGAATCCGCGTCGCAGAATCGATGCTATGGTGGTGACATCGGCGCCCACCGCTCGATTAAAGTGCAGAATGTATTCGGAGCACGGCCTTACGCTCCATTTGCTGAACGAGGTGGACTTGGTTGAGTTGCTTCGGGCCCCCATCAAACTGGCCGAGGTATTTGATACCGGCCGAGAGGGAAGATTCCTCCGGGTTGCGCAAAGTGATCTCTTGCGCCTTGCGCGACAGAGTGTAGTCGTGCCCGAATTAGGGCACCCAGAAATAGATCAGGCGATCGAGATGCTCCGTCGCTGCAGGCAGACTCTTGATGGGCGGCTGTTCGATTTCTTTTATCCCAAGGAGCGACGGTGGGCGATCAACGGCTCGGCTGGTATGGGCAAGAGCGTTCTTTTGGCATATGCAGTGACTGTCTTGGCGACTGGCAAAGTTCTGCGCGATATCCCTCGCAGTCGAAATGAACGCCGTCCGCTCTCCACAGAACTATTTGATCATTCGATCAACGGGCTCGGACTGCCCAAATTGGATGAGCGACGAATACTCGTGGTCGGGCTCAAGCAGAAACAGCTTGATGTTCTTGAGGCCGGTTGGGCGGACTTCCATGAGAGGTTTCAGCGCCATGCCGGACTCTATTTGCCGTACGTTCAGCCGACGTTCCGTCGATGGTCGCCCTGGCTCGACCTGACACCTTACAATGTTGTTTGTATCGACGAAGCGCACGATTTGCCGCCTGCAGATCAGGCCCGCGTCTCTGAATGGTGGAACGATCGGAACACAGGGCACTATCTTCTGATCGCGTGTGACCGTCACCAGAAATTGCGGCTCGCGAGCGGGGACGACAATAAGTGGATGCTGCATGGGGTTTCTTTCTCTGGGTGCTCGACGCGACTCGCTCGCAACTACCGCAGCCCAACTCCGATCTATTGCGCAGGGCTCGCCCTGATGTTTCGGTGGTTCGCGAGAACTGGGCCAAAAGTTGTACCTGAAAAAGCGGAACTTGAGCAGAGCTTCGGATTCAAAGTCCGGCTGTTGGATCGGAGGAAGGAAGGGAGAGTGGCGCTCTCTGAGATTGCCTCGATTCAGTAGACACACAACCGACCCGTGAAGAGTGCGCTGGGCGGTCGCTTCCGAGGACAGGAGCAATAAGCTTGCCGCAGGAAGCGACCCAACAGCGCTGGACGCGGAGTCGGCCAGTTTGGGCGAAGGAAAGGACCCAATGAATCAAAACAATCGGAATGGATCCGAGGCCGCGCCTCGGCGCAAGTACGACGAAACCTATAAACGCCACGCCGTGGAGCTGACGTTGAAGGGGGACCGCACGGTGAAGACGGTAGCCAAGGAACTGGGGCTGCTGGCCTGGCAGCTGTATGATTGGCGCAAACTTTACGCTCCAAAACCCGGTCCGGGAGGAGCGAGGCAGACCCTCGAAGAAGCCCAGCGAGAAATTGACCGTTTGCGCGCTGAGGTGATGCGGATGCGAGAACGGGAGGATGCACTAAAAAAATCACTGGGCATCCTCTCCGAAACGTCCGAGAGAGGTATGCCCAGATTACGGCGATGAAGGACGAGTACCCGATCCGGGTGTTGTGTGAGCTGCTGAACGTATCGCGCAGCGGCTATTACCGCTGGTGTCAGCGCCGGCCCAGTCCCCGACAGCGCCAAGACGCGGCCCTTGCGACGAAGGTCGCCGCTGCCCACCGAGCCAGCCGGGGCACCTATGGTGCGCCGCGGATCCTGGTGGATCTGCAGGAGGGGGGAACGCGCACGAGCAAACGCCGTTGCGCCCGGCTGATGCGGGAACAGGGTCTGCAAGGCCGCAAAAAGCACCGTCGGCGGCCTCGCACAACGGACAGCCGTCACGCTCAGCCCGTTGCCGCCAACATCATCGCCCTGCGTCCGGCTCCGACTGGCCCCAATCAATGCTGGCTGACGGATATAACCTGTATCGAAACCGCTCAAGGATGGCTATACCTGGCCGCCATTCTCGATCTTTGGAGCCGCAAAATCGTCGGCTGGAGCTGCGGGGCGACGATGCATACCAGCCTTGTCCTGGCGGCCCTCAACGACGCCTTAAAACGCCGAAACCCGCCCAAGGGCCTCCTGCATCACTCCGATCGTGGCAGTCAGTATGTCGATAAAGATTACATCGTGGCTTTGATCGCTGCCGGCATCGAACGCAGCATGAGTCGCGCTGGGAACTGTTATGACAATGCGGCGATGGAGTCCTTTTGGAGCACCCTGAAGAGCGACACCGGCCTCGATGAGTCGATTCCTGCCAGCCGCCAGCACGCAGAGCTTGCCGTCTTCGATTATATCGAGACGTTTTATAACCCGAAGAGGCGCCACAGCTCGATCGGTCAGATCTCCCCTGTGGCGTTCGAAAACCAGCAGAAACTAAACAACACCAAAGCCGCCTGAATTAGTGTCCGTTTTTTCGAGGCAAGCCCACTCCTTGGTCAATGATGCCCACCCGGGAAACCATTGGCGATTCACGGTTAGCCGTTTCACTCACACTGATGCAGCCTGTGCCTGGCTGGCTGGAAACAAGATCCAGGTAAACGACGTCTTGTGGGTACGATTTGGCGAACAAGATCCAGACGTCGACTACGAAGACATAAGGAAGAGATTCAGCTACAAGACGCTGAATGCGTCCGACTCGGATGATACCATTGATGCGGAAATCAAAGGGCGTGAATTTCCCATTGTCGTGATCGAGGGACTACCTCAGGGGATGGCGTCGACTGAGGTGAACGAACGCGTCTGGTTGCTCCGTCGCCAGGTTTATCTTTGCGCGAGTCGTGCGACGGCCTTCCTTTTCTTCGTTTATCGGGACGGGAATGGATCCAAACCGTCAGAACCTCTCGGGGAGGAACTTGATTCAATGCTTGCGGCGTTTGCCAGTCCTGAGGACCCGACTTCGGCCTCCACAAAGACTTGGTCATTCGAATTCTCCTTGCCGGAGTCCCCAGTTGGGATGGACGTCTTCCTAGATGAGGCAGGCGCCGGTTCGGCGGAGCCAGCGAATGCAGATGGAATTGCTCCGGTTATTGCTCCTCCTTCGTCGAGGCCCCCCGACGAATCTGTTGCGAGGGCTGCGGAAAACCCGGTGCCTGCGAACCCTGTATCCGGAATACCCACTCAAGAGACCGAGTTACCGCCAGCGCAGGCGGAATCCGTGGAAGCGCTGGTCTCCGAGCTTGTCCCGTCAGCTCTACGGTTCCCGACCGTGCAGCCGAGCGCGTCTGCGATTCCCCCGAATCAGCTTTCATCGGAGACGGAACTGGCGCCGGATGGTCCTCCGCCATTCCGCTCACAGCCTCGGGTCCATGAGGTCGCACGAATAGTCGGCTGGCCGCCGAGCGAATTATTGCGGCTTCTTCGAGAGAGAGATTATCCGGTCAAGACCATTTCTAGCAGCATCGACACGATTACCGCCAATTCTCTGATCGAGGAAATTCAGGGCCAATCTGCGCCCTATGCGACGAGATCGGTCGCTCCAAAGGCTGCTTCGCCGCAGACCGAGGCGACTGCCGTACCCGACGAAACGCAGCAGCCGCCTCTAATATCGGAGAAGGAATTCCAGCGGCGATACGGCCATGAAAAGGGTTGGAAACAACTTCATTATGAGCGCTACCTGAAAACGGGGATACTGCCTGCCTATCTTAAGCCTCGCCACCAAGCGGCCCAGGCAACCCAGAGTGCGGGAACAAGTGGACTGAGACCGTCGAATGCGCAGGCAAGTCTGATGCATTCGAGCGAGTCGCACTCACATCAAAAAAGGCAGATTTTCACTCCTCCTCTTTTGACGGTTCGGCAGCTAGCCCAGTACCTCGGCGTCAAGCCATTCAAGCTGAATGGCGAGCTCATAAAATGCGGCGTTTTTCTGCAGGTAGATCAGCCGGTTGGCCACGTGACCCTTGAAAACATGTGCCGCGTGTTTGGCCGCCACCCACCCAGCAATACTCAATTAATGCAACTCGCCGCTATTCCGTCTGCCCCGATGCAGCCCGCTCCCAACCCGTCTGACCGATCCGATCAATCCGGGGTCACCGCCGACCGCTGAAGCGGCTCGGCGTTGGGTCGGCTTCGAGCGTCAACGCTGGTGGTCGCTTGAACCATCCAGATTGCAACCCCGCCCGAGAGGCTAGACTTTGGCTGGTTGAACCAAGTAGAGAAATGCCTGCCCCGCCTTCCTCGGCGTATCTTCAAAGGTAAATCGGATAGGTACCAGCTCTGACTTTGGATTCTGAGTTGTTCCGACCGGCACCTCACAGACGTATTCGAGCGATTGTTTATCGGCCGCGCGAACAGCGTCCAACGCTACAATTTCAGAGAGCGTACATGAGCCCTTGCTTCGAAGTCGCAGAACAAATTCCGGCACGAACGGATTTCCCAAGCTGATGTATAGCGGCCATGGAGCAAGGATCGCGGAAGTGGAACTCTGCCATTCCCCAAGCCCGACAATAACCTCCGTTAGACACCTTCTGTTGCGCAGGTTTTTATCGTCAACAACGGCTAGGAGATTGAGACGAGACACCAAAACGCTTCGGGAAACCGCCCATCGAGATCGGGCGAGAAGCAATGCTCCGAGCGTTAGCTCCCCGGGTACCTCGTCACACAGCTTTTGGATCCCAGTATCGGACACCAAAAGGAGCGGCGCTAGTCGGTTCGTCTCCGCCTCCAAAGCGCTTACGACATCGCCGTCGCTCTCTTTGGTGCGTTTTGCGCGTTCGATGTCCACCCCGAATTCCGATGCGCGGAAACCCAGCGTGTGAGCCAACTCGTGCGCCACCGTGAATCTGAATCGTTCGGGAAGCGGGTGTTCTGGTGACTCAGTCTGCAGCTGAGCGGTTACAATACCGGATTTCTCGCTATCAACAAACACCTTCCATTTCTTCCGGGTTCCATCGCCATCGACCGTTGCCTTCGGTTTTGCGATCATTCCTTCGACTAGCAAGGGCCGACACTCAATCTCGGCGAAAAATGCGTCGGATAGCTTTAGCAAAGCGATGAATCCGTTCACGTCTGAGACAGACTGAGCGATCGCGACACACCGTTTGGCTAGACTTTCGAGTCGATTTGAGCGCATTCGACCCACACCTATTTCGCCCCGAGGTTAAGCTCCGTCTGCTGAATGGTTGATTGCAGCAACCCGCTGAGCTTCGCCGCGAGGTCGTCGTCCTCCCGGTTGAGCATGGGCTCGTACATTTCTAGGGAAGATAGCTTGTACTTTTCAAGTTCCGCTGCAATCCGTGCACGTTCCTTTCCGTCCCGACGTAATCCCTCCCCAATGAAATCCCGATACGTCTTCGGCAGGGCATGATGACCGCCGTTCATCGGAACGTAGGTAACAAATACCGAACGGCATCTCCTTTCGAAATCAACCTTCGAAAGTCGCGAGACTTCCGCCGGCAGGTTGGCTGGCTCTGCTGGACTTTGCGCACCGATCTCGGTCGGGGATTCGCGAGGTAGAGCAGTCGAAGTGGAAGGATTCTGCGCCCCTTCCGCCGGATCCGAGGTGGTCAGTGGCTGCCGATCGACCGTTTGCGCTCTCGCAGCATTGTCTTCTTTCTGGGCGAAGATACCGTAGGGAACTCTAGCGCAAGGGACGAAATCCGAAACGGGAGTGAGGTTCTTGTACTGGTCGTCGAAATAGATGTGCGGCCTAAACACCTTAAGCACCCCTGCTTTATTCCGCCCATTCTGCATGAACATGAGATCGATCTCGATCTCCCAGGATCTTAAGGTTTTTAGGACGCGTTCGCAGGTTGCACTGCTCCGAGCCGTTACTAGCGCCGTTTTGATTGGCAGATCGCCAGCTTTCGACGCCTCTTCGAAATACCGCTGAAGATCGCCAACCGCCTTAAGAAATGGTTTCAATGGACCGGGCGGCAGCGGACTTGTGGCCTTTAGATCTTCATTTACCAAAAAAGTCTCCAAGTTTGATGCATTGTAGACGCGGTCCGACTCGTCCGAAAAGATGACTGAGTCTCCGTCGAACGCGATGCGGAGGTCGTCCGTCAGGGCACATTCGGTCGGGGGATCACAAATCAACCCGGCAGCAAAACCCTTTGAAATTGCCTCTGCGACGTCAGTTGGATTGGCCGAAAGGAACAGGGTAATCTCGTAGGCCGCGAGGTAGTCGGCAATCGATGTCCCCGCGGCAAATGCGGCCACTGAGATTCGAAGGCCGTGGTGCTTCACGGATTGCATAACGCGTAGCCCGGCGGCCGAGTGATTGCGGGACAAGATGACCACTTCAACCATCCCTTTATCTTTGCAGCGTTCTTGGAGACGCAGAAGCGCATGGATCAACGGGAAAGCGGTACCCATTTTCAGAGGAATGTCCTCGTTCTCGATCTGGTAGTTGATGAACTTCCTGAGACCGTCTTTCTCAAAGATCTCATGCTCCTTGTGCGTATCGAACAAGGCGCTGGAGGCTACTCCAACGATCAACGGGTTCATTGAGTTGGGTTTCATGGAAGGCGCTAATGGCCCCGGTTTCGATACTGCAAAGTATTGTCGAAAATGCAAGATTTTACGCCTCCTCCACCTGCGAGCCCAATGAGGGGCACACGTAGCAGGACGAGCAACGTTCCATCAGACAGCATGCGCGCGCCGGCCGCCCGTGTAACCCTCAGAAGAAGCGTTGCTCTTTGCCGCGCCGTCGAACCGTGCGTGGTGCCAATGCAAGAAAGGTCGATGTTCCGGGCTGAGCCAGCGGAGCTTCACTGGACCCGTAAGGCCAAGTTGGGCCCGCAGAGTCTGATCAATGGCCGGGGCGAATACCGCATTGCCTGCTTCATCAAAGGTCATCAGGTGGCGGTCGAAAAGCGCGTCGAGATGGGCAGCCAAGAGGAAACCGTTGAAAACGTTCAGCCGCTCGGAATCGGAGGCACATTCGGACCACGCTTTGGCATGGCTGGCGCGCAAGAGCGCCGGCACCGTGATGCCGGTCACGGCGCAGGCGCCACCCCAGTAGTCCATGAGACTATCACGGTAGATGTCTTGGCCCACCCTTTGTCGGACCAGGCGCTCGATTTCGGTGGCTGTGGTCGTGGTGTTGTTAGGGGAAAGTTCTTCGGCGACGGCCTTGGCGAAGCGACGGCAGGGTTCGTCCGGCAGAGCGCGAGCTAAGCGGGACGTCTGTGCTAAGAGCAGGCCAAGCTCTGCCTCGTTGTCAGCTCCGAGGCACTCATCTGTTAGGTACCAACCGGGGTATGAGCGTTCGAGTTCGGTATGAAGCTGTTTAGGCTGAATGCTGAGCACCCATTGGGATCCCGGTAGGGGAGAAATGACACGCGCGCGGGCGTGGTGGAGAGCCGAGCCCAAAACCACCTGTTCGGCTGAATCTTCGATAACCACCTCCCAGCCATGGTCGTAGCCGGTCTTGGTGATCAGCGTGCGTTCTAAGGAATTCATGGGATGATCTGGATCGTAACAACGTTAGGGTCGGACAGCCCGCAAGGCTCCGGTTTCGATTCGATCGGATCGGCAGCTGATTCTTGGAGGCGGCCAACAACGGCCAATCGGAAGGTGAGATCTTCAGCGATTGCTGATGCCAAACGAATCCGCCGCGCTTGCCTTTCAGTCGAGGCTACATCGTCCGAAAACTCCGCTCCCATAACGATGTTGAACCACCGCTCACGATCTGAGACCACTTGGTATTGACGCTCATCCTGGGTGGCAGCAAGAAACGGTTTGTATAGGTGGATCGAGCGCTTGGCCGTTTCCACTTTTGCACCGATGCGGTCGACTCGACCTGTACGCTGTTCCAGCGTGCTCGGATTCCAGCAAAGATCGTGATGCACAACGTAGCGACAATATCGGTGTAGATCGACGCCTTCCGCCATGACCGCGCTGGCGATAAGCACCTCGGGGAAAAACGGGCTGTTGAAGGTCAGCATGATCCTGCGCCTGATATCGCTTGGCGTACTGCCGTTCACCAGACGGACATTGGGCATCAAGCGCTCATGTTTGTCCGACATCTCATCCTGAAAGAATGGGAATGCGGTGCCTTTGTCGGACATGCTTCCGGTCTGCATAGTGTTTACTGCATCGAGGATCTCAGCCCGTTCTTTTGAGCTGCACAGGACATCCAGGAATTCGAAGAAATTCTGCAGCAACTCGGCGAAGCTCAGGCCTGATGAGTCTTTGCCCTTGAAGGCGGCACCGATCGAATCCGCAGTCAGGCGTCTCGTCTCGGTTAGTGGGAAGAAACGCACGAGGAATGATGGCGTCCGCAAGAACCGGCGGACGACCTCATGGATCATCTCGGAATGGATTGCCAACTTGGCGTGCGGCTGGAGCAGTCGATTCACGTGTTGCGAGATCTCCAGTCGAGCTTTGCTGTCACCATCGAAGAACCGCAGCCCGATGTCCTCCAATACTTCGAATGCCTCGTCTGGTTTTCTTCCGAGCTTCGCTCCGGCCTCCGCGGCAATTGTGTCTCTGATCCGGCCTGATATCGCTCGTCGAAGCGCATAGCCGGTGCGGATAAAATGGCAAAAGACCACGACCTTTTCCCCGTCCTTCCATGCTTCGACGACCCGATTGGCAGTGGCACCAATTTTGGGGTGTGCAAGGGAATCCGCGTCACTCTTCAAAGGGAGGTGAGCATTGAGTCGATCCAGATACCATTCCGCGCGATCGAGCGCGTTGCCATCTTCGGAAATGCCGGCGTCGTCCTCATCAAGAGAGTCGACCGGGTTTTCTCGTGTGTGCAGAAATGCCTCATAGGACGAAGCTAGCCCCTCTGCAAAGACGGGGCGTTCTTCGGGTCGACATAGTGTGGCTCTGGCTGCCAGAAGGAATGGCAGGAGGGCACGCCCTTCAACTGCGAGACCAAGGCTGGTTGTGGGATCGTCGTTGAGAATCGCGGCCCCGATAAACGGACTCCGTCGTTGCATGAGCGATCCGTTGAATGAGGAAAGCGTCTTTGGCCGGAGGTGGCGGATCACCCATGGCCGAAGCGCCTCTTCCGCAGAGCGGAAATCAGACTTGGTCCGCTTCACAGTATCCAATACCAGTTGCCCCATACCGCTAAGGTTCGACGCAACGACTGCCTTGCTCCACCAACCGTCGGCGTCGCTCAGTTGAACTCCATCGGCGACGAGGTCGTTAGAGGTAAGGCGACCCCAAGTCTCATTCAAGACCAGCGCCATCGATTGGGCGCGGTCAAGTTTACCTCGCAGCGCCTGTAATTCCTCGCGATATGCCGGCCGAGCGATTCTCGGGGCGGCCCGGCATTTCCAATCAATGCCGTCGAAGCGCTCGATCACCGAACAAAGCTCATGATGGCCGAGCTGAAAAGGGGTGGCCGTAAGGAACAGCATTCGCTCAAAAACCCCACCCAGGCTCCCCTTGGGACGGAGAGAATGCGAATCCATGTCGTCATCTCCAGAGTGGAACAGCGATGCCAGACGGGTGCGGGCATTCTTCAAGTGGTGGGCCTCATCCAGGATAAGGAGTGGAAGATGCAACTTCATATCCCGTAGGCACTCAGACCAGAGACTACTAATCGTCTGGTTGATCTTTTTGCGAGCTGCCCTCAAACGATCGTCGTAGGTGGGACTTTCGCGCTGCGGGATAGATTGAAGGGCTTCATAGACTTCATCGGTACTGGTCCTTTCGAGAGCCTTGATAAGGTGCCGAGGGACTGAGTCGTCTTCGCCCGGCAGGGCTATTCCAGCGCGCAAAAGGATCTCTCCCCATTCGTCAGGATGAGAACAGAGGATCGGCTCCCAGATTTGATCGTTCTGACGGTCCACGCTTCCGAGCCCTCGAACGAGGCGCCCGAGGCATCGGCTAAGTGTGCGTTTAAGATCGTCGGTACCGTGGCGCCGATAGATCGCCTGGCGAATGACCGATAGGCGGACCCACTCATCCCTCAACGCCAGTTGCATGGCCCCGTGCGTAAGGAACACAACCTGGCAACGGCGTTCGACCGGATCGTCCAGCAATCTGAGGAAATCAATCCCCGTCTCGGCCAATCCACATTTGAGTTGGCCCCGGAGCTTTGCGTCGAGGCAGCACTCGACGAACATCGAAAAGTCGGAAGGCCACTTTTCTTTCAGACCCGGTGGAACCATCACGACGACGGGACGCCGTCGTGCGTCGTTCAGGGCGACTGATGCTGCAACTGCCAAAGAGACAAACGTCTTTCCCATACCCACCTCGTCGGCGAGAATTACGCCGGGACGATGCAAAAACCGACGCAAGATCTCTTGGGCGGTCGCAGATTGTCGCTGCGCATCCTCTGGAGTGATGCGGCCAGCAACGTGGAGATTGATGCCGGAAAGAAAGGGGCACCAGTCACTCATGCGCGTGCCTTTCTAAATGCGCTCCGCACATACTCTTGTAGGCTAGACTCAGTGGCAGCCAATAGAGGTTCGGCCTGCTTCTCGAAGTCTGTAACCATTTCACGAATTGCGTCTTGGATTCTCTTCTTCGGCAGGAAACCGACTTCGCTCTTCGGGTGAATCTGGGACAACTCAAAACCTAGTTCGCCAAGCAAAAACGCCTTTTCTCCATCCGAGCCTGCCTCTCTCAAAATGGCAGTCGCTATTTTTGAGATTCCGACAGGACCGTGCAGGCGCCACTGCAAATACTCTTCCGATGGGATTGGACTCTCCAGCCGCCTTCTCATGCCGGCCATTGCGAGGGAGAACCTCCGCGTCCGTTCAAGAAGGTGTGTGTCGCGCGAGAATCGGCGCAGCGGGTCGAGGGCAATCGCAACCTTCTCTGGAGACGTTTCGTCACTATTTTGCCGCCAGAGGTTCTGCAAGCAGCGATGGAGTGGAAGCGCGGACGTAAGGATTTCGAGCAATTGTTCGAGACTCAGGTCGCGCAACTCTTGAGGCGGCGGCAAGTCGGCAAACGTTCGGACTTCGACCGGCCAGTGAGCGTCGCCCATTTGCCCCTTGATTTGCACCACGAGTTCGGTCGGTGGTCGTACATCGAGCCATGGCAGTTCAATCCGAACGGGAGATTCGGCTGAGCGCCACTCTTCGGCGGTCAAAAGCGATCGGGATCCGGTCTCATCGGCGACCGTCCATTCCTCGGACGGGTCGGAGACAATGTTCAGTTCGAGTACTGCCTGCCCGGCCTTCTGAACAAAAAACACCGCCGAACCGCACCAGTTGGGTAGCTGCGGTGTTTTCGGATCTTGCTCGTCTTCGAGGCTGCTTTGGGGCTCCCAGCTCACGTTTGCCGGGTCGATTGGCTCTTTCTCCCGTTCTGGCCATGCGGCACTGCGGACACGGTATTCCTCTTTTTGGTCAAGGCGTGCCCAAGAGGCGACGTTCAACTCCCAGTTTCGGACACCATCGAGCCCGATTCCCGCGCTGGTGAAGTTGCTCGAACCAATACAATGAAGGTAATGCTCCGAGTTCTGCAGCCATAGCGACTTTGCGTGAAGAGCCCTTCCCTCCAGCTCGGTGATTCTTTCGAAGTAGATTTGAGCATTCGATCTACCGTCCGGGCTGCTGCGCATGAGTGATGCTGGCGCGTGCACCATCAATTTCCCTGAGGTTCGGGTGGGTTCGGCAACGACGGAGAAGAGGATCTCAGCATCGCCGCGCTGGCGCAGCATGTTCCAAGCGACCTTGGCTGGCCGGTTTTCGGCTCCTTGATCGAAGAAGGGACTCAGGACGAATAGCGAATCCGGCGGGGATACTCCGGGCCATAGCTGACCGACCTGTTCAAAGAGCGATGGGCTCCTCGGAGTGATCGGAACCAGGGCGCTATGAAGCCTGGAAGTGACAGAGCCTTCCGGCAGCCATGCTGATACTCGGCGCCGAGCCGTGGTGAGGAATTCCGAGCTTCGGTCCAGAGCAGGCGAACCGGCAGGATTCTGCGCTCGGCAATGATCGATGGTCTGTGAGGCGAAGTCGGCTGCTGAGCCGAACAGCTCGGCAGGGAGACTTCCTTCGCGGTGGAAATCCCAGACCGTGAAGACCTCCAGGTTCTGACGATAACCGCTTTCTGTGAGATTGGCCGATCCTACGATCACCCTGGCATGGTGCTGCCAGAGCAGGATTGAGAGTTTTGCGTGTAGGATCCCCGAGCGAGTTCTGAAGGGGACCAAATCCCATCTCAGGCTCCGTTGCCCCCGTGCGTGGGAACCGTCAACGACCACGCATGCGCTCATCAGGCGGGCCATTTTCTCTTCGCGCTCCACAAGGTAAGCTGCGCCGCTTGAGTCGGGATCGCATTCGAGTTGGAGCATTCGCCCAAGGCACTCGGTTTCGAAGAACGAAGCGTGAAATGTAAATGTCGTAGCGAAGCACCCGAGGGCCTCGCCGGCCGTGGCGGGGGGGATCCACGCGTCAAGCAGGCGTCCGTAGCCCAGAGGATCCGCGTTCTTTCTTCTTCGCATGGCTCAGACTTGTTTGAGGTCAGTCGCGAAGCTCCGCAACGACCAGAGGCGGTATGGATTGACGAACTCAGTGCTGAGCTTGGGAACCTTGTCCAGCTGGTATTCGGGGCGGATGAGGATTGAGCCGTCAAAATGCTGTTCGAGCCATGGAGCTTTCCCTTCAGGCGGCTTCGCTTTCTGAATCCGCTTATGGTGCTCGTAGAGAGCAACTGCGAAATCACCTGGAGTTCCCTTCTGCGCCACCTCCTGAAAAGAGGTCTGGAAACGGGTACGACGGGTGAGATCGGGTATGCTCTCTGCAGCCTCAGCAAACGCGCCGGGGAGCTGCTCTGCAGCCCTGATCACAGCCCTTAGCTTTGCCAATTCGCCGGGTTGCACACCGTGCCGCGTCTGCGTGATCTCATAGCGACAGGCCTCAAAGGCATCGTGTAAGAAGCGACAAAACTGCTCGTATCGTTGGATTGTCTCGATTCGCGTTCGAAGTTCTTGGGACGCCACCTTTTTTAAGGCCGCATAAAGCCTTTTCTCCGTGATGCCTTCCGATCGGAACAGCGCCTGGCTTTCCTTCGAAACAACAAAGTCCAATGCCTCGCGGCAATACCCGGTGGTACCTGCCCTCAGTTGTCGCCAAATCAACTGTGATTCCTTGGGACCTGCCTTTGTCGGCTCCAGGCGGTCGAAGAAAAACCTCCAGCCGAACCAACCGTCCGAGCTGTCAGTCGCGCCAACTTTAAGTCCTGCCTTAACAGCCTCGGTTAGTCGTTGCCGAATGCCCCTCCCGTCACCTTCCGATGAGCCGTGGAATCCAAGCAGTCGTTGTTCCCTCTGCCAGACATCGAGCAATTCAAATCCGAAGTCTGCCAAATGACCGGCCTGCTCGACACGCAACGTTCTGGCGAGGAGCCGATAGACGCCGTGAAACCCGAAGATGGTCGGAGTCTTCAGATAACGGCTCGCGCAGAGCGGCAGTCCTAGGGAGAGGGCCTTCCTTGTCTTCTGGGATCCGGGAACCTTTGCATCAGATGTTGTTTCTTGAGCGCATCGCACGAGACCTTCGACCAGATACCATTCGAAGACCTGCCAAGGCTCACTGACACCGTCGGCTGCAACGGTTTCCTCCGAGAAATCCTGGCAGACTGCATGAGAGACGGCAATGGCAGTCAGAAACCGCGGATGCGTCTGGCGTTCGCGGACACCAGGAATGAGTTCAACCGCCAATTGTTCACCAATCGGAGTTAGGCCGAGTGGATCCAGGCTCATACTGCCCGCCCCTTCCGGGTCGTGGATACTAAGGAGAGGCAGCGCTATGGTCTGAGAATCCATCAGAGAGAAGATCGCCATTCCCCAGATACAGAGCGAACCGCGCCCGAGCCCTCCATTGCCACGCGGCGAGTCCATTGAGGGAGGAATTTCATGTCCTGATTCCCTCCCGATTAGTAGTTCGCTGGATCTACCAGTCCCTCATTGATTTCCTTCCAGCAAAACAGGAACTTCCGCTTCCCATCCAAGCCCTCAAACCAGACAATATGGGAATCGAGCAGCTTGGACCCACAATATTTCCGCACGGCTAAACGAAGGGCCGCGTGCTGGGATTCTGGGAACCCTTTCACCTCAAAACGCTCTGGAGGGTCGTCAGTCGCATCTTCTTCGATCAACAGATACCCCAGCACTTGTGCGTCGCTCGAATCGTCGATTGTCCCAAGTTGGGTGAGAATTGTTTCGATTAAGTCGTCTGGTAAGTTAAACTGGAAGATCCAGTTTGCCCGAGCGCGCTTCCGGACAACGTCGATCAATCCAAATACTCTCTCATCGTGGACGATCGTGGAAGGAACGAACGGCTGGCCGGTCTTACGGAACACGTTATAGACTTCTTTGGCGTCCCAGACTGCCTGACGAACAAAGACGAGCACCTGCTTTCCGATGCCAAGCGCTGCTTCGATTTCTGCCTGGGTTATCGATGTCTTGCCATCCGGCATCGTCCCGCCAAATCGTCCATCAATGATCGCAATCAGGCATTCACTGTCTCGCGCAGCCTTTAGACAAATGTCATAGCTGTGCTGGGAACTGTCTACCGGAATGCTCCCGTCTTCGCTAGCAAGGACAGCATACCCAAAGTGTCTGAGTGCGTTCTGCACAGTGTTCCGTAGGTCTTTGAGATCATAAACTGTAGAACTAATGAAGATGCGTGTGAGTGCTGGTTGCATAGACGAGAAAAGTTACTGACGCTCCCACTCGTCGAGTATCAGGCGCTTGGTTCGGAATTCTTGGTGGGCACGCATGTCTGAGTTTCGATATGCCTCGAAGGTATCGAGCATATCGGCTAGCTCTTGTCGCGTCAGATGGAAGATGCTCTTAGCGACGTAGGCATCGAGAAACGCGCGTGCCGATTCCCGCTCTACAACCCTGGCATGTGCTGAGGGCGGGACTTCATCTGTCCCACACGCGGGGACGAGTCCCTGTCTTGCCATACTGTTCCAGAAAGACGTCATCTCAGGTGCTGTGCAAATCAATCGCAGCACCACCGGCGCAAGATCCTGGACTGATTTGTCAATCAGAGCCGGACGAGGGAACGGCAGGCTATCTAGCACGGTAAACGTCATGTGCGGTGAACTAAGTTTGCCGCGAGCCAATGCATCCATCGCAAAGGAATTCGCTACGGCGAGCCACGGGAGATAGGCCCACTCGTGGGCATGCTCGAACATGAACGTGGGCACGGTATGGCCGCAGATAGTATCCGGCGGAATCAAGGTGCTGATGAAGGTCCGCTGATTTCTAGGATTCGCCACATCACCAAATCCGATGCGGTAGCGATCGCAGCGACTCCCCAGTTTTCCCGGAATGTTTTCTCGTAGCACTCGCCATTGGGGAATAATCGCTTTTGCCGGATCGCCGAATTCCCGCTCGATCCAGACTGCACTGTTGCCGTGGCCCGAGGCATAGGTCTTCGCCCGGTGATCGAAGTGATCGATCATTCTTCCTTCGTATACAGGCAGGCCTGCGCGATCAGTGGAGAATAATCCCCGATCATTGCCCATATCGATTTCACGGGAATAATGACGGATCGGAGGGCCAAGGTCGGTCGAACCGAATGGCACACCCGCAGAGTACAGTTTCTTACTGGTCTTTAATTGGGCTAGGTCTCGAATGTCAGGAATAGCATATGTTTCAGGAGAGAGCTTTCGTATTACATCCGAGTCTAGATCTAGTGCCGACAGATAGGCGCAGCTTGCTTTCTGAAGTGTGTCGACTCCGAAAGTGAGACGTAGATTCTTTGTGGCACCACCTCGGGTCACTGAATATAGGGCGAACCATGTTTGTGGATGTACACCAGGGAAGAATACCGAACCCTTGTTTTCGCAACCAGCGATGAAATTCGTCGTGTTCTCATCGAAGACAAAGCGGCGGATAGCGGATGCATTTGCTCCGCCGTAGAACCCGGCTGGCACCACCTGCGCCGCGAAACCTCCTATCCGGATTTTCCTGAGTGCCAGTTCGACAAACATCCGGTAGATATTGAAATCGCCTTTCCCTAAGTTGCCTTCCGCGTAGAGAGAGTAGACTCCGCTATTCTTCAGAAAATGAACCAATCCAAAGAGATCGCGGCAATGCTCCGTCCACTTCTTGGCGACGACCGAATCGAGGAGTAGCGCATCGATCTGTTTCTGTTGTTCTTCCGGTGCCATCGACCTTAGTCCTGAAACCCATTGACTGAAGAATTCGCGTTGATCCGGACTAAGCGTTTCCCACGGAGGATTGCCTAGAATACAGTCGAATCCGCCGTTGGCGTCATCGACAAAAACATCCGGATATTCTAGATGCCAGTGAAAGAACCGGTAGTGTTGAGCAAGACGGTGAACCTCCTGCATAATCGCGGGAGGGACGGATTGTCTGTCACGCTCCAAGCGCCAATAGAGATCGTTTGTTAGCGGAAACTCAAAGCCCCCCTGATCCGCAGGAACTTTCCTCCAGAAGAACGCCGCACACCAAGCATCGGCCATCAGATGTTCGTTGGTATAGCATGTCCCCTGTAGGAGAAGATCGTATTGAGCGCCCTTCGTTTCCACCTCCTCCGGTGTGTCCTCTGGATATTGGGAAAGCTTCCCGAAGCCCTCGGCCAAAGAGACTGTTGCTCCCAATTCACTGGTGCCCGAACCGTGAAACAGCTGGAGCTGTTTTCGTTCATCCTTGTTCTGCCGCCTAAAAAGCAAGCAGTATTTCTTGTCGTCTCCGTCAATGGCGGAGAAGGCCTCATCCGGAATACCCTGCCGCAGGAGATGTGAAGTGGCGCCGAGCAGACTATTCCCGCAGCGGATGTGGTGATTCAGGAAGCCAAGCGGCTTTCCCGGATCAATGGTTTCCAGCCAGAGAGCAACTCGGCAAAGCTCGACCGCCATAGGATTCAGATCCACGCCAAAGATACAACGGCTGGTTACTTCGCGTAGGGCATGACGGAAATCGGAAGGCGTAGGTGCGCCATCGGTGGCACGGATTTCCGCAAGGCGCTCGGCCAATCTGCGTGCCGCAGCCAAGAGGAAATGCCCCGAACCGCAGGCTGGATCGCAGACTCGTATCGAAAGTATGGCCGCACCAGGCTGCTCAGGCTGTGCGACGAGCCTTTCTTCAATGAGTGGATTGAGCGCCGCCTTTATCAATTCCTGAACCAGTGCATCGGATGTATAGTACGAGCCGGAGGTTTTGCGTGTGTTGCCGGCATCAGAACCGGAATCTGTTATGCCGATGAACCCAAAAATCTTGGCGGGAAGATCGATCGTTGGAATTAGTTCGAGCAAGCTCTCGTAGACTGAGCCAAATTCCTCGGGTCCCATGTTGCGGTAGTCGATCGCAGCAAGTGCCCCGCCGATCTTGGACCAGCGCAGCTCACGCATGGCGGCGAGCAGTGCGCGATTCTCAAGTTTGGCACGGTCAACATCTGGGCACTGTTTCGGTGAAAAGAGGCTGCCGAGCGCCGGCAACGCAAGACGCGGTTCACCGCTGGCAAGTCCACGAAAGACAATTTGGATCGAGGCCCAGATGTCGCCATAGCGGTCGAAACCGGCACGGCGAATAGCGCGGTCGCGCAATCGGCGGAAGGCATAACCATCGACGTAAACTTGGCGGGCCAGGCGTGCCTCGGGGCGATCGTCAGAAACATGTAGCAGACCTCGCTCCTCGACGGTGAATAGAAAAAGAAACCGGTAGACTAGGCGAAGTAGCTGCTGGAAGTAGGCGTCTTTGCTGAGCTCACCTGACTGGAGCTTTTGGCGGAGGGCGTCGTTGGCTGGATGCGCGAGAAAACCGGTGCCGAGTGCAAGTAGGGCTTCGGTGACTCCATCGCGAAGTCCTTCGCGGACCCGCTCACCTTGCTCCTGGCCTTCGCGTTTCCATGCGTCCCAAATGCAAGTCGCATCGCTGCCACCCACCCGACTGGAGTGGAAGATGCGCCAGACCGCAGCGAAATCAGCGTAGCGCTGGTCGCGAAGGATGAGTTCGAGATCAGCTTCGAGGAACGCGGGGCGCGTCAGAGTATCAGCGTCGCGGACGAGTCGGAGTTGCCGTCCGTTGGTGAGAATCGCCCAGGTGCATTCGGGGCTGGCGTTGAGGAATTGCTGGGCGAGCTGATAGGCAGAGCGGCGTCGGGCACCGGAGCCGACGACGGCGAAACGTTCATCCGGAGTGTCAAGATCGAGCCCGTGCGGTGCGACAACGACCGGCACGCGACCAGCAGCCGCTAGAGCAGTGATAGGGAATGCGCGGTCGGACAGGTCGATTGGGTCTTTGCAGGCAGTTATGTCCGTGAAACCAAGGGTGTCGCGGAGGAGCTCTGTAGCGAATCCGATGGCGGCCTGGGCGGCACCAACGTCGCGGCGGGCTCGAAGGGACTCAAAGTGCTTCCAAAGCGCGGAGGCAATACGGAAGGCCCGGCCTTGCTCATCGGTCAGAGTGAGTCCCTTGGGAAGCAGGTAGTCGGCTGCTTTCTGCGCGCTATGCTCACCCCGCGCCGCCTTTTCGAGAACGGCGGGCACGAAGAGGCCACCCTCAAGATGAAGAGAGTCAAAAATCAGCGAGTTGGAGTGGCGGCGAGCCATGGGGCGGAGAAAGACCGAAGGACTGAAGGGCTGAAAGAAACTAGGTGGATGCGGGCTGAGCGTTGAGGCGTGCTTCGAGCGCGGTGAGCAGGGAGACGATTTCGGACCAGGCGGGAGGTTTCTGGAAGAACATGTCCTGCATGGCGCGGTAGTCCGCCGCCAGCGGCGCGAGGCGCGCTACTGGCGGGATAAGTTTGAAGGTACCGGGGACGGCAGTTTCGTAGCTCGCCCACGCGGCCGGGAAAAAGACCTGCTTGTGGGCGACCACGCGGGCGCGGAGGTCGTCGCGAAAAATGGCTGCGGCGCCGGCGGGATGCTGCACCAAGGCGGCAAGGTCGGCGTAATGCCGGGAAAAACGTTCCGGGGTGGCCTTGTCTGCAGTGCGATGAGCCTCGGCATGCAGGATGGTAGCCTTTTCCCAGAACGTGCGCTCGATATCCAGCACCGGCACAGTGAAGGCGGCCTCCGTGAAGGCAGCGGGGAACGCCTCGGCGATGTAGGGCACAATACTCTGCTCAGCAACGGGCCAGCGGTCCGAGCGGGCACCGCACTCGATCTTCACCACGGGGCGCACATAGCCGGCATCAGGCAAATCTTGAATGACTGAGGGATAGGCGAAGAGAAGAGTCTGTGGATCGTCGGGAGCCAGGGTGAGACTCCAACTGGAGCTGCCGAGCGCGGTGGAAAAACGTTGGTTGAGCGTCGGGCTGACCTCATCGCGCAGTTTTGCGACACAAGCGGCGGTCAACTCGTCGAGCAGACGGGAGCGTTGCTTGCGGGATGAGGCGGCCTCGGGATCGCGGTCACCGGTGAAGCCCAGCCACTCGCGGCTGAACGAGATGTCGATGTCCTCGGAGAAACGGTGGATGACCTTCCAGACTTTCGAAAGCGACGTGCCTCCCTTGAAAATGAAGTGGGCGTGCGCTTCCGGAAGGGCGAAAAGATGACACAGGGTCCAGCACACCCAGGCATCCTTCTCAACCATGTGGCGCTTGATGCCGGTGGCTGCTTCGGTGCGTTCGAAAACAATGCGGCGATCAGCGGCGGATAGATCGAGGAGCGGTGGCTTATTCATTGCGGGCAAGCTCCAGGATAAACGGGCGCATCCAGGCTGGGACGTAGCGGATATCCGCCAGGAGTTCACGTCGTTGCTTTGGGCCAAGAGAAGCCTTCAGGCCGTGCAGACGATCCGAGGTGATGTGTTGCCGTCCGATGTTGCGCAGGGCTTCGGCGAGCCAGCCGCTGGCGCGACCGGCCAAAGCCATGGCCTTGGGCGAACGTCGGCGGAAGATGACCTCAGCCCGGCCTCCGGTGAGTTGCACGCGGGAGCGACCAGCGATCCCGTAGGCGGTTTTTGCGGCTACCTGCGTGCTCAGGCCGAGAGCGTTTGCGGCGTGGGCACCGGACGGGAGCAGCTTGAGCGCGTCGCGGCGGACGATGGCATCGGTGATGGCATCCGGGCCGGCTCCTACACGTCCGAGCAATGGGTGGTCGCGAGGAACTTCATAAACGCCCCGGCGAACGCGTTGGATCAGACCCCGGCGCAAGAGACGAGTGAGAACCATCCCTACCGAGCGAGGGTCGCCAACGTCTGCGAAATCGCTGGGCGTGAAGGCCCAAGAGGCACCCTTTGCGCGAATACGGCGCAAGAGCTTGTCTTGCAATGATCCGTGGTGGTTTCCTTGCTTAATCATGTTGAAAATATGGATCTATTATTTCAACAATAGCGAGGATATTTAGAGCCCGTAGCGACGGGCCCAAATACGGTTGCGGTCGAGAGTTGCGAAAGGTTGGTGAGGTGAGGCCCGGTGGCCAGTGCCTGCACGGAGAAAAGGCTGTGAGGGGATCGGCGCATGGCACTTAGAGGTGGTCGGGCAGAAGGACGTAGACGCCGATAACATCCACCGGCAGAGAGGGTGTGACCGAATAGCGTCCTTGATCGCCCGCAGCTTCACGGACACGGCGATGATCCTGAAGGAGCGTGTCTGCACGCTGGCGGGCAAGATTTTCGAGACGACCTTTGCTGGCGCGTAGAAGGGTCAAGGCGTGGTTGATTTCGCGGATCGCGGCTTCAGGGCCAAGATTACCAGAAGGTTTCACTTCGAGCAGGCGGGTCAGATTAGCGTCATCGAGCCAGCGTGGATCGGCGCGACCTTCGAGGGCGATGGCGACCGTTTCCTCTGCCATCAAGTGGCGGGTGACGTTCTTCTTTTGGGTGGAAAGCTGATGACGTAGGCGCAGGAGGAAGAGCGTTGTCACGACCAAAACGTCAGCAGTGACCGTGGCGGCGCAGCGTGCGGCAATCGGTGACTCATCCTGCAAAGCTCCTTCCAACAGATGGTCGGCCAAGATCGCGACCAAGGGGTGGGTACGGTGGATGAAGTGTGCGCGTGGATCCGGCGGGTAATGGAAATCGATCAGCAGCTCACGATCGAGTTCCTCCTGATCAAGGCGCTCCCGGAGCGCCGACGGGAGGTTCTTTGGAAGGAAACGCCAGGCGAGGCGGGACGATTCGAGGGGGGCATTAAGCCGGGCGCAGGCATTTTGTACGAAGCGGGATATGGCGGCCTCATCGCCGATGAGATCAAGCTGGCGGCGCCATTCGGGCAAAACCTCCTCGGGCTTGATCCGCCGCTGGGCGAACACCGTGCGGTTGGCCTTCGCGTTCTCCATCGCGTCCTCCCAGGCGGTCGTGAGCGGCTTGAGTTCGGCGGCGAAGGTATCCTCCAGACCGAGATCAAGTTGAGTCGCGTTTTGGCTGACACGGTTGCGCTTGAGCAAGGCCGCCTTGATCATCGCATGATTGATGCGATCTGTGTCTTGCGGGAGCGGCACGAGCACTCCCAGTTCCTTCCGGATTCGCTCCGCTTTCTTCAGGATGACGTTGAGAACGAAGCCATCGATGGGGTTGTCCTGACCGTAGAGCATGGTACAGCGAACCTCTTTGGCTTTCTGGCCAAAGCGATCAACGCGCCCTTCGCGCTGTTCGTGGCGGGTGGGATTCCACGCAAGATCGTAGTGCACCACGGCGGTGAAGCCGTGCTGAAGGTTGATGCCTTCGGAAAGGCAGTCGGTCGCAACAAGAATGGGCTGCTCGGCTTCGGCGAGCTCCGTTACGCGGAGATCACGCTCCTCGGGCGTTAGCTCTCCTGTGACCGCCTCAACGGTGGCGGATTTGAACCGTTCTTTTAGGTGAGCCGCGACGTAGTGGGCAGTGGCCAAGTAACGGCAGAAAACGACGGGGCGGGCGCCGGCAGCGAGTAGTTCCTGAAGGTGCTCGCAGAGCGTCTTTAGCTTGGGATCGCCCTTCTGTCCACCGAGTGCCCGGGCTTGCACTATCAAAGCCCTGAGTTGTGCGGTCTCATCCAAGGCACCGGCGGGTTCGAGGTCGTTTGAAGTGAGGTCGGATCCTTCTCCATCTTGGAGGCGCTCGTCGTCCGCCAGTGCTTCCATCTCCTCAACCGTTCCGGTGAGACGCGTATTGAGAGCGCGTTCGGCTGCGGCAGGAGATGAACCCACGCAGCGGAGGAGCGCGAGGGTTGCATACCAGATCATGTGCCGCCCGGCGCCGTCACGAGCCTCGGTTTGCTGGGCGAGCTGAAGGCAGTAGTCCTGGACAGCGTCGAAGAATTCGCCCCATTCACCCGTTAGTCGGTAGGTGACCTCAGCGGTTAGGCGGCGGGGAAAGACGCTGGCATCCTGCCACTCCTCGATGTCTTTGCGCCGGCGCTGCACGAAGTAACTGGCGAGTTCCTCACGCAATTTGCGTCTCGTCGCTTCGTCAGCGTCGGCCAATCGGATAAAATCCGGGCGTAGGAGCGAAAGCAGATTGTGGAAGGCAGCGTCATCCCCCGAGTGGGGCGTCGCCGTAAGAAGAAGGAGGTGCCGTTCGGTGTCAGCCGCGAGGTGCTGGAGAAGTTCAAACCGAAGTTGCCGCCCTTGGTTACCGGTCGAGCAACTGTGGGCCTCATCCACAATGATGCACTCGGGGGCGGTGGAGAGAAAGTGGGCGCGATGACGATCGCTCTTAATGTAGTCGAGACTGACCACGACCACGGGGTGGTGCTGGAAGAGCGAGACTCCGGGCGGAAGGTCCTTCTCCAAGCGGGTCACACTTGAAGCTGTCAGGGCGACCGCCTGGAAATGAAAATGGCGGGCCAACTCGACCTGCCATTGGTCCACGAGATGCGGTGGGCAGAGAACCGCGAACCGGGCGATCTCGCCGCGGTCATACAACTCGCGGACGATCAGGCCGGCCTCGATGGTCTTGCCGATACCAACGTCGTCGGCGATGAGCAGGCGAATGGTCGATTGGCGCAGAGCCATCAACAGCGGCACCAGTTGATAGGCCCGGGGCTCGACCGCGATGTTGGCAAATGAACGGAACGGACCGGCGCCGGCGCGCAATTTGAGTTGGAGAGCGTCGCGAAGCAGCAATGCGGCGGTGTGGTTACCTCGGAGCGCAGGGTCGGGCTCCGGGAAGGTGGCTGAGGAAGGCTTCTCATCCTCTAGCTCGGGCAGGAGCGTAGTGATGTCCTCCTCGGAACCACCAAGCGGACGCAAGCGAAGGAGAGAGTCGGACGATCCAGGTTGGACGACCCACTCGCGGTCACGCGCTCTGACCAAAGCCCCAGGGCTGAATGAAGTAAGCGTGGCGGAACTCATGCGGTGGCCGCGGCGCCGAAAACGTCAGGATGGGCCGCGAAGATCCCTGCCCACGTAGATGATTCGGCTGGGAAGATGATCGTGGTGAAGCCGCGGTCGGCTGCGTATGCGAGCAGCTCCGTCGAGGGGGGCGTCAAAAAGATTAGCGCCCTGGCCATTTTGTAGACGGCGTCAGCCACTCCCTGGCCATCGGCGATAGAAACCCGGGTGCTATCAGGGACGTGGAGCTTGAGCTTGCCAAGAGCAGCCAGCCACGTGCCCAACAGCTCGTTTTCTGAAGAGCCGGCGGCTCTGGCCTGCGCAGGACGAACGACAGACTGAGCCAATTGGACCAGCAGATTTTGGACTGCGGGATCACGTCGGTTGATATGCTCGTGGTCAGGCTGGTTGTAGTAGGACAGAAGGCACTGGTAGCACCCGGCCTCGCAGATGCGCTCGCCCGTTGGTGTGCGGCGCTCGGCTTCAGCCAGGTCAGCTGTGCAAAAGGGTTTTGGGAGTTTGCTGACGTCGATGTGAATTACCTCAAGGGCCTGGCGAGCGACGATAGCGAGCTGATCGGCGCTTTGGGCGAGTCGGCTCAGGACACCGGCACCACCCTCGGTGGCCTCGTAGAAGAGGAGCGACTGCCTAGACTTGGAATCAGGCAATGGTTCGACAGCCAGTTCCGACTCTTCGATCTGAAATGTCTGCGTGATGCCACGTTTCAGCGCCGCTTGCAGGGTCGCCATGCCCGCATCCGTGAGCATGACACTAGGAGTCAAGATGAGGATATTGCGGTGATCTTCGACGAACGGAACGATTCGCTGTGTGGGCTCCTTTTTCTCGACCTGTTCCGGAGTCTCCTCGTTATCCTCGTCCTCAGGGCTGTCCTGTTTGCTCCAACGGCCCGTGATGGGGTTGATGATGAAGCCGAGTTGCTTCTTGTCCTTGCGGCGGCGCCACCCCTTGTTGATACGCCAGATGCGCGCCGACGGCGAGTAGGTCAGCCTGGCGACAGGCGTACCGCCAACGACGACTTCCGAATCGTGTCGTTCCAATAGGCCGCCGGGGCCCGGCATGAAACGGTAGGTCGTCTGCAACTCATAGCCCTGACGCTGCCGCTCCTCATCGTTAACCGAGATGCGCTCTTGGGCGACGGTTTCAACGTTCTCGATGCGGTAGAGCATGTTGATCCGCCCGTCGTCGCCGAGTGGATTTCTGCAGTGTTCGCAGACGTCGGAAAGTGGCTCGGGCTTCCCTTCGTCCCCCAGGTGACCGTAACCGCACACGGTGCAAACCCGGGCGCTGATCGTGGGGAGTTGAGAGTCCGAAGAAACTGAGTCAGATCCACTGATGTTGAGCTTGGCTCGCTCAACACGGAACATGCGCCCTTCGTGATAAATCAGGCTGCGTGGGCCGAACTCCGCCAAGGCGAGGAAACGCGGGCGGCTAACCATGCTGCCCTGATCATCCTTGCCGTTACGTTTACGGCCGGTCGCGGGAACCCAAGCCATGAGCGGCAAACGAGGGAAGTTGTAGCCCGGAAGGAAACCTTGGCTGGCGAGGTATCGGAACGTGTAGAAATCGTTGTTCTGGCTGTTGCCAGTCTTCAGCAGGAGCGTGAATTGGTTCTTCGCATCCATGTAGCGCCGATTGGCGTTTTCACGGTCCTTGGCGCTAGTAGCGGGGCTGCGGATGATTTTGTCGGCCGCCTCCATCTGCCGTTGAACGCCATCATAGAGAGACCGCCAGCGATCGAAGGCGTCTGCGAATGCCTGTGCACTGGAGGCAATGACTTGCTCCGCAAAGTTCGGATTGAACCAAGGTGCCTGTTCCGGACTCAGCTCGCTTCTGATCTGGTCGAGGACGTGCTGGACTTCTTTGAGAGCCCGGGCCTGCACAGAGGGATCCTGCAACCGCGATTGCACCTCTGCGATGATCGGCTTCTTTGAGTCGTTGAGGTTCAGCAATGGGGCGATGCTGGTTGAAAGTTCGTATTCAACCTGGGCAAGCCAAACAGCATGAAGATGGCTTTCGACAAGGTCCCGATTGGCGAGCTCAAGTGTCGGAGCTCGGACGATTCCGTGGACCATGTCGGTGGCGTGATTGAAGAACCACTGATCGTGCGGACTCATTGCCGCGCAGTAGGTCACGACCAGAGCAGCTTGCCCCGAGCGTCCAGCTCGCCCGCTGCGCTGAGCGTAATTTGCAGGCGTCGGTGGGATATTTCGGAGGTAGACAGTGCTGAGCGACGAGATGTCCACCCCAAGCTCCATCGTTGGAGAACAGAAGAGCACCGGCAGACGCGGCAGGGGGCCTTTGTTATCTGCGTTGTCCTGCCAGTCCTTGAGATCGCGGGCGTTTCGGCGGAAGCGCTGCTCAAGGACCTTGCGCTTGTCCGCATCCACCTGGGCGGTGTGCTCGTGCGCAACGAAATCAAATAGAGGGTGCGGCCTTTGAGTGAGCACCTCAGCCACTGTGAGATAAAGCTGACGGAAGAACTGATTTGTCGGCGCAGAATCGGGCGGGCACTCTAACGTAAGCGTCCACCGAAGAGCCGAAGACTTGAGCGTCCAGCCGATGAGCTTCTGGTTGTCGAGCCCTTGGCTCTGCACGTAGCCGTGAGTCTCGGCAGCCTTGAGGAAGCTTCGGCAAACGCTCACCCATTCTGGATTGGAGAGATGCGCGGCAGCGCTGGCACAGTCTGACGTCTTCCAGAACTCGGCAAACTTGAGCAGCCGCACTAGTCGCGAACCTGGACCGCCGCCAATCAGATCGAACCGCTGCCGCCCTTTGTTGTCGGGACGCTTGTCGAGAATCAGGTATCGGGTCGTCGCCAACCGCTCATCGTCGCCAAAGGACCAGCGCTCGGTAAGGTAGTTGTAGATCTTCCCGCGCACTGCCTCGTGCTCCTGGCCATCGAGATAGCGCGATTCGATACAGAGGTTCTTCGCCAGCTCATTGAAGATAAGCCGGGCGAGTTGGGCACGCTCAGACGGACGCAAACGCGAAAGGACGGTCTTGTCCTTAAAGGAGGCTTCGTGAGCACAGAATTCGTCAAGGCCATCGTAGCCGATTTCAAGGAGCTTCAGTTGATCGAGGTTGGGATTGTTGAATCGCCAGCCTTTCCGGAGGTCGCGGATTAACCGATAACCGATCACGAACCGAAGGGCCTTTTGGGCCTCTTTGAGCGCCAACCCAAGCAAGCCTGGATCACGAAGGTATTCGGCCAATACACCCGGATCACTGCCGTTGAAGCCAAGCGCTGTGAACACTGCATCCGCGAGTTTTTCTTCAGTCAGGCCTCCCCCATTATTCTTGAGTCCACCGACGAGGCCTGCACGGAGCAGCAGAAGGAAGACGAAATCATTGAAGTGACCCGCTTGGAGGGCCGCGTCCTGACGGTTATCAGAGAACCCGAGGAGCTTCCGGAAATCGTTTGTTCCGAGGTCTCCCACCTGCTCGGCAAACAGCTGGCGCAGGATCGACAGCGTGAGAATGGTCGTCGCCGAAGAACGGCCTTCACCCGAAAGACTCGTCAGCCGATTGATATCGCGGCCGTAGGCATCGTGAAGCGTGCCACAATTCAGGCAAAACCGGAATTTGCCACGAGTGAACCAGTATTCGAGTCCCTGTCCCTTGACGCCCTGGGGATCGACCCGGACCGCGATCGGAGCCGCCTTCTTATAAGTCTGCTTGAGAGCCGGCTCCTCCTTCGAGGTGTCCAACCATGAATCGGGAAATTGGTTGATCTGGCCTTGGAACTCTTGGTCAGGACGACGAAGGACAAGAAAACCAGGGCTAAGGTCATTCGCGTCCTCGCTGGCCGTATCATCAATCTCCCGAGGTGTGAAATGCGGGGCGTTGTTACCGTCATACCAGACCGGGTGGTACTCTTGTCCGCAATCTCGGCAGAAGTGAGTGTTGAACAGGAATACCTTTTCCTCCTGGCGGTTTGGAGCGAACCGTTGCGAATCCAGCGTAATGAAACGCTTGGTCGGAGCCTCAAGCGTGCAAAGGACCTTGCCCGCGCCGCTGATGAACTGGTGCAATTTGAACGCAAAGAGGGCGCGGCCATCCGGCGACTCAATCTCCTGAGCAGCGATCAAGAACCGGGCGAGAGCTTGCTTCGCATGGTCGGCATCGACGCCAGCGTCTTGTGCAAGGAGTGCAGCTGCGGCTGTCAATGAGAGTGGCTGGGCACGTTCTGGCCGACCACCTTCGGGCAGCCTAAGTCCTAGTTTGAGTTCAACCCAGACAGCGAGCGGATCGTTCGCGAAAGCATCGATTGTAACCCAAGTGAACTCCGTCCGATCCAAACTTGCCCCTAGCTGAGCTCGCACGGACTGGAGACCCAGACTCTTGTTTGTGGCCCGTTCGAGCGTTTCACCGATGACATTCTCAGGAGGAATCAACTGGCCGAACAGCGTCGAGGCGACCTCCGCAACGACCCGCTTGCGATCTTCATTGGAGCCGGTGCTCGACATCGTGGCCGAGGTGCCGATGCAGACCAGTTTTTCGGTTTTGAACCGTTCACGAAGGCGCCTGACGAGGAGAGCCACGTCAGCCCCCTGACGTCCGCGATAGGTGTGCAGCTCATCGAGAACAATAAACTGCAAACCCGCACAGTGCTCGACGACCTGGCGATCCACTGACTCGTAACGAGTGAGGATCAACTCCAACATCATGAAGTTGGTCAGGAGGATGTCGGGCGGGTTTGTGGCAATGTGCTCGCGGATGGCGGTGTCTTCCTGTCCGGTGTAGCGCTCCACCGTAAGCTGGCCCTGCGCGGGGCCAAGATTGTCGAGAAACTTGCGCGCCTCCTCCGATTGGCTGTTGGCGAGAGCATTCATCGGATAGATGATGATCGCCCGCGTACGGCGCGTGCTATCGGTTGCTTTCTCCCGGAGAATGCGGTCGATAATCGGGATGAAGAATGCAAGGGACTTTCCGGAGCCAGTGCCTGTGGTGACGACGTAGCTCTCCCCAGCAGAGGCCTTGGATAGCGCTTCCTGTTGGTGCTGGAACAGTCGGATCGGCTGGCTTCCTCCGTCCGGCGTCTGGAAGCGGAAGAGCTTAGCGCACGTCGGGTGAAGGAGCCCTTCAGCTACCAATTGATCGATGTCCCGCGCTCGTTGGTAGTTGGGATTGATCTGAACCAGTGGCTCGGGCCAGTACCGGCCTTTGGCGTATTCGGCTTCAACATGCTCGCTGATATCGGCCGCGGCGATCTTGGTGAAACTGCGAGAAAACCCCGCGTACTCAACGATCAGGCGATCCCGGAAATCAAAGACGTTTTGCATGGGAATCCACAACGACTGAAGATAGCCGGTCAAGAATCGGATATCCTCTCTGCGTGCCGTCTTGCTCGCGGGAGACAGGGCGCCAGGCATAGGCCCGTTCGGCGGCTTTCAACTGATCGAGGCAGAGGGAGACATTCACGTTAGGGGTATGCGGCAGGAACGACGGAAACCACGTCGAGGTTACCGAACATTCACGGATGCATGCAAGGCAACTTGCAGGGAGACATGGGGATTCCCCGGCCAGTCGTTGCAGCAATCATTGCACTGTGTGGAGCCAACAACACCGTGGCTGGGGCGAGAATGGAAGCAACAGGCTCGTCGCAGCCCCGGCCCACAGCGAGGAGATCTGCAAAACCCAATGACCGGAAGAGAAAGCGCTCTCAAAGGGGCCAGTCGTTCCGAAATCTCATCGCCCTAATTCGATTGAAACCTGCCACCGGCACGAATGCCCGATGCCGGCAATGCTGCAGGCACAGCCTTCTGAATTGATCGATTCCCAACGAACTGTCGCCGATTCGGCGACAAAGAATCCAGTCGAGCTAGTGTATGCCTGGCATCGAAGGCGACTTCGCCACCTGCTGATCGGGAGACCGACGGATTGCGCGCCGCAGAAATGCGGCCGCCTCCCGCCAGGTCGCGACGATAGTCCGGCAATCAGCGACGAGGATGCTTGAGCCTGGCCGCCCTACCGCGATACAACGGTATTCCCGTAACGTTGCATCGTTGGATGGCCGGTATCATCTTTGGCATTGTCGCGGTCTGCTCGGTTGGGTCGCGATCGCTATTGTCTGGACGGCGGGGAATGGCTAATATTGAAGCCTGTTTTGTGGAGACGCTTAAACAACTTCTGAGGATTATGATCGCTCAGGAATGCACTCGCAAACGCCGCTCGACTAGGTCGTCGTATTTCGTAGATGGAGACACGGAATCAAGTCGTCGAAGCAGGTGCGTCCGAGACTATGGGCGGTGCCAGGCACCGTCGGAGTCGACCGCAGCCAGCACCAAGTGCTTCCTGTGGTGACACAGCAGTCGTCCTTCAGTCGGTTTGCCAGTTGTACCTTCGCGGCAAAGTGGCAGACGTCACGTATGCCACTGGGGCCTTTTGGCGGAAGGCGAAGCGTCAATTCACCCTTTTGCGTTCCGATCTCAGCAGCGGCGTCGATCTCCGTCGACTGCCGTATGCCGCTGCTTCACTTGATGGATTGATCTGCGATCCACCTTTCTTCCGTCACTCTCTGACAGCTTACTTGCATGCTCCCCAGATGGAGCGAAGTTACGGCCTGAGCACAGCGCCAAAATCTCACTCCGGAATACTCGAGCTGTATTTCGGAGCAGGTAAAGAGGCACTGCGGGTCCTACGGCATGGTGGGTACCTGGTTCTCAAGTGCCAGGACGAGGTTGCCGGTGGACGCCAACGATTCACTCACATCGAGTTACTCCTCTTGATCGAAAAACTGGGTTTTAGAGCGGTGGACCTCTTCGTCCTCGTCCAAAAGCGAGTCTTGCCAATTTCGAGAGGTAATCAGCAGCGCTTTGCCCGCAAGAATCACTCGTACATTCTGGTTTTCCGCAAACCTCGCCGGGTCCGTGCAGAATCTCGCGTGGGGGCGGAGATTTCGCGCTTCTTCGATTCGGCCTGAACGTCGTTGCCGTAGCGCAATCGCTCCCACCCCGAACCAGCGCTTAGGAGTGAAATCGTTTTTGCTGGCAGAGAATGCGTAGCACTAAGGTCGGAGCAACGAGGGGACGATCCCACATGGGATCCGCATGCGAATCGTGCTTGAAGGCTGACTCGCTCCACTCAGCGAGGAAACAGCGCTTCGATCGGTATCCGCAATGCCTTCGCCAAAGCTACAGCCTCGTAATCGAGGACGTATCTGTCCCCCGATTCGATTCTAGCTACAGCAGATCGATCGAGAGATACGCCCAAAGCAGCCAATCGGCCCGCCAGATCTTGCTGGCTGACGGGAACACGCTGCGACCGGCGGAGGCGCCTCACTGTCGCTCCTACCGAGTTCTTGCCGGACTTAATGGTGGTCTTCTTCAAGCTGTGTGACATGCACACGGCTTGACTTTAACCGTTCTGGCGCGGAATTGTGTGTGGATGGCACACAATAGGCCTGTACCCAAAGACATGCAAGATCACGGCATTGGAAGGCGAGGAAATGCCCCGAGCGCTAGTACGGGACTGGGGTGCGGCCCTATAGCGGACGGACCCGTTACGCCACCAAGAACCGAAGCGCGCGCCCTCACGTTACACGAATTTTATTCCCCCAAAACCAATGCAGACAAAACGACTGACGAAGCGATGAAGCCCGATACCGTTAGATTCAAAATCCCTCGAAGCAAAGCTGGCATGATGACCCTCTGGAGCATCTGGCACCAAAGGGCAAAGAAGCGTTTGGAAAAAATCGCCGAGAAACGTGCGAAAGTAGAAACCAAACGGGTGCGACGAGTACGCCGACACTCGCTTTCTGCCGAATCTAGCTCTTTGAACAAATGAATCCCGACATTCTCTTGGACATATTTCATCGCGAGCCGCAACTCGCCGCCAGTTTCTTGTGGCCGGACGCCGAGCCGGGTGACATGCGAATTGTCGGCCGTCTCGTCCTCGAAGTGATGAAGTTCCGGATGCTTTTTCCCAACCCGCCACTGAGTGAAACACGGGCGTACGCCGCGATTGCTCAATGGAAGCAAAGCGGCCAGACTGTTTACCGGTTGAGCCAATCGGGTTTTACAGACCTTGTTTCCCTGCCGCTCCAAGGGGCGCAACCACTGACCCGTGTTTGGGATGCTTTTCGTAGCAGCCTTAGCAGGCCAGATTCTCCCCCCGGCGTCAGTCATCGCTGGATGCAGGCAGTGAGTTTGTCGTTGCGCGCAGATTCTCTCTCTTTGGCGCGCACGGGGGGCGCACGACCTGTCGGCTGCGAGGAGGGTGGGTGGGGGATTCGAGGCATAGCATACGGGAACACTTTATAGGCGCGAATGGAAGTATTGGTCATTCCTGACCTGCACGAATAAATCGATGCCGCATTAGGTCGTATCGAGTCGGCGATTTCTATTTCGAATCGCTCCTCTTTCATCCGATCCTTGGTATCGGCTAAAGAGACGGACACCACTCCTCTGGAGGAGCTAATCCTACAACGTCGAACCAGGCCCACAAGACCCTGCGGGACTTCAGCTTGCTTGCGAAATACCTCTCACTATTATCCCCATTAGGATTTGTAAGATACTTAAGGAAAGAGGTTAAGCCGAATTGGTTTGCGCCGGCTGTCAACTTCACCGTCACCGTAGACATGGGACGCGATCCGGGAAAGTGAACCGAGAATCGTTTCCAGAAAGTCGATCCGCCCGTTTGCTCACAGATGTGAGACAATCCGTAGATTGACAGCCCAACAAACAGCCCAGCTCCTTGAAGTCCCCGAAATGAAGGGGCCCGCGACTGTTTTTCAGCCGATGCCGGCACCTGGTGGGAGCGGGGTTCGCGGAAATGCGACCAAATCTAAGTCTTCTCGGAAATTTCAAATCGAACTCTGGCAACAATGGCCGACGGAAGCGGATTGGCCGGGAATACTCGATGTGTACGAGGCGGCGGCGTATCGCCGTGTATCGCCGGATATGATACGCCGTGCGCTCACTCTCGGACGGGACAGTAAATCGAAACTCGCGCACAGCCGGTACGGCGTTGCTTATCGGATAAGGAAGGTCGACCTCGATAATTTCGGCCGGGTGCTGGGGCGGTGATAAGCCGTGGGGAATTCCCATTCGCAGTCGCACTGGTATGGATTGAGCTGGTTAGTTGCTCCTTGGTGCCGCACAGGCACCTATACTAGCTGGGAACGTGGCGGTGGATTCCATTGCCTTGTCTGGGCAGCTAAGTGATCTCCCTCCCTCGCTCCTAACGGAGGAATTGCTGTGCTTCCGCGACCGCCCCGAGGGCGAGACCGTCGCTGGCTTGGCAATCACCGAAGGGTACATCAACCAGATCCCCCCCTCGCTCCTAACCCAAGTTCGTCAGTCGCGGGAAGACACATTTTGACTGAGAGGATCTTGCGCAGTTTTGGGGGCTATTTTCGGCACTACATTTTCAATTCTTTTGGGTAGGCGCGGCAGCTCCAGGTCGAGGTGCGCCAGGAGTTCGGCTAGCGGCTTTTCCGGACGGGAGACGACGCGCAGCCGCACTTCACCAGCGGATTTGGTGGGCAAAACAAGGTCCATGGAGCGCAGTTCGTCGAGTTCGAGCAGCAATTGCCGCGCACAATCGCCGAGTCCCTTGGCGTGCGTCCACTGTTCGAGAGCGCGCCAGAGGGCCAGCGAGAGGAAACTTACCAGGATGTGCGCTTCGACTCGCTCGGTCTTCTGGTGAAAGATCGGCCGCAGTCCCAGATCGGTCTTGCTGGTGCGAAACGCGGCCTCGGCTTGCTGGAGTTGGAGGTACCATTTCCAGAGTTTGCACGGCTCTCGCTCCGGATAATTGGTGCGCAATAAATAGGCCCCGTGCGCTTGCTGGGCCCAGGCGTTGCGATCCGCGCGCTCGGTGATGGTCAGGCCCGTGGCCAACCCCGCGTTATCATGCGAAACGCTCACCTCCAGCATTCGTTCGGCTGCGGGATGGCGACCGAGCCAGCGACCGATCTTTCGCTCAATGCGTACGGCATCGGCCGGGCGTTTGCGCAACGCGGCGTCCATTTGGGCCAGCTTCGCGGTGAGGCGCTGGTGTTGCAGTTCGAGCATCGCTTTCTCCTTTTGCTGGCGCGCTGCGCTGCGGCACAAAACGAAGCACTCCTGCCCACCGTCAGGATGGGGCAAAAGTTTCACCTCGATGCCCGGTTCGACCTCCTGCCAGTTCTCTTTTTCCAGAAGCGCCTGCTCGTAGCGGCGCAATTGAGCCTTGGGTGTGCCCACCAGGTACTGCGCTTTGCGGGCCCGCAAGAACTCCAGGTTTTCCTCGCTCACCATCCCCCGATCCATCACCCACACCCGTTCGGCCTGCCCGTATTTTTCTTCCATGGCCGTGACGATGTCCTCGACGGTGGTCACATCGGCACGATTGCCCGCAAAGACTTCATAACCCACCGGCAATCCTTCCGGCGTCACCACTAATCCAATGCAGACTTGCTTGCAGTCCGGGCGGTGGTCGCGGCTGTAGCCCCGGGCCGCCTTTTCGTTGCGCTGGGCCAATCCCTCGAAGTAGGTGCTCGTGATATCGTAGAGCAGAAACTCAAAACGCACTCCGAACGTACATGTTTAACTTGGACGGGGGGCGGGCAGGGTTTTTCGAGAGGGTGACGGCAGGAATGGCGCGGTCCGCATTTTTGTCTGGACTCCTTTCGAGCCGGCGGTCAGGGTGGCCGGCATGGA
>Ga0182027_10001612_pt1 | contig 37452 bp, 28 predicted proteins | sample 712E1DmetaG_FD_121300 | JGI IMG/M metagenome (GOLD analysis project Ga0182027, IMG submission 121300) | Permafrost microbial communities from Stordalen Mire, Sweden - 712E1D metaG (Illumina Assembly) | ecosystem: Environmental > Terrestrial > Soil > Wetlands > Permafrost | place: Sweden...
ATTACCTGATCTCCCAGAGAAACTTCAACCAACTGATCGCTGGCGAGTGCATCTGTTCCGCGCAGAAGCAGCGCATAACAGGCTTCCACCGTGGCTTTGGTGGTTTTCCAATCCTGAGTTTGTTTTTGTTTCAGCAGCCATACTTTTAAATCTTCTACAGAAACTTTATCACCTGCCACTTCATCAAATGCTTCAATCAATAATGCCTGTGTCTCTATTGGTGCCTGATACCAATACCATCCACCACTCATATCCTTCCAGTACATGCCCATTTCATCACTGGTCAGTGAATTATCTTTGAGGGATTTTATAATGTCCATAGGCGTAACTTTATCATCATACCTATTGAGCGCAAGGGCTATCATTCCCTGTGAATAGCGATTGAAATCAAGCCAGTATTTTTTTGCCTGTCCCTTGAAATATTCAAATGCTTCTTTGTTACGACCTGCTATTTCAATATCCTTGAAATAACTGCGGGCATAGAGGTACTGTATTTGCTCATAACCCAGATGATCTGTATCCATATCTTTAGGCCACCATTTTTTGATGTAATCATAATCTTCATCAATGCGGTTGTCAAGATATTTTACAGCGCTGTATACCATGTTCCAAACCTTGCTATTGCTGCGGATATTTTTTATTCCTAAGTGATCAAGGTGTCCGAAGCCGGTGACAATGTGTTGCGTGATGTAACGGCAGTCAGGCATTCCTTTGAACCAGGGGAATCCACCATTTGGTGATTGTGCTTTGATCAATTTGTACAATGCAGCATCCAGTTCATTAGCCATTCTGTTTAAATCAAAAAGTAAAGCCACGCGTTGTTTCCTCTGGCTTTCATCTTTTGCATCCAGCACCCAGGGTGTTTCTTCGAGCATCAGTCCTTTCAGCTCCTGATTTTTTTCCAGATTAGAAAGCAATGCATCGGGAGTAAAATTTTTCCAGTTGTCGAACACTGCTTTTATTTTTGGGTTTGAGTTTGCAATGTAAGATGCAATGCTGTTTGCATAAAAACGGCTGAATGTTTGCTCCGAACATTCATATGGATACTCCATCAAATATGGTAATGCCTGAATAGCGTACCATGCAGGATTAGAAGAAAATTCCAAAGTGAGTTTATGACTACGTAATGTAGTGGATGATTTTGAATTGATCAGTTTTGTAAAATTAAATTCCTTGGTTTGTTTTCCTCTTATAGGTAAAGGCATTGTTTCGGTAACCAGCATTCGATTTGAAAGAACCGGCAGGGCCATTTCTTCGCCATCGCTGAAATTACCGGCTTTTGCAACTACTTTATATGTGATGGCTTCCATGCCGTCAGGTATTTCAATGTCCCAGCTGAGTGAGGCGCTTTGTCCTTTTTTTGCATCAAACGATTGCACCGCAGTAACATTTTTCAGAAGATCATCAACCGGCTTCATCGTGAGTGCATCAAACAGGAATAATTGTGCTTGTCCTGTTAAATCTTTATCAGATACATTTGATACTTTTGCGCTGAAAGAAATTTTATCACCTTCTCTGAGGAAACGCGGTGCATTTGGTACTACCATTAAATCTTTTTGTGTGACCGCGTCTTTTTTAATTTGCCCATACATTAAATCTTTGGTATGCGCAAATCCCATAAACTTCCATTTGGTAAGTTCTTCGGGAATAGTAAATGAAATTAAAATGTTTCCTTCGGGATCGGTTTGCAGTTGCGGAAAAAAGAAAGCAGTCTCTGCAAAGTTCGACCGTGCCTGCACATCCGAAAGACCGGCTGTAGTATTTTTTGTTTCCCCGCCTGTTGCACCTGGAATATTTTCTGCTTCTTCATTTGACAGGAAGCCTGCCGTAGTAGTAGCTCCCACGGGTTTAGCAGCACCAGATTTAGGACTGTCATCAGCTTTCTTTTCGCAGGCTTTATATTTATTATTACTATGGCCATCCTTAGTAACTATTTCTGAACGCATAACAGTCTGATCCATATTGTCACCATCATAACCATTATAGTCATCATAATATGAATTGTAATAACCGCCATAATAAAAACCGAACCAGTTCAGATAATCATAATATTTATTAGCATAATAATTTTTCGGAGTCTTTTGTGTATAAGCGGAAGAAGTGCCCATTCCGAACATACTGTATGTGGTCCAGTTTAAAGTAGAATAATAACTACTGTAAATATCGAAGAACCAGTTATTGGGTTTAAAAGCATCCAGCGAAGCGTCATACATAGCGGCTATCATTTCCGCAGCTACCTTCTCACCGTTTTTACCTTTTACCTTTACTTTCCATTCTTCCTTTTGTCCCGGCAGGAGCTTGTTTCGGAAGGTTTCAAATTCAATGTCCAGTTGTTTATTTGTATATGGAACCGTCACTGACCACTGATGACTGAAACATGCATTGTGTTTTACAAAGGTGACGTGTACAGCAAAGTTTCCTCTGTCAGCCTCGGTAATTGGGATCTCCAGGACTTGCTGTTCATTATTCAACTTAAGCCATTGCTTGCTTACAATATTATTTTTCTTTTCAATTTCATATAACACGCATACATTTGTATCTTTGGTTCCAATGACAAAGGAAGCCTTCTCGCCGGGTTCTCCGTCAGCTTTAATGGCGTTGAACCAATCAATAGAATTATCAGAAATCATTTTTTCTTTAAGAGAAAATACCGTGAAATATGAATAAGATTCCACATCTTCATTAAAGGCATCTTTTGTTTTCAGTTCAAGAATATATTTTCCCTGCGACCAAGCAGTAAGTTGTCCCAGTTTCAGTAATGAATCTTTTTCAGTATCAAAAATTGTTTCCAATACCTTCCCGCCTTTTTCCCATTTATACATATTGTTTTCATCATCGTACACATCAAATGGGAAAGCAGCATAATATTCATCCTTCTTCATTATGAATTTATCCGGGCGGCTCCATAGACGTGTGCGGAATATTTTTTCAGGTTGCTTCAACTTGTAAATAGTAATCGTTCCTTTTGCAGGTTCTTTTACCCCACTCAGATTAGTAGTTTTAATTTCAAATTCAGCCTTGTCTTCTCTGTTCACTTCAGCAGGAATATCAATCATTGCATTGAGTGCCGTATATCCGACGATCACACTTTTCTGCGCTGAATGTGTTTCTCCATTGATGTCCGTCACGTCCACATAAATGGTATAATTAAAACTGGGTTTGCTCTTTTTACTGATGCTGAAATCAGGTTGTGCTTTGAAAACAATGGAATACTCTCCATTTTCATCGGTCTTCAAAACACCATTAGAAATTTCCATGGCAGTAGTTTTCGGTGTATAACCCCACCACCAGTAAAACCAGTATGGATAAATTGCCGTACGTGTCACGCGGTATTTCACATCAGCACCGTCCACATTGTTTCCGGCATAAGCCTTAGCTTTCCCTTTTACAGTGACACTTTCATTTAATTTGTAACTTCCTTTTACCGGATCAAAATTGACTTCAAACTTTGGACGTTTGTATTCTTCAACAGAAAAATAAAGGTCTCCTGAAGAATTAGTGATGCGCATTTCTCCTGTTAGTCCGGAAGATGGTGCAGTAAATGTTCCGCTGAATGTACCGTATTCATTGGTGGTCAATGTAAGTTCTCCCACCTTCTGATAATTCACGTCATACATATAAACGGTGGTGGAAACATTCGGAGCAATTTCATATTTGTCATCATAATAACTCATCATGATTCCTTTAAAATAAATGGTTTGTCCCGGCCGGTATATCCCGCGATCAGCAAAGAACACTGTTTTATATGTTTTATATTTTTCCGGCGGATAATAATTGTATTGATAAAATTCGCTTTCAGTGGTCAGATGATCGTTCTGATAAGTGAAATTAAAATAGAAATAACGGCTGTAGGAATCATTGGAAACAATTTCAGGCACATGAAAATACCCGTCTTCATTGGTGGTGTAAAATGGGCCTCTTACATAATCGTAGTCACGTGTTATGTAATTATATTTTTCGTGATATGATTGTGCTCCTGCATTTTTTAAAGGCATACCTGTTTCCCTGTTGAACAGATAAAAATCATATCCGCCTTTTTCGGTTTTTCTGCTGATATAACTGATGTTCGAAACCCAGGTGGTATAATAGGCTACAGTCCCTTCATCGAAATTAAAATTCTTATCATTCGAAGCAAGTATAATATAAAATCCTACAGGCAATTCAGGCATTTTAAGTTCAAGGGAATGGTCCTGATAATCGCTGTCATCTATTAATGTAGTGTTGAATTCTTTTAAGGGACTAAGTTTAGTAATCCTTTTCATAAGGCCTTCACTGTAATATTTATTGAGAAGTGATTTGTAATCTTCCGGATTGTATTTTACAATTCGGATATATGCAGTTTTTGTATTCGAATAATTAATCAGTGTCCTGAAAGCTTTGTTGGGTTGATTGACATCTTCTGTAGTGAGTTTTATAGTTGGTGTGACAATTTTTTCCTGAAGATACTGGCAGTTTTCAGCACCATGCGAACTTGGAAAACGCTTGATGGCATCATCACACAGTTGATACGCTTTTTTGATTTCCCATTTGTTTTCATCCGATTGAAGCGGATTGTAGGTTGTCCCTTTGGTATAATGCACGGAAGCAATTTCATAGGAAACATCAGTGGATGCCGGTGAATTTATAAACTGTTTTTCAAGTTTCACCAATGCTTCAAGGTATAAACTGTCTTTGATTTCTACAATAGAATTATTTTTAACAAATTTCAAACGCTTAAGATCCACGTCAATCAAGGCAGATGGATCAGCATCGTTCTGATGAAAAGCAATCAGCTTTTGAAGAAGTTGAAGCGCATAAAATTTCAGGGAAATAGAGTCTTTGGTGGTTATTGACAATTTTGAAAAAGCAGCATTCATGCTGAAATAATCTTCATTATCAATTTCAAATTTATATGCAGGTCTGATCAGTCCGGGTTCTTCACCACTGAAGAAATCCACAGCGCGGTGAGCAAGAAAATCAAAGAGGGTTGGGCGGATCGTTGCAGAACCATACTTCACCAAAAAATTATCATACACATTGATGGGCGTTGCTTTCAGTTCGTACTCATCCTCCAGCGAAGCTAAATAATGTTTAATGGTTTGCTCTGCAATTTTTTTCAGGTCCCAGGTACGTATGTCATCCTCTTTGAAATTAGCGGTCTCCGTTCTGTTCAGAAATTGATATCGGTTCGATTGATAATAACGCCAGTACATTTCAGCCAACATGGAATGAAGAATAGGCTTGACAGGAAATATAGCAGTATCAATCTCTGCGTTCAGCTGGTTTATGATTAGCACAAAAGATTCTTCCTGATACTGATCCTGCAGCTTCATTTTATAAATCACTGCTTTTACAAATTGTCCGGTGTTGTTTTCTTTTTTAGCATTAGCATAAATTTTCCCAACCACCTCAAGGGCAGTTTTTGTAAGCCCCTTCCCAATAAGGGAATCCACCGTTTTCCAGTCTTTGTCATAAGGATTTGTTTTCTCTATATTACTTCCGAAAACAGAATTGGATAAAAATGCCGCACAGCAGAAAACCAGCGTTAAGATTATTATTTGACGTTTCATGACTCTATGGTTTTATTATTTTTTCTTTTTTTATTATTCTCCGATTTTTACTCTTATTCCTTCCGAATGAGAAGTAAATTCAGGTGCATACATACATTGAATCGTAGTGACACCATTTGAAAAATCTCCTTTCATTGTGGCCTTTAATGCGTATTCAAACACATACGTTCCCTTATTCAAATAAGAAATGAAAAAGTTTGTTGAAGCATCACGCGTGCTTTCGTAGTAACCTAATCCACCCTGATATTTGTAATCTGAAATTACATTCACGGGCTCAAATCCTGAAGCACGCATATCTTTCATGTGTATGTATTCCATATCACGATCCACGCGCAATTCAATACGGACTTTTATTTTATCACCCAGTTTTATTTTTGTGTTTTCAGTTACAGGTTCAATCTGTGGACCGGTTTCAGTGTTGCGTTCGATGAAAAGTTTTTTCTCAAGTTTCAACGGAGTAGCAGCTGGAGTTATTTTATCAAGCTGTTCGAAATACTGCCAGTACACAGCACCCCAGGCAACCCCTTCATCTTTTTTTGTTACTGTTACTTTTCCCATTTCAGGTTTAATATCGCTGCCTGACCATGATGTCTTGAAATAACCCGTACCTGCTTCAATCTTCACATCATCCATTTTTTTCGGATCTATTTTCTGATCACCCATCGAGATTTCAACTAACTGATCACTCGCTAACCACTGGGTACCTTTAAGTAATAGCGCATAACAGGCATCAGCTGTAGCTTTAGTGGTTTTCCAATCCTGAGTTTGTTTTTGTTTCAGCAGCCATACTTTCAATTCTTCAACAGTAACCTGATCATTTGCCACTTCGTCAAATGTTTCAATCAGCAATGCCTGTGTTTCGATCGGTGCCTGCCACCAGTAATAGCCAGCATCCATATCTTTCCAGTACATGCCCATTTCCTCTGAATGAAGTGCATTTTCTTTAAGCGATTTTATTATATCCATCGCAGTTGTTTTATCACCATAACGGTTTAATGCAGTAGCGATCATGCCTTGCAGATATCTTGAATTATCCAGCCAGTATTTTTTAGCCTGTCCCTTGAAATAATCAAAGGCTTCTTTGTTGGAACTGGATATTTCAATTTTGTCATTGAAATAACTTCTTGCATACAAATACTGAATTTGTGTACCGTCGAGATGATTTTTGTCCATATCTTTCGGATACCATTTTTTGATATATTCATAATCTTCTCTTATCCTGTTGTCAAGATAGAGCATGGCGCTTGTGATCATATTCCATGTTTTGCTTTCTTTGGAAACATCCAGAATGCCTAATTTATTAAGATGTCCGAAGCCAGTAACAATATATTGAGTAATATATCTGTCATCGGGCATACCTGCAAACCAGGGAAATCCCCCATTGGAAATCTGCATCGCCTGCAGTTTTCGCATGGCTTTATCTAATTCATTACCCATTTTGTTCAGATCAAACAACAATGCAACTCTTTGCTTGCGTTCGCTCTCACTCTTTGCATCCAGCACCCAGGGCGTTTCTTCAAGCATCAGTGATTTTAGGTCCTGATTTTTTTCAAGATTTGAAAGCAATGCATCCGGAGTGAAATTTTTCCAACTGTCGAAAACCGCTTTGATCTTCGGGCTTGAATTGGCTATATTTGAAGCTATGCTGTTGGCATAAAAACGATCAAAAGTTTGTTCGGCGCATTCATAAGGATATTCCATCAGGTATGGTAATGCCTGAATAGCATACCATGCAGGGTTCGATGAAAATTCTAAAGTGAGTTTATGATTTCTCAGCGTGGTGGAAGATTTCGAATTTAACAATTTGGTAAAAGAATATTCTTTCGTTTGTTTTCCACGGATAGGCAGAGGCATTGTTTCTGTGACAAGCATACGATTAGTAAGAACCGGCACGGCCATTTCTTCACCGTCGCTGAAGTTTCCTGCTTTGGCAACCACCTTATAAGTGATGGCTCCGATTCCCTCTGGTATTGTGATATCCCAGTTCAGTGCGGTACTCTGGCCTTTTTTTGCATCGAATGTTTTTGTTGCATTGGTATTATTCAGCAAAGCATCAATCGGTTTCATCGTGCTTGCATCAAAAAGGAAAAGTTGTGCATCGCCTGTCAGGTCTTTATCTGCGAGGTTCGAAATTTTTGAAGGAAAAGTAATCTTATCTCCTTCGCGGAAAAAACGTGGAGCATTAGGCATCACCATTAAATCTTTTTGCGTCACAATTGTTTTTTCTATCATTCCTGTTTTAAGATCTTTCGTGTGTGCAAGTCCCATGAATTTCCATTTAGTCAATGCTTCGGGAACGGTAAAAGAAATAACAACATTTCCGTCAGCATCAGTTTGTAAGTTCGGGAAGAAGAAAGCGGTTTCATTAAAATTACTGCGGGCTTTCACCAGCGCCATATCAGCATCAGCTCCACGAAGATCCCGGCTTTTGCTACCGGCAATATTTCCGTCGGAAATAGTAGTGGCATCTCCGGCTACGAGAAGATCATTTTTTAATCCCCCAACTTTTGATTTGTCCTTACCTGACGCCTCACCGGCTGATTGTTGTTTTTGCTCCTGGGCAACCATTGATGGTAATGCATTAGCGACTCCCATACTTGCTCTAAAATTACCTTTTGCAGGCAAATAGGCTCCTCCCGCTTCATCACCCCATCCATAAGTATAGTAATCTCCGTAGTAAGTAAACCCGAACCAATTAAGCTGATCGTAATACTGATAATGATATTCAGGATATATGTTCCAGTCCGGTGCATATAAAGAAGAAGCCTTTGAAGTGAACGCGTCATAAGTGTTCCATGACAGTTCTGAATAAAAGGAGTTATAAACATTCAGATACCAGGAATTTGATTTGAATGCATCCAATGAAGCATCATACATTCCTGCCAGTAATTCGGCCGCCACTTTGTCGCCTTTCTTTCCCTTGATAGTCATTTTCCATTCTTCTTTCTGCCCGGGATTCAACTTGTCGCGGAAAGTGGAAAACTCAAGATCAAGTTGTTTGTTGGTGTAGGGAACATCAACTATAGCATCGTGCTGATAGCCCCTGTTGTTTTTTACAAATGAAAAATGAGCAGAAATATTTCCACGGAAATCTTCAATGATGGGAATTTCAATTTTCTTTTGTTCATTGCTTAGCTTAAGCCATTGCTTGCTGATAATTTTTCCCTTGCTTTCAATTTCATACAGCATGGTTACATCTTTTTCTTTTGTACCTATAAGGAATGATGCTTTTTCACCGGGTTCGCATTCACTCTTAATATTGCTGAACCAATCAATATCATTGGAAGGACAGGTTTTATCATCAGCAGAGAACACCGTGAAATATGAAAAGGCCTGCACGTCCTGTCCGTACTTATCTTTTGTTTTTAATTCAAGAACATATTTGCCCGATTCCCATGAACTGATTTTTGAAAATTTTAGTAAGGAATCTTTTTGCGTGTCGAATTCAGTTTCAAAAATCTTATTGCCTTTTTCCCATTTATACATATTGTCTTCATCAGCATACAAATCGTTTGGGAAAGCAGAATAATATTCTTCTTTTGTTAAAAGATGTTTATCGGCTCGTTCCCACATGCGGTTCCTGAACAGGTGATCCGGTTGTTTGAGTTTATACACCACAATATTCCCTTTTGCATATTCATATTCACCATTGGTGTTGGTGGTGTTGATTACATATTTTTTCTCTTCGTTTTTATTCACATCTCCATAAATGTCTAGGCTTGCCCATAAAGCCTTGTAAGCCACATATACATTTTTCTGCGCCGAATGACTTTCTCCGTTGATATCTGTCACGTCAATATACAGGGTATAATTAAATTTAGGATCAGAACTTTTCGAAACGGAAGGATCGGGAATGGCTGTGAAATCAATCGAAAATTCACCTTTTTCATTTGTTTTAGCATAACCGTTTGTGATCTCCATCTGGGGTGAAGGAGGATAATAACCCCACCACCAATACCACCAATAGGGGAACGTAGCAGTACGTACCACGCGGTATTTAACTTCTGCTTCATCGATCACCGAACCGGCATAAGCTTTAGCATTTCCTTTCACGGTGATGGTTTCACCTAATTTATATGATCCTTTGATAGGATCAATAGTCACTTCGAATTTAGGTCGTTTATAATCTTCTACAGAAAAATATAAGTAACCATAAGTATCTGACAAATACATCTGCCCATTGAGCGAGCCGGATGGTGTGGTGAATGTGCCGTTGAATGTACTGTATTCATTGGTGGTCAGTTTAAGTTCACTTACTTTTTGATTATTTACATCGTACAAAACAACCGTGGTCGTGAAATTTGGTTTTATGATTGTCTGTTTGGTATCACGATCGGTTTCAAGCACAATCCCTTTAAAATATAGCGTCTGGCCTGGACGGTAAATAGCTCTGTCGGCAAAAAAAGTTGTGGTAATAGTTTTTTTCTGATCACTCTCATAATACCTGTACTGATAAAAATTCTGATCGCTGAACAGGCGGTCCTTCTGATATTGGAAATCAATAAAGAAATATGAATAATCTGAATTACTTACGGGAATTTCAAAATAACCCTCCTCGTTTGTGGCATATTTTCCGGCCTTTTCATAAACGTATTCGCGCGAGGCGTTATCATATTTTTCTACATAAAGCTGTGCCGAAACCTGTTTCAGCGGAGTACCGTTTTCGCGGTTGAGCACATAAATATCAAAGGAGCCGTTTTCCTTCTTCCGACTGATATAGCTTATGTTTGAAGACCATGTGTTGGAATAAGCGATGCCTTCTTTCTTATAAGTAAATTCTTTATCGGTGGAAGCAAGTATGGTATAAAATCCTTCAGGCAGTTCCGGGATTTTTATTTCCACAGTATGGCTTTGATAATCGCCGTCATCAGGAAGTTGCACGGTCCATTCCTTGAGGGGTTTGGTATCTATATATTCACGTATTTGCTGCTCGTCGGTAGAATAATAACGTCGCTTTTTGTATTCGTCAGGATTTGCAGAAATGATGCGGAGATACAAAGTGGAAATGTTTTTATATGAAACATAAGCCCTGAATGGCTTATTGGGAAGATTAACCGCTTCGGTGGTGAATGTTATTGATCTCATTTTGATGGTTTCAGACAGGTATTTGCAATTGATTGCCCCGTCGGAATTGGGAAAACGTTTGACGGCTTCGTTGCAGACTTCAATGGCTTTTTTCTGCATCCATTTGTTTTCGTCACCATTGAGCGGCTTGTAGGTACTTCCCTTGGTGCTGTAGTAACTTCCGATGGCATAGGAAATTTTTGTGGAAGAAGGATCACTTTTAAATTTGTTTTCAAGTTCAAGGAGGGAGTTCAGATAGAGGCTGTCCTTGTTTTCGAAAACGGCCTTACTCTTTACAAACTCAAGTCGCTCAAGTTCCACCTCAACTAGTGCTTCAGGGTTTTTATCAAACTGGTGAAACTTCAGCAGGTTTTGCATAATGCTCAATGCATAAAACTTCAACGAGAATGTGTCTTTAGAGGAAAGAGATTCTTTTACAAACTTGTCGTAAGGCAAAATATAATTGCTGTTACTGATTTCAAATTTATATGCAGGCTTGATCAGATCGGGTTCCTCACTCTTGAAAAAATCAATCACTCTGTGCGCAAGAAAATCATATAAGGTGGGACGGAATTTTTTTGAATCGGTTTGTGTTTCGATAATATCATTGTAAGCTTCCAGGGATATCTTTTTAAGGCTGTCGGAGCTTTCGATGGAAGCCATGAAGTTTTTAATGGTTTCACGGACAATTTTTTTCAGGTCCCAGGTAGAGATATCATCCTGTTTGAAATTAAATGTTTCCGTACGGTTCTTGAAAAGGTTGCGGTTTGTCTGATAATAGCGCCAGTACATTTCTGCCAGTACCGAATAAAGGATCGGCTTCATGGGATACACAGAAGTTTTTACTTCACGCTCCAGATCGTTGATGGTAGACACGTAAAAATCTTCCTTGATGTTTGATTCAAGTTTGATACGGTAAATAATGGCTTTAATGAACTGCGGGGCATTCTTCTCGGTTTGAGCCTTCGTGTAAATAATCTGCACCTGATCAAGTGCAGAGGTGGTAAGTCCTTTGCCCACTAATGAATCTGCTTTCGCCCATAGTTTATCATAATCGGTTTTCCCGGGTGTGGCATTGGCATGCACCATAACAGTCCCTATGAATAGGACGAACATTAAAATTTTTGATTTCATACTTCAGGTATATTTTTTAATAAAGTAATGCTAAGATGATCTTTTTTTATTATTCCATAAAAAATTTAAATCTAAAAAGGAATATTTTAATGCAATGTACAAATTTTGAAGTTTATGAATAAAAAAAGCCACAAACCATTCTTTTTTGATTTGTGGCTCAAAATGTAGCAGCGAAAATTATTTAACTTTCGACGTCAAAGGATTAGCAAGACCTGAGTATTTCACCAGTTCCATTTTTACTTTACCTACAATGATTTCCGATTCGGCAAAAACAGGCAGATGGTTTTTATCGTCCGTCACCCAAAGCGTCATCGGATAAGGATCTTTAAAAACATTTCCCGTAGCCACCATAGGTTTAAATTTTAAACAATTAAAAGTGCCTGCACCTATTGTCAATTGTTGTTTTCCCAGATACTGTACCTTGGAAATATAAATGCTGTCGTCGAGGAAAAAATTAATATTTGCGCTGGCACCCACTTTCATGCTCGAATAATCAAGAGTTCTCGCATAATATATAGCAGAAATAATATCCTGAATATCATTAGTGACTTTAGTGGTGGTCTGCTTGTTCTTCTTGTAATCCTGACTGATAGCGATGTCCTTATTCTGGTTGAAGGTCACGTCCTGGTTGATCTTATATCCCCCTTCATTTACCCTGCGGATGAAGAGCCATGGCACGATAGCATCTTCATCAATATAGGTTTCATAACGGTCGACTACTTTATAAAAAAGATTAAATGCGCCTTTAGTCAATCCCAGGCCAACCACATGAAATGTGGGGCGGTTACCGATTAACTTGTTTTCGTCCTTGATGGAGAGTTCGGCTTCCCCTGCGTTTACTTTTCCTGTAAGCACTGCGTCATAGTATACACGGTACAATGTGTATTCTCCTCTTTTGAAGGCAGTATTGGAGACCTTTCGAAGGGCCTGTGCACTTGATGATGATATCGTCAAACCGAACAATGCGACAGAAATTAAAACCAACTTTTTCATGACATTTAATTTTAAGTTACTTACAGTGAAAACAAAAAACGTTCCAAAAGAAAAATAGGCCTGAGAATGAGGAAAATATGTGTCAGTTTCCAATTCCAAGTGTGATGGAAATGGTGGCATTATCCATTTCGTATTCGTCTTTATCAATATCGACTAACCAAAGTTTCCCTTTTTTAACAAGTCGCAGGTTATGAAGTTTGCCATCCCTGTTATAGCTATATGCAGCACTGTCCTTATGAATTTTGCAATTCACATCTGTCATTGATAATTCTGCTTCTTCATCCTGTCTGTTGTACTTTTTATCTTCCGACTCCACAAAATTCACAGTCTCTTTCCCCTTTTCAGTAGCGAGTTTGCGGGCTTCGTCATAATGCTTCTTAAACAAATGATAAATGTATTTATAGGCAATTTTTTCGGGCGGAATGTTCAATTCGGATTCTACAGATTTAAATGTATATCCTATTCCGTAAATAATATAACCAGGCTTGTTCGAAACCTTATCAAATTGCGGTGTGGCAACAAATTTTCCATCACCATCAATTAATCCCACTTTTTCGGAACTGTCAATCACCATAGCAATTTCACCAATGAAGTTGGTGGCCACCATAAACTGAGGAGGAATTTTCATTACGCCTTCCTCGTTTATATAACCCCACTTGTTATTTTTTTTCACGGCTATTAGTTTATTTACTTCCGGAATAACAACTTCATCATATTGCGGATTAATGATTACCTTTCCTTCGTTATTGATAAACCCGTAAAGTTTTTCCACTTTGATGGCAGCAATGCCATTGCAGAATGAAGTGGCTTCGGAATATAGTTCCGGAATTATCACTTTCCCCTGTTTGTTAACAAAGCCGTATTTGATTCCGTCAGTTGATATAAGTGCCAGTGATTCGCTGAAAGGTGCTACATCTTTATAAGTATAATCAATTACCAGTTTACCCTTATCGTCAATAAATCCCCAGGTACCACCCACAATTTTTTTTGTATGTATCTCGCGCAATCCATTGAAAACAGCTGCTCTTCCATCAGTAAAATCCATCACAGCGTCAAACTGAGCTTCGATTTTTATATTTCCCTTTTTATCAATAAAACCCCATTTATCCCCTGTTTTAAACTTTGCAAGTCCTTCGTGAAAGTTACCTGCATATTTGGCATCTGGAATTTCAAAAACTACTTTTCCCTTTTTGTTGATGTATTGAATGCAACTGTTTTCCGGAACAACAACTGCCAGATCTTCTGAAAAGTTAGAAGCATTTGCATAAGTGGCTGGAATTATCCAATCACCTTTCTCGTTGATATAACCAAACTTTTCATTTTCATCAGCTACCAGTGCAAGACCGTCAATAAAGTAATCAGCATAGGAAAACTGTGGTATGATCACATACTTTCCGCTTTTGTCTACGTAGCCCCATTTATCTTTCAGTGAAACAGGATATAGGTTGGGATTGAACTCATTGTTTTTACAAGAGACAAGTACAAACAACAGGAACAAAATAATAATTGATTGATATTTCTTCAGCATTTCTTTGGGTTTTATTTCAAGCAAATTTATTCAAATATTATCGAATTCAAACCAAACAGGCTGTATATTTTGTAATTTAGCACCCCAAACAAATCTTCATTGATCAATCCACAAACCATACAGACCATTATTGAAACAGCGCGCATTGAAGAGGTGATCAGTGAATTCGTCACATTAAAAAAACGTGGTGTGAATCTGCTAGGATTGTGCCCTTTTCATAATGAAAAAACGCCTTCTTTTACTGTGTCACCTTCCAAAGGAATATATAAATGTTTTGGTTGCGGTAAGGCAGGGAATTCTGTGAACTTCATCATGGAACATGAGCATTATACCTATCCCGAAGCACTGAAATTTCTTGCGAAAAAATATTTCATAGAAATAGAAGAGCGTGAAGAAACCCAGGAAGAAAAAGAAGCAGTAAGTGAAAAGGAAAGTCTGTTTAATTTAAACTCTTTTGCACAGAAATATTTTTCCGAAAACCTCACAAAATCAGATGAAGGAAAGGCAATAGGTTTAAGCTATTTTAAGGAAAGGGAATTCAAAGAATCCACTATTGAAAAATTTGAGCTGGGTTATTGTATTGATCAGTGGAATAATTTTACCGAACATGCAATTAAAAATGGATATAAGTCCGAATACCTTGAAAAGACAGGACTGAGCATAGCAAAAGATCAACAATTGTACGACCGTTTTCGTGGACGTGTGATGTTTCCCATTCATAATCTTTCGGGCAGGGTGATTGGCTATGGCGGCAGAATACTCAGTTCGGATAAATCAAAAGCTAAATATGTAAATTCTCCCGAGTCGGAAATTTATCACAAGAGCCAAGTCTTATATGGATTGTATTTTGCAAAGAATGCAATTATTTCCAATGATAATTGTTTTCTGGTGGAAGGCTACACTGATGTGATTTCCATGTTTCAGGCAGGTGTAGAAAATGTAGTGTCCTCTTCAGGCACATCGCTCACCATTGAACAAATAAAACTGATTCGCAGATATTCTTCCAACGTTACAATTTTATATGACGGTGATGCTGCTGGTATAAAAGCTTCATTTCGCGGCATTGATATGGTTCTTGAAGAAGGACTGAATGTAAAAATTGTGTTGTTTCCTGATGGTGAAGATCCCGATTCCTTTGCAAGAAAAAAACGTCCGGCAGAACTGAAAGACTTTATTACCAATGAAGCGCATGATTTTATCAAGTTCAAGACAAAACTATTACTGGAAGAAACGAAAGATGATCCTGTTAAAAAAGCAGGTTTAATAAAAGAGATTGTCAATTCAATTTCATTAATTCCCGATAACATCATCCGGTCGCTTTATGTGAAGGAATGCAGCAGCATACTTGATATTTCAGAACAAACGCTGATCAATGAATTGAATAAAATCCGAAGGAAAAAGTTCACTAAAAAAACCGGCATCGAGGATGAGGAAATTCCTGAGACCACAGAATATATTTCGGAAAAGCAAATCGAACCTGAGCCCGAAAGCTGCGAGTATCAAGAAAAAGAGGTGATTCGTTTATTGCTCAGTTATGGTAATCAAACAATAAAGGTGTTAGCAATCAATGATGATAATGAAGAAGAGGAGCTGGATACAAGCATTGGCGCTTATATTGTGAACGATCTGATCAATGATGAAATAACATTTGAAGATCCTTTATTTCAGTTGATTTTTGATGAGTTCAAGAAAGAAATTGACGAAGGAAACAATCCTGATGAAGCTTATTTCATCAATCATTCCAATGCTGATGTGAGAAAAATGGCCATCGACCTGATTAGTACACCCTATACGCTAAGCCAAAACTGGGAGGATAAGCATAAGATTGCAGTGAAGACGGAAGACATTAATTTAAAGGAAACCATTAACAAATGCCTGAACACGCTGAAGCTGAAAAAAATCGAAATGATGCTTTCGGAAATTTTATCTACATTAAAATCGTGTACCGATGAAGAAGAAATTCTTGCATTGCTTTCCCGTCAACAGAAATATGATATTATTAAAGCAAAACTTTCTGATCCGCTGGGTAGGATCATTACCAAATGATTTATCTCCGTAGGATTATTTCAGCTTAGCTCATGGCTAATAAATGAAATTACTACTCATGAAAAAAATATTATTTTTTATTTTATTTATAACGATGCTTGCTTTCTCCGCTTCTGCGCAGGAGGCCACCACCACCACCATCACCTCTAGAAATCATGGCTTCTCAATAGACGTGCCTGCTGATTGGATTATTATGATTCCCGATTTTGATTCTACCACCATAGTTGTAATGAGTAATGAGGGGCTGGGCCAGGAAGTTTCCATTTATTATGATAGTCTATATGATGGTGGCGTTAAAATGTCCTTTGACAAGATTTGTGAAACATATATCAAAACCGGTAACGATTCAAGTATTTATAAACTGAAGAGCCGCGGAAAAAAAGTAATAAACGGAATGGATTGTTATTGGTCAGTTTCTATGGAAGTTGATGGATCAAATAAATCTACACGTTATTACTATAATTTAGGGAATGATCATTTTGTAATAGTAGAATGCGATGCCGAAAAAGAATATTTTGAAAAATGTGAAATACTTTATAAAAAAGTTTTTGAATCTGTGAAAAATTTTTAGCAAGCTTTATCTCCGGTCAAGCAAAGAGGCTTGATTTATTTGGCAGGATTAATACAAAATCGTTTTCAAAATTTCCTGCCCAATCCTTTTGTAATATTTTATTCCGCTAATGTGATATGAATTTTATTTGTAGCTAGTAAATTTCTGGTAGCAGAGTTCAATGCCTTTTCCTTTTCCCATATTTTTGTTTCAATTTCTGATTGTTTCTCCCACAGACCGGCGTATTCTTTACTTTCAGGTTTTAACATGGCAAGCTGCAGTGCGTTTTTTGATTGCTGTTGTTTAAGAAAAGAAATGTCCCTGGTCAAAGCAGCAGTATCTAAAGATTCTGTCACATCATACGAGATAAGGTTTTTGTAACTGGTATATCCAAATTCAAGCAATCTCTTGTCGATGATCTTGAAGGCATTGTCAGAAGCTGCAAACTCAATAACAATCTTTTGATTACCGTTATCTGTTTTGGTTTCATTCATTGAGATCAGACTGCAGGAGGATGAATCCATAAGTGCCAATAATTTTTGTTTCGAAGATTCATATTTTTCCGCAGCATAAATAATAGTTGTGAGGGTCTTTGCAACCACCGGTGTTTGCCCTTTTGAACAAACGGCCATCAACAATAATGAGATCATTATTATACCTCTCCTTAAATTAATTGTTTTCATGATTTTATTTTTTAAAGAATAATAAAAACTCCCCGCCCGTATAATAAAAGGAAAGCGGGGAGTAAATTTGTATCATCTGTTTTTTGAATTGTATCCGAAAGATATTCCGAAACGAATTCCATCTTTATTAGGAATTACATAAGCGTTAATGGGAATATTGAGATTGCCTGATTTTATTGTTTTTCCAAAAGCAAACACAAAACCTGAAGTGATTTTCATTTCACCACGGCTGTCAACTCTTGAAACTATAAAGTTAGGATTAGCAACAGAATCGTTTTTCCACTCTGATTTCAAGTGCCATTCGCCTTCACTATAATAGCCATCGGCCATTTTGGTAGCAATAATCGTAGGGCCGAAAGCAAACTCCCAACCGTTTTTATTGTTTCTTAATCCGTTCATGAGTGTGAAACTGGGAATACACAATCCCTGATCAAGACCGGTAATCATAGGAACAAATTCAAACAAAGCCTGGAAGTTTCCTTCATTAAGATACTGCTGTTCCAACTGATAACCGAACTGAAACATGGCAGGATAACCGTCAAATCCACCTTTTGATTTAGGATCACAAATGATTTTTGCTGATTTATCAGTAAATAATGTAGCGCCCATACGAGGACCTGAACAATTCAACCGGTTGACTTTAGGGTTATTGATGGCATTATCATAAGCGAATTTTTTTGTCAGTTTTGTCTTCAGTGTTTCATCAACTTTTTTATTGAACATTTCACTAATGGAAATATTAAGCATGTTTTTAACTTCCGTGGGCAGATTCAGGTATTCATTTACCTGAGTCTTTTCAATGCTTTCGGTTTTAATGTCAATCAATCTCATAGTGACAACTATTTGTTGTCCTATCAGTTCAACACTTCCCGAAATCATTTTATCGGCATTGATGATCTTGCCAATTTCAATAAGACAAAGTTTGCTGTTGCAGTTTGCATTCAGTTTTTTTTGATTGATCATAAAATCCATATCAAAGCGATCAATCACTGCGAAGGAATCGAGCTTTTCTATCTCGCTGCGCAGGAGGTTACCCATTTGTTTGTCGTCGATACCGACGCCGCTTGAATAAATGTTCAGCACTCCGATTGTTTTTTTTGCTGATTGTGCATTTGCACTGGCGCTACACATTAATATTATAATGCATAACACGATGTTTCCGATTTTTTTCATTGTTGTTTTCATGTTGTTTAGGTTTTAGTTTGTGATTAAAAGTTTATCTGTTTGACGATGTAAAATTACTATGGCGCAGGGGGCGAAGGCAAATTGAAAACCGCGGTATTACATTGTTTTCAAGGGATTTTCGCAAATATCGTTTTTGAGAGAAGAGACAAAATATGTTTTTTGCATTTTTTGAAAATCCATTGAATAAATTATTATAACTTGCATTAAATAATAATTTCAATTAACGATAATCACAAAACTTTTTCGATGGAAACAGGAAATATTCAACTTCAGTTTGTGGAAAAGATTAAGGAAATGATTCCCCAGGGACTTTCGCTGGTGAGTGAATTGTCGGATCTTATAGGCATTAGCAATGATAGCGCATATCGTCGCATTCGTGGAGAAACTTCTTTCACTATTGAAGAAATAGTAAAAATATGTAAGCGATATAAAATTTCTTTTGATTCATTCTCAAACAGCACTTCCGGTACGGTTACTTTTTATTATGATCTGATAACTGAAAGCGAAGAGAGTTTTCTGAAATATTTGAACACAATTTTGCAGGGCATGCAGAGAATAAAAGGAACAGCGGACGGAGAGATCATGTATGCAGCGGAAGATATTCCCATATTTCAGCTTTTCAACCGCCCCGAACTGGCAGCATTTAAAATATTCTACTGGATGAAGTCGGTGATGAACATCCCTTCACTCGAAAAGAAAAAGGTAGATCTCAGCCTCGTCAGTGATGAGATCATGAATACAGGAAGGGAGATGCTTAAAATCTATAAAAAAATTCCTTCGGTAGAAATATGGAGCGATAAAACTATAAGCAGCATATTAAAACAAATTGATTATTATCACGAATCGGGAATGTTTAATAATAAAACAGATGCGCTTCATATTTGTGATGTGCTGCAGGAACTGCTCAATGATATTCAGAAGCAGGCAGAACAATCAACCAAAGCAGATATAGCCGGATTTGAGAATAATTTTATGCTGTACAACTGTGACATTGAGATGGGAAATAATTGTATTCTTGTCACGGCAAATAAAGCAAAAGTGGTATATCTGCGGCATCATACTTTTAATCAGCTCACGACCACTAATAATGTTTTTTGTCATGAATCGGAAAACTGGCTGAAGGGATTGATAAAAAAATCAACCCTGATCAGCGGAGTGTCCGAAAAACAGCGCTATCAGTTTTTCCAGAAGGCAGCAGACGCCATAGAAAGACTGAAAGCAAGTATTAAATAAATGATGAAAATATTTTTACTCAGGGAGTTTTTTTTTAATCTTTGGTTTATTTTCTTCATCGAAATAAATAGCTTCCTCCTTACTGATTTCAATCCGTAATATTTTTTCAATAGGTAGATCATGCAGACTAAAATCCTTTTCATATACTATATATGATGGGTTAACTCGACTGATAATGCAATTCTTGCTGGAACCATTTTCCTTGGTAATTATTTTTACCGGGCCGATTTTTTCAAGTGCTATTTTCGTTCCGTTGTCACGGTATATAAAATACTGGGTTTGCGAAAAAGATGTATAGGCACCGATCGTGATGATAAGTGTTGCAATGCTTATTTTTAGTGCTGTTTTCATGAGATTTTTTTATAATGAAAATGATTTGTGAGCAATGATTTTATTATAATTATGTTTTCGGATCTCAGCTAGGTGATTGAAATATTAAACAAATACCCTGTCAATAAAATGAGGAAAAAAATCATGACAGCAACAAGTGGCGGACGGCCCATGGTTTTTGTTCTTACTAATAAAATAGCGTATAATGATCCTGCGGTTAAAACGCCGCCAATAATCAGAATGGTAAGAGCGATCCAATGATTATGATTTCTCATAAATTCTATTTGCAGTATGATCATTGCTATTCCGCCTGCAATTAATCCACCACTGGCGCATCGCATCAACGCAAGTATTAATACCTGAAATTCACGATCCAGCTGATTCCATTTTTTGCGAACGGCAATTCCATGATAAGGCATAAAGAAGGGCCGTACTAAATATACAAATCCAAAAATCAGGGCAAATACTGCCGCGCTTATTGTTAATATGGTGCTCATGTTGCCGTTCATCTTATGTTATTTTTTATTGTTGATGATTTTATTGATTCATATCCTTGTCGCAGCACCCTCTCATTACGAGAGGGGCTCCGGACAAAGCATGTTATTTAATCTTTTTCTTTTTCTGAATATTAAATCCGAAAGTGGCTCCGATAGAGGTTCCATCTCTTCTTGGTGCAACAAAAATATTTACAGGAATATTCAAATAACCGGAATGAAAAGTTTTTCCCACAGCAAGAACTAATCCTGTAGATAAGGATAAGTGACCCCTGCTGTCGACGCGTGTTACAATTTCGTTGGGGTTGGATACTGAAGTCTGAGTAGGATACCCATTAATAACAGTATCTTTTGTTACATTCCATTCATTTGTAAGATGCCATTCAGGATTACCATCATCGCTTTTAGTGTAATATCCATCAGCTTTTTTGACGAAACGGAAGGTCGGGCCAAATCCAAATTCCCAGGCTCCTTTTCCAAATCTGAATCCTAAAAGTGGAGTATAATTAGGAATGAATCTACCACTCTCTAATCCTCCGATAAGAAAAACATTTTCAACTAAAGCCTGGAAATTACCAGCGCTGATATACTGAAATTCCTGCTGCCATCCGAAATCAAAGTTTAAAGGAAACATATCAAAACCACCTTTTTTCGTAGGGGCCTGTAATAATTTACCGGCATTCCCGCTGGTATAGGAAAATCCCATTCTTGGTCCATTCAGTCTCAGAGTGTTTTTCGGGCTTTGTATCGGCACATCATAATCAATAAGCTGATCCACCATGTTCTGATCAGGCGTAATACCTACAATTTTTTTCACTGAAATCTCTACCATTTTCTGCACTTCAGGCAGATTCAGATATTCAGTAGCATCTGATTTTTCAATCGTTCCCGATTTTACATCAATTAATCGTAAGGTAATCACAATTTTTTCTTCTACTCTTTCTGCGCTTCCGCTGAGCATTTTATCTACTCCTAAAAGTTTACCCGTTTCCACAAGGCAGGTTTTTGCATAGCAGTTGTCCACATCTATTTTGTTTTTTGTGACCACATCTGCCATTTCATACTTGTCCATTACGGAATAGACTCCTGTTTTTTCCAGTTCAAGACGGACCAGGTAACCCATAGTCTGTGCATTCTGAATTAAGCCTTTGCTGTCGACATTCATTACAGCAATAGTTGGTTTTTGTGCAAATGTTGCTACCGAGAGAAACATTGTCACGATCATGATAATCTGTTTTGTTGTTTTCATTTTGTTTATGTTTTAATTATTAATAAAAAATGTTTCTGTTTGACGATGTGAAATTACTATGGCGGAAGGGGCGAAGTCAAATTGAAAACCGCGGCAATACTTCATAAATAATGGTTTTTCGCAAATAACTTTGAGCGGAGAAATAGAAAGCCGGGGTATTTGCATTTTTTGCAAATCCATTCAGGAAATTATTATGGAATGCAAAAAGATGTTAGGGGTATTATTAATTGTCGCCAAAAATTTTATGGCAAATTATTTCCAGATGAGATTTCGCCCATATTTATCATTTTATTTCATTCCGAATGAAATGAGGAATCTCTTTAAAGAAAAACCCTTCTGCCGGCAGCAAGCAGAAGGGTTTTTTTATTGGTAAATCTTTATTCTTTTGTTAGCAGGTAATTTGTTTTGTATAAAAAACCCCGGATTTCCGGGGTTCTCTCATTTATTTTTTCTTTGAACCGCAACCGCAGGCTTTTTTTGCTGCCGGTTTTTTTGCTTCCTTTTTTTCAACTTTCTTAGCTGGTTTCTTTGTTGCCATGTTAATTGATTTTAGTTAGACATTTATGATAATTGAATACAAAGGTAATAATTTAATTTCAACGGTTAATTATATGAAAACAATTGCAAATTAAATTTTCTTTACAAATTCAGTCAGAAGCCGGAACAGGTTCTCATATTTTGTAAGGGGAAGCGTTTTAGAAATATCGTAGATGTTATGATATTCTGATGTTCCCCCAAGTGTATATACAAAAAGTGATTTTACTCCTTTCTTATAAAACGGATAATGGTCGCTATTGGCAGCCTCTCCGCGTTTACCAATCTTTGCCAGGTATTTTTTCTCATCATTAATTTTGACGAGCATGTTATATTCATTTTCATAAACAGCACTATTCACTACTGTGATGCCATCATCGCCGGTTCCAACCATGTCAATGTTCAGTTCAATTTTAATTTTTGATAATGGAAATAAAGGATGTTCTGTATAATAAGTAGAGCCGAGAAGTCCCACTTCTTCGCCGGTGAAGGACATAAATGCCATTGAATAATCGGGCTGATTTTCGGGAAGAGAATAATAACGGGCCAGATCAAGTACCATGGACGTGCCGCTGGCATTGTCATTAGCACCAGGGAAATAAGCATCGTTTCCCATTTGTCCTAGATGATCGTAATGTGCTGAAAATACTATGAAGCTATCAGGTTTGGTTTTCCCCTTTACATATCCGATAATATTTTTTGTTTTAAAACTATCGGTGAATTCATTTTTGTAATCAAGAGTAATCTTTTTTGTTTTTTCACTCAGACATTTCCCTGCAATATCAATGGAGCCAAAATCATCCACCTTCTCCGCCATTGAAACCGACCATACCAGTTTGTCATTAGTAAAAATCACTACTGCTTTGGCATTAAACACATTTACAAACTGTAATGCATCAAAAAGTTCTTTTGTTTTTTTATCGTCAATACCTGTTTTGTCAACAATGATAATGGTTTTGGAATAATTATGTTTTTTAAACTTATCCAACTCATCAGCATTCTCTATTATCTTTTTAGTAAACCAAACTACTTTATAAGTTCCGTTTATTCCTTTTGAAAAAGAGTTTATCAGATAATCAACACCGGGCGTTAATGTTTTTTTATCAATTGTTACAACAGTCTTCCCTACGATTGTATTGATAGGAAATGAAAATGGTTGAAAATAGGAAGTGTCAAAGGAAAGCAACTTGTCTTTCTGAAATTCTTTTTTGATAAAATCTGCCGCGATGTTCACACCATCATTCACATATCCGCGACCGTGCATGGCCGGTGACGTCAGTGTATCAATGATACTGCGGGCATATTTGATGTCTTGCGAAAAGGCTGTTTGAAATAAAAAGAATGCGACGAGGAAAATGCAAAATGGTTTGTTCATACAAAACGTCGTTGTACTAATTCATCTAATTTTTTACATGGCACAGAACTGGTTTTCCATTTGTACTGTTCTGCCAAAATGTTCAAAAATAATAGCGCTTCATTATATGAACCCATACCGTTCAGTTTGGCAATGGCATTTGTGTATTCCTGCATACTGCCATCGAACAGCTCATTAATAAACTGAAATTTTTCATTGATGCCAATGGCTGACTTCAGATCGGTAATCTGGTTTTGCTTTAATTTTGATGCAAGACTATTGTCTTCCTTGCTCCCTGCTAATTTTTCGTTAATGGATTTTTTTTCATCCTTGAATTTATCTGCCATAATAGGGCTGGCACCTGAAAATAAATCAATCGTGCTCTTGGTAGTTTTTTTCAATGTTTGCTCTGCGCGAACTTCAGGCTGGGGTATTTCTTTTTTTTCAATGATAACCGGTTCGGGAATTATTTCTTTCACCGGTTCTTTTTCTTCAGGAATAATTTCTTCCATTACTGGTTTTTCATCTGCCACAGGAGCGGGCTTTTCAATATCGGCGGCAAATACTTCCTCATGAAATGTTTTTTCTACCACAACCTGTTTTTCCAGTTTGATTTCTATTTTCTGATTATTTGCAGAATTTAAAACCACGAACCTTTCATAAAGGTCGCGAAGGTTGCCCATCACAATATCAATCTCTATTTGGGGGATTTTTTTTTCGTATTGAGAAATTGCCTGAGTTTGTTCCACAATAGTTTCAATATTTCTGTTGATCTGCTCTATAATAAGTTTTTTGTCCATGAGATTAATAAAATAGTTTATTGAAAAGGAATTATTTTAAATTTGTATGATCGAAAAAGTGAATAAAGATATAAAAGATTAAGAAACAAACAGCCATGTTTTTAGAAAATTCCGTAGACAGTTCAAAGCAAAAAGGGTGGATAGAAGTAATCTGCGGATCAATGTTCTCAGGTAAAACAGAAGAACTGATACGCCGGTTGAAACGTGCTAAATTTGCGAAACAAAAAGTAGAAATATTCAAACCCGAGATAGACACCCGTTATGATGAAGAAAAAGTGGTATCCCATGATTCCAATTATATTCTTTCTACTCCAGTCCCTGCTTCTTCAAACATATTATTACTGGCAAATGACGTGGATGTAGTGGGCATTGATGAAGCGCAGTTTTTCGATATGGAGTTGGTAGGTGTTTGCAATCAGCTTGCCAATAGCGGCATTCGGGTTATTGTGGCAGGACTGGACACGGATTTTATGGGAAAGCCATTCGGACCCATTCCAGCGCTTCTTTCCACAGCTGAATATATAACCAAGGTTCATGCAATATGTGTCAGATGCGGCAATCTTGCACATTATTCTCATCGTAAGGTGTCAGATGAAAAATTAGTAATGTTGGGTGAAAAAGACACCTACGAGCCTCTTTGCAGATATTGTTATGCAGAGGCGATGAAATGATTAATGTGATTTTTCTGTCTGATCGTTAATTAAGAAAAACTGTTTTATATACTGTTTTTCCTGGTATCAACCTTACAACTCCCTGGCCCTGGAGTGTCGTGCCGACAACAGTATCCGTATCCAGCGTAGCCATGACATCAAGGATCGCTTCTAATTTGTAGGTATGTGTAAACTGTCCGGCTCCATCAGAAGTACCTTCAGCTTTCACAAAATCGTCACTGCTATTATGTGCCCAAAGCTTGACTGCAGCCCCATACACAGGTTGAAGTGTGTCGGCCGGTTTTGTGCCCTGATATTTAACAGTAATCACCACTTTACAATCTTTGTCCTTTTTGCAAGTTGTCAAAATAAGTATAAGAAATAAAGAGATAAGGGCAAGAAAAAAAGAGTTGGTAAAAAGTTTTTTCATGGGTCAAATTTTTTATTATTATTGCATAATAATTGATAGGATCGTTCAACAAACAATTAGCAAATATAATAAAATATTTATTATGAAAAAAACAAAAGTAATAATTTTTTTTCCGGTGATCATTGCTTTTGCGTTCTGTTCGTTCACCAAACCTGCCGTTAATCAGATAGAAAAGGAGCGCAAAGTGCTTATCAGCACCAGCTTTGGCGATATTAAAATTCGCCTGTATGACGAAACCCCGCAGCACAGAGACAATTTTATTAAATTGGTGTCGGAAGGTTATTATGATGGTACCTTGTTTCACCGGGTAATTAACCAGTTTATGATCCAGGGTGGCGATCCCGATTCAAAGGGTGCTAAATCTGATGCAATATTAGGTAATGGTGGCCCGGGTTACACGATCCCTGCAGAATTTGTAAGCAAGTATATTCATAAAAAGGGCGTCATTGCTGCTGCACGAGAAGGTGATAATGTTAATCCAAGCAAAGCTTCATCGGGCTCTCAGTTTTACATTGTACAAGGAAAAAAATTTACTGATGCAGAGTTGGACATCATTGCTTCAAGAACCGGACATGCATTTACAAAAGAAGAAAGAGATGTGTATAAAACCATTGGCGGAGCGCCCCACTTGGACGGAAACTATACAGTGTTCGGTGAAGTATATGAAGGCCTTGATGTAGTTGATAAAATCGCTGCTGTAAAAACCGGCTATGCTGATCGTCCTGTTGAAGATATAAAAATGACTGTAAAAATTATTGAATAAGGCTCTCTTCCTAAAACTTTAAAAGTTATTGCGGGATAAAGCAATGACTTTTTTTATAATTTTGCTTTTTGAATAAGACTTTAGATGCGAGAGAAAATAAATCAGATCATCCAAGAGATTTCAGGATTTAAAGTTCAAACAACCGATCAGGCTGAACAGTTTCGGATTAAGTATGCCGGGAAAAAAGGTGTCATTGCTGATCTGTTTGAGGAATTTAAACATGTTCCTTCTGAACAGCGAAAGGAAGTAGGGATGTTGTTGAATAATCTGAAGAATATTGCACAGGAGAAACTCTTACAAATCAAAAATAGTCTTACTGATCTTTCAGCAAAATCTGTTGAAAAATCAGACCTTACATTACCTGTGAATTTTAATTATCCTGGCTCCCGTCATCCCATTTCCCTTGTCAGAAATGAGATCGTTCGGATATTTTCGAGGATCGGATACACTGTTTCTGAAGGACCTGAAATAGAGGATGACTGGCATAATTTTTCTGCATTGAATTTTCCGGAAAATCATCCGGCGCGGGACATGCAGGATACATTTTTTATTGAAAAGAATCCTGACATTGCCTTGCGTACACACACGTCATCAGTGCAGGTTCGTGTAATGGAAAACACAAAGCCACCCATAAGAACAATCTCTCCGGGAAGAGTATTTCGTAATGAAGCAATTTCTGCCAGGGCGCATTGCATTTTTCATCAGGTGGAAGGGTTGTATGTGGATAAAGGCGTTTCCTTTGCTGATATGAAACAAACGCTGCATTATTTTGCTAAAGAAATGTTCTGTGAAGAAACGGAAATCAGGTTAAGACCTTCATATTTTCCTTTCACGGAACCATCAGGTGAACTGGATATTTCATGTAATATTTGCGGAGCCAAAGGTTGTAACGTTTGTAAACATTCAGGCTGGCTTGAAATACTTGGTTGTGGTATGGTTGATCCCAACGTCTTAGAAAATTGCGGTATTGATAGCAAAGTTTTTTCCGGATTTGCATTCGGGATGGGTATCGAAAGAGTTGCAATGCTTAAGTATCAGGTCAAAGACCTTCGCTACTATTTTGAAAACGATATCCGTTTTCTGAAACAATTCGAAAGCGGAATTTAATTTTTTTTATTCTACCACACTCAGCTTAATCATATTCGTCATTCCTTTTTTCTCAATGGGTGTGCTGGCTATATTAATTACCGTTTCGCCTTCATTGATGTAGCCTTCTTTTTTAAGTTTATGTTTCAGGTCTTCAATAGTATGATCAATACTGATAAATTTATCATAATAAAACCCGCGAATACCCCAGATCAGACTCAGCGTACTTAGCAAAGAACGGTTATTTGTAAAAATAAAAATCAATGCATTAGGTCGCTGGCTGGCAATTTTTAATGCTGAATAACCGGTATAAGTCATGCTGATGATGGCTTTAGCATCTGCTTGTTGGGCCATTGCACAAGCGTTATAGCAAATGGAGTTTGATATATATCTCTCGATCCTGCATTTATCAGGAGTATGTAACTTGTAGTAAATATCATGCGATTCTTCCACATGAGCAATGATCCTGTTCATAGTGTCCACAGCATCTACCACAAAATCACCTACTGAAGTTTCGCCACTCAGCATACATGCATCGGCGCCGTCAAGTATCGAATTGGCAACATCGCTTACTTCAGCTCTTGTGGGTGAAATATTTGTGATCATGCTTTCGAGCATCTGCGTGGCAATAATTACGGGCTTTGAAGCATGCAAACATTTTTTCACGATCATCTTCTGAATTAAAGGAACCTCTACATTTGGAATTTCAACTCCCAGATCACCGCGTGCTACCATGATAGCATCAGTTTCTTTTATAATATTATCAATATCTTTAATGGCTTCCGGTTTTTCAATCTTGGCTATGATCAGAGGATTTTTCTTTTTATTGTATTTGCTGATGACGTGTTTTATTTCAATGATATCACTCGCCGAACGCACAAATGACAAGCCTACCCACTGCAATTTGTTTTCTATAGCAAACTCAAGATCCTTCAGGTCTTTTTCGGTTAAACAGGGCATAGAGATTTTTGTATTCGGAAGATTCACTCCTTTTCTTGAAGACAAAGGTCCGCCATGAATCACTTTTGCTTTTACTTCATCTTTCCTGTTGGTGGATATAATTTCTAAAAATAGTTTACCATCATCGATCAGAATTCTTTCACCTGTCTTTACGTCCTTTGGAAATTGCGGGTAAGTGATGTAAACTTTTTCTGCATTACCAACGCATTTGTTGGTTGTGAAAATAATTGTTTTCCCGTCGACCAATTGTACTTTGCCTTCTCCAATATCACCGATGCGGATTTTGGGTCCCTGCAAATCGCCGAGAAGAGCTACATATGTATTGAGTTCCTGGTTTAATTCATGAATTATTTTTATCACTTTCAGATGGTCTTCATGACTTCCGTGGGAAAAATTTAATCTGCAAACATCCACTCCGGCCATGATCATTTCTCGCAGGACTTCTTTCGAAGAAGAAGCAGGGCCTATAGTTGCAATGATTTTTGTCTTCTGAAAATTATACATCTTTTTCATGGGGATAAATTAAATGGTTTATAAATCAGATCATTTTTTATGACTGTTTTTCTTTGCTTTTGAAAGATCCAGTAAATGAAGTTCGATATCTTCCATCAGGCTGTCTAAACTTTTTAAAGTACTGTCATCGATTATAAATGCTGTTTGAATATTGGAAATAGCCTTGATGTTTTGTAACATTTCATCCAATTGGGTTTTCCTTAGTGAACCTTTGATCAGAAATAAAAAATCAGTTTGTTTTTGTTCGTAAGCCAATACTTCTGATTCCGCATTTTTATTTGAGATAAAATAAAAAACGAGCAAATTGTCAGGCTGTTCATCATAATAAAACGAAAACGATGAAAGCTTCTCTTTCTTTTCATTATAGATGCTGATGTCTTTTTGTTTTGCGAGTTTTAAACTCAGGGCTTCGTTCATAAACCATGTAAGCCGATAATCCTTCATGGGCGTGCTGATTCCAATGATAACAGGTTTATTGCTTTCTTTTGCCACTGTAATTCTTTTCATTAATAAACGGGATTATTTGTTTGATTTATCAATGTCATACAAGCGTGTTCCGCTGCGTTTTGTTCCGCTTTCTTGATGGAATAATCTTCTCCTCTGCCACAAGAAACTGCGTCAATCAGGAGCTCTACCACATAAATTTTTTTATAGCCGTTACCTATTTCTTCTACTACGCGAAACTCCAGATTTTTCTTTTCCTTTTGAGACCACTCAATCATTTTGCTTTTGAAATTCACTTCTTTTGTAACGAGTTCATCAATATCAATATGAAATTTAATAATATTATCAGTGATGAGTTTTTTTGTAAAGATATAACCTTTATCCAAATAAACTGCTCCGATAAAAGCTTCAAACGCATCACCGGGCATGGAGCGGTACTGATTATTTGAATCCTGATCAAATTGAACAAGCTTATTCAATCCGAGTTTTTCGGAAAGCTTGTTTAACGATGCTCTGCTGACTATTTTCGATCTCATTTCCGTAAGAAACCCTTCATCTTTCAATGGAAATTTTTTAAACAGGAAATCGGCAACTACTGCGCTTAAGATGGCATCCCCAAGATATTCCAGTCGCTCATTGCAATCCATGCTGTTTTTTTTGGGGTCTGATGCAATGGATTTATGGCGCAGGGCAAGCTTATATAAAAAAATATTTCCGGGAAAGAACCCGAAAATATTTTTTAAAGCATGTATTAATTTTTTATCGTTTGAAAAATAAACCTTGATTGGTTTAATGAAGCTCAAGGTTGAAATATTTTATTGAACAAATTTCTTAAAAACTACGGAAGCATTATGACCGCCAAACCCAAAAGTGTTACTAATGGCAGCGTTCACAATTCTTTCCTGTGCTTTATTGAAAGTGAAATTCAACTTTGAGTCAAGTTCCGGATCATCATCAAAATGATTAATGGTTGGAGGAATCAAATCATTTTTTACAGCTAGTATAGCTGCAATCCCCTCAATAACGCCGGTTGCACCAAGCAAATGACCGGTCATTGATTTGGTAGAACTGATATTCAATTTAAAGGCATGTTCACCGAAAACACTTATGATTGCTTTGACTTCGCTAATATCTCCCAGCGGTGTGGAAGTTCCATGCACATTGATATAATCTATATCTGATGGAGTAAGTTCGGCATCTGCAAGGGCATTCTGCATGACAAGTTTTGCACCTAGTCCATCCGGATGCGGTGCTGTCATGTGATATGCATCGGCAGAAAGACCACCGCCAACTATTTCGGCATAAATCTTTGCGCCTCTGTTGATGGCGTGTTCGTATTCTTCAAGAATAACAGCACCGGCACCATCGCCAAGTACAAATCCATCTCTGTTAACATCAAATGGTCTTGAAGCGGTTTTGGGATCATCATTTCTGACAGACAAAGCCTGCATTGCGTTAAATCCGCCTAATCCTGCCGGATTGACTGCCGCTTCGGAGCCACCGGAAATAAATATATCTGCTTTATTTAAACGGATATAATTAAATGCATCAATCATAGCATTGGTTGATGATGCGCAAGCGGAAGTTGTTGTAAAGTTAGGTCCGCGAAATCCATATCTGATAGAAATATGTCCTGAAGCAATATCAGCGATCATCTTTGGAATAAAGAAAGGACTGAAACGTGGAACATAATTTCCTTTTACAAAATCTGTGACTTCGTTATAGAAAGTATTTAACCCTCCGATACCGGAACCCCATATTACACCGGCTTTATTGAGGTCGATGCTTTCAAGATTCAATCCGGAATCCTTAATTGCTTCTTCAGCACTAACCAAAGCATATTGTGCATAAAGATCATACTTTCTGGCTTCTTTCCGATCGAAATGAGCCCCAACATCAAATCCCTTTACTTCACATGCGAACTTGGTCTTAAACAGATTCGCATCAAAGTGTGTAATCATGTCAGCACCACTCACTCCATTAATCAAGCCCTTCCAATATTCAGGAATGGAATTACCTAATGGAGTAAGAGCACCAAGCCCGGTTACAACTACTCTTCGTAATTTCATTAAACTAAAAGTTCGTTAATTACTTTTGATTATTTTCAATGTAAGAAACAGCTTCACCAACTGTGCCGATTTTTTCAGCCTGATCGTCAGGAATAGCAATGTTAAACTCTTTTTCGAATTCCATAATTAATTCGACTGTATCCAGAGAATCTGCACCTAAGTCATTTGTGAAACTTGCCTCAGCTGTAACTTCTTTTTCATCTACTCCAAGCTTATCAATGATGATAGCTTTTACTCTTGTTGCAATATCTGACATTTTTTAAAAATTTATTTGGTTAAACGGGTGCAAAGAAATGAATTTATACTGTCATAACAAACATTTTTTATCATCTTTTTCAAATTCGTTTTAATAATAAACTGATAAACAGATGTTTAAATTATTAACAACGTAATTCTTTTTTTCTCAATTTTGCATTTTATTTCATGTATATTCAATCATTCTACATATAAAGTCAAAATAATATATGTACAACATTGCAATCTTCGCTTCGGGTAACGGATCAAATGCACAACGTATTTCTGAATATTTTATAGAAAATGAAAACGTTCACATTGCTTTGATTTTATCAAATAATCCAAATGCTTTCGTGCTGGAGAGGGCGAAAAATCTGAAGATTCCGTCTTTCGTTTTCTCTTCAAAAGAATTAAAAGAAACAGATCGTGTATTAAATAAGCTGAAAGAATTCAATATCAATTTTATTGTGCTGGCAGGTTTTTTACTCATGATTCCGAAAAATATTATCACTGCTTTCCCTGAAAAAATAATTAATATTCATCCTGCATTATTACCTAAATACGGTGGAAAAGGAATGTATGGCGATATTGTCCATGAAGCTGTCATCGCAGCCGGTGAAGCTGAAAGCGGAATATCCATTCATTATGTAAACGAACATTATGATGAAGGAAATATTATCTTTCAGGCAAAATGTAACATTGAAAAAAATGATTCTCCAAAATCGCTGGCAGAAAAAGTACATCAATTAGAATACAGATTTTTTTCTGAGATAATTGAGAAACTCCTTATTGTGTAACAATCTTCAACGCCTCGTCAGTAGCATCAAGCATTGGTTTTGTTGATATCTCGCTGCCCACTGCATTTTTCATCCATTGCTGTGGAACAATGCTTCCGTTCAACAAGATTTTTTCAATCTCTGTTCCGAAATTTTTTCCATCCATAAATCGTTCAATCTGAAAATCTATTAAATGACCGACCGGATAAGCAGATAAATAAAGCGGCGAATCAATCATGTGAGAATAAATGGCAAGTATAGGTTGATCCTTAACACCGAAAACATCAGCATAATATTTATTCCATACATCTTTTGCAATAGTAATCACTGCTTCTTTCAGCTGTTGTGGCGTGGCGTCCGGATGAGCGTACAACCATTTCCAGGTATTCATATCAACCAGTGAAACGCCCATGATTTCATATGCTGCCCAGAAATTATCCAATGTAAATAAATGTTTTTTATTTACATCATCATTTTTAATACCCAGAAACTCGAGATCTTTTTGCTGAAACATAAATGCAACGGCTTCCGTACATGCTGTATTCGGCACGCCGTTCAGCATATAATAATCAATTTCATTGAGTGTGATGGTTTGTTCAACGGTGTGACCGAATTCGTGGACGGCAATATTGTAACCCTTATAATCCATACCATCTTTCTGTACCCGCGTACGGAGTCTTGCTTTATCACCCTTCATGGCTGCTCCCTGTGCGTGACCTGCTCCTCTGGAAGCATCCACTGTAATTTTTGATGTGATCCATTTTGCTTTTTCAGCTGTAAAACCAAGCTTCACAAGTATATTAGGAAGATCTTTTTCAAAAGCATCTTTGGTCGGATATTTTGCTTTAGTCATTTTATCCAGTTCTGATTCATTGATGGAACTTCTTGGTTTGAAGCCGTCATACCAGATATCAAAAGGTTCAAGTTTCCTTTTTAATCGTTTACTGATAAGTGCTGCCACTTTTTTTACCTGAGGAGATGAACAGAATTCAATAAATAATTTTTCTACGTCTGCCTGTGATATCTGCATTTCCTGATCAAATTTTCTGGAAATATAAGTAGGGCATTGCGGACTATATTTATCAATATTTTTCATGGCATGAAAGTTATCAAGCATATGCTGATACCTTGTATTAGGCTCTGGGGTATTTGTCACTTCGGCAGATTCCTTATATGTTTTATTGGTGACAGGATTCCAGAGAAGCTTATTACTGTTGATCACCTCAGAAGGAATATCCTGAAAAATAATATGCTTCATTACTTCATAAATCATTTTTTGTTTGGTTAATCCATCTGCCTCGCTGTAATGTGATTTTAACTCATCACGAAGCCCCCAGTGGGTAATGAGTTTAAGATCTTTCGGGAAAAAGGTTTTCATGTTGTTATCAACAAGATTTCCCATATAAATATTATAACTGGCAATGTAACTGTCAGCTTCAGATAATATTTCCCCGACTTTTAAAAGTAAATCGGCGGGTACACGGGAAGTAAACAGATCGCCAATTTTTGCATAAGCCCATTCTTTGCGGGTCCACTTGGCACTATTTGCCATTTTTTCAGTCAGTGTATAGGATGGAAAATTTAGAGTAACAATAAACGCTGTCTTATTCTGAAAGAGGTCATCAGTCAAATGAGCGGATGGATCGTATCCCCCGAACATCTCATCAATAGGGGTTATCTCCCCTGCATCAAGATGAAGTGGTATTTTTAGATCAATAGTCATTTTTAAAAAATTACCATTCAATACTTCAAAAGCAGTTGAAAGTTTATCAAACAACAAGGATAATTTTTCATCAGTATCATAGAAGTTCTGCATGCAGAATGTTTCAAACTCTTTCACGGTTCCATCTTTTTCATTCCAGAAAGAAGCGGTTTGTTTCACGCCCTGGTCGATGCGAAATTTATTTTTTTCACCAAAACTGGCCAGCATTGATTTCGTCACCTGGTCGATAGTTGCTTGTGGGATAAATTCATTTTGCGGGATGGTTTTCGCTGAAACACCGTTATTCATGATCGGAATTAAAAGGGCAAATACTAATATCAATTTCTTCATAATTAAAAATTTTTACAAAAGTAGACAGGTTAAGATGAAATCAAAATTGTTTTTAATATTTATTATCGCTGCTCATCACATCTTTTGGTTTACGGATTTTTTCGCGCAGCTGACAATCGGGATATCCAAGGGAAATAAGTAATCCAATACGTTTCTTCGAAGGAATTCCAAGTAATTTTACTACTTCTTTTTCGTTGAACCATCCAAGCATACAGGTTCCCAAATCCAGCTCCGCAGCTTGCAAACAAAAATGTTCAGCAGCAATACCAATATCAAATAAATAAAAATCTTTGTCTTTGACTCTGCCGCCAAACTGTGATAAAAAATTTGGTTTTTCCATCACGATCACAATCATCACAGGCGCTTGCAGCGCAAATTTATTAAAGGGTGCTACCGTGCTGAATGTAGCTTTTGCGACATTTTCTTTTAGCACAGGTTCGTCAACAACAATAAATTTCCAGGGTTGCGCATTGCATGCAGAAGGCGCTATCCGTGCGGCTTCAATACATAAATCAATTTTTTCTTTATCGACAGGACGATTTAAATATTTCCTGACGCTTTGCCTCGTGCGGGCCAGTTCAATAAAAGTCATTTGGTTTTCTTTGATTGTATTTTAGAAATAATATCATTAAACCGCTGATCAGTTTTAACTGCATCAAATGTGGCATCTTGCTGTAGTCTGTCAATATCTGCAAAGCCAAGCTCAACGGCCTTTTCAAGAAACGGAAAAACTTTTTCGTTCTCTCCTTTTTTTGCTTCTAATGAAGCTTGCAGATAAGCCCATTCAGGATTCAACGGTTCAACTAATTCGTAGATGGCATTTAAGTTTTCTGCAGCTGAAATCTGATTTGCCTTCATAGCGCCGCTTACATTCATATAAGTTGCAAGGCTCAGGTAACTTAATAGACGTTTCAATTCAAGAGCATTTTCACTTTTCGGTGAAGCATTAATTTTAGCATTCATTTGGCTTACCTGAATTTTCCACCAACTTAAATTCTGTGAAGTTATGGCGTCTGCATAATATGCCTGTTGCTCCGCTTCATGTTGTTCCTGCAATTTCCAATTATTGAAAACAGCCAGCATTGCAGGTGTTTTCTCAAGTGATGCAAGTTCATCCTTGTACTTTTTTACATCGCATAGTTCATTGAAGTAGGCAATAATTTTTCGAGTCAGAAGGTATACTTCAACCGTATTGTTTTGTTTTTTCAAAGCTTGCAAAAGTCCGTCCCACCTGGAAAGTGTGTTGCTGATTAGTGTGTCGTTCCTTGATTTTAGTTTATCTTTCATGGCATTCATTTCAATCCACAGAAAAGCATCGGCTATAATATTTTTGGGAGGCCATTCATGCTTTCCATTAAAAACGACCAGCTGATGGCGCATTCCGGATTGCGCTAATGATTTGTCAAGATTTTTCATCTCGATAAGATTAAAATCTTCATTGCCTGCAAAACCAATATAATCAAACTTATTTGAAATAGGTTGATTCAGATTTGGAAAACCTGCACCGCACCCGATCACCCCTTTTATTCCACCTATCATTAACGCTACGGAACTTGCTACCCTGGATCCTCCCGAAAATCCTGCTGTGTAAATGCATTTTTGATTTACGGAAAACCTGTTTAATACATCATTATAAAGTGTATCATAAATCACACTGGTGGTTTGCCAGGGCAATCCGTTTTTTGAATTATGCGATCCAACCAAAATATATCCATATTTCTCAGCATAGTCCTGAAATAATTTAACAGGCATTATACCATCGCCATGTGAATCAAATCCAAAAATTACTGGAAGGGGATTGCTATCGGAGTAGCAAGAAGGAAGGTATAAAGCATAGCTTTGCGTATTGTCATTTTTACACACAACACTATTAATTATTTTTCCTTTTTCAAAAATTTCTTTTGCGGGAATTTTTTTATTTGAATTGCTTCCGCAGGAAATGAGCGAAGCTCCTGCGATGAGTCCGCTGAAAATTAAATACCATGTTTTGTTCATCTTGAAAAGATTAAATGCAAAGAGCTTTCACAGGCTCCAAACCGTAAGGCGTTCCTTCCTGAATAGCTTTCAGCACGGCTCCTCCTCCGGTGAAAATATAATATTTTGGATTATCCAGCGCCACAATATAAAGCCCCGGCAGCAGGCGTTTCAATTCCTGCATAGTATCGCCGCCACCATATAATTTCACGGCTTCAAGATTTTCATCAATCAGCTGATCAAGAGCAATGGTACCTTCATTAAAGAATGGTGTAAATCCCATCACGGCATTTACAAAAACAGTTTTTGCTTTATGAAAAACATTCAGCACACTTTCTTCATGAAAAGATTCTTTAGCAACATCCAACACATAATTTAATTTAGTTCCTGCTTTCAGCGTGCGTATATCCAAGGTCCGGTGTTTGCCTTCCAGCTTTCCTTCCAGCGTATCTGACTCAATAATGAAGGGAAGCTCAATCAGTTTATCAGGATATTTTTTTGCAAATTCTACAAACGCTTTTGCATGTTCCATATCTTCTGCTTCAATGCCCTTGATCTCATATCCGTATTTTGCACACAGATACGCATTATAGATAACACCACCCAACACCAAATAGTCAGCGGTTTTTAGCAAAGCATTTAGAGAATCAATTTTTGTATCGAACTTCGCACCGGCCACCACAGCCACAAACGGACGATCGGGATTGTAAATCCTGTTCAGGTTTTCAATTTCTTTTTGCATCAGGAATCCGGCATAAGCAGGGAGATACTTGG
>Ga0182027_10001613_pt1 | contig 37433 bp, 37 predicted proteins | sample 712E1DmetaG_FD_121300 | JGI IMG/M metagenome (GOLD analysis project Ga0182027, IMG submission 121300) | Permafrost microbial communities from Stordalen Mire, Sweden - 712E1D metaG (Illumina Assembly) | ecosystem: Environmental > Terrestrial > Soil > Wetlands > Permafrost | place: Sweden...
CGTGAACGGCCTGGTTCCGCACGAGAAGCGCCAGCAGAACGCGCGCAACATCGGCGTCGTCTTCGGCCAGCGGACGCAGCTGTGGTGGGACATCCCCGTCATCGAGTCGTTCAACCTGGCGCGCGACATGTACGAGATCCCGCCGGCGCGCTACAGGGCGAACCTGGGCGAATTCACCGAGCTGCTGGGCCTGGACGAGTTCATGAACATTCCGGCCGGCAAGATATCGCTCGGACAGAGGATGCGGGCCGACCTGTGCATGGCCCTCCTCCACGACCCCCGGACGCTCTATCTCGACGAGCCGACCATCGGCCTCGATATCGCGGTCAAGGACAGCATCCGGCGCTTCATACGGAGCCTGGTCGTCGAGCGAGGAACCACGGTGATGCTGACGACTCACGACCTCGGCGACATCGAGGACATCTGCAAGCGGATCGTCATCATCGACAACGGCAGGATCATCCACGACGGCGACTTGGCCAAGCTCAAGGACACGTACGCCCGCGACCGAGTGATCCACTTCCAGCTGGCTCGACCGCCCGAGTCGATGGAGCCCATCTGCGCCGGTCTGCCGGCCTGCGAACTCTCGGCCGACGGGCTGCGCCTCTCCGTCCGATTCGATCGATTCGAGTACGCGGCCGGCGAGATCGCCGCCGCCGTGATGCCGCAGGTTGAGGTCGTGGACCTCCACATCGACGAACCCGAGGTCGAGGACCTGATCCGGAAGGTCTACCTCGGCCAGCTCAGCCTCGAGACGCCCGGGTCGACCGCCGACGAGCCCAAGTCGGCGGTTCTCGCGGAGGCCTGACGTGCGACTCCACCGCAAGTACGTGTCGATCGCCCGGACCTCGCTGTCGATCACCTTCGTATACCGGGCCGGCTTCGCCCTGAACATGGTCGGCTCGATCTTCTACGTCGTGGCCATGTTCTACTTGTGGCAGACGATCTTCCTCGGCAGCCCCGGGGCGCTGAGCGGCTTCACCTGGCCGCAGATGAAGGCCTACCTGCTGGTCGCGTTCCTGCTCAACTCGCTCATGACCTGGTACGCCGAGTGGAACATGAGCCAGGATCTTCGGGAGGGCCGCGTGGCGACCGACCTCGCCCGTCCGATGGACTTCCAGGCCTCGCGCCTGGCCTCGGCGATCGGGCCCGTCCCCTTCGAGTTCTGCTCCGCCATCTGGTCGGCGCTATCGTCGCGGCCGTGTTCGGCGGGATCGCCATGCCGGCCGACCCGCTCCACCTGGCTCTTTTCCTGGTAAGCGCCACCCTGGCCACGCTGATCAAGTTCGGGATCGTCTATTGCGTCTCGATGACCGCCTTCTGGACGACGGGCGTCGAGGGTATCCAGGTCGGCCGCATCGCCGTCCAGAACATCTTCTCCGGCGCGCTGATTCCCCTGGTGTTCTTCCCCGACTGGCTTCGCACGCTGGCCGCCGTCCTGCCCTTCCAGGGCATGGTCTCCACGCCGGCCCTCACCTACCTGGGGATGATGGACGGGCCCACGACGGTACTGATGATCGGCATCCAGGCGGTGTGGGCGATCGGGCTCATCCTCCTGGGGCGGCTGGCCTGGCGCAGCGCGGTCAAGGCCGTGACGATCAATGGCGGCTAGCCTGCGGTCGGTTCGCCGGCTCGTCTACATCTACTTCCGCTGCCTGGGCCAGCAGATGAAGGCGATCCTGGCCTACGAGGCCGACTTCGTCGTCCTGATCTTCTCCGCGGCCCTGGTCCAGGCCACGGGCTTCCTCTTCATCTGGGCTATCTTCCAGCGGATCCCGAACATCAACGGCTGGACCTTCTGGCAAGTCGTGATGATGTACGCCCTGATCTTCGTGACGGAGGGCGTGGGCTCGCTGTTCTTCGAGGGAACCTGGCGACTCTCGTCCCTCGTCTACACCGGCCAGTTCGACCAGGTGCTGCTGCGACCGGTCTCGCCGATCGTCCAGGTCCTGGCCGGGGCCGTCGGCTTCAACGTCCTCGGCAACATCGTGACCGGCTCCGTCCTGATCGGGATCGGAATCGCCAACGTGCCGGTCGCCTGGACACCGGGACGGCTGTTGATGCTGACGATCCTGATCGCCAGCGCATCGGCGATTCGGGTCGCGATCAACCTCGCCTCCGCGGCCAGCACCTTTTGGATACGCTCGCCCTGGAGCATGGTGCCGGTCTTCGTCCACCAGCTGGGCGACTTCGCGGAGTACCCGATCACGATCTACTCGTTCGCGGTCCAGGCAATCATCGTAGTCGCGGTGCCGTTCGCCTTCATCAGCTTCTTCCCCACCGCGTGGATCTTCGGCGTCGAAGCGTGGAGCATTCCGGGGCTGCTGACGCCGCTGGTTGCGATCTACTCGGTCGTGATGGCTGTCTGGATCTTCGGCGTGGGCCTCCGCCGCTACGAGAGCAGCGGCCATTGATCGCGGCGGCCCACGCCGGCAGCGGGTCGGCCGCGCCGCGGGCACTCGGGCCAGATGTTCTGGGGTTCGCAGTTCAGGGGCTGTGCTAGACTCCCTGCTCGCGTGGGGATGTAGCTCAGCTGGGAGAGCACCGCGTTCGCATCGCGGGGGTCAGGGGTTCGAGTCCCCTCATCTCCACCATCTTCCTGAGTCCAAGATGAAACCCCGGTCGTCTGGCCGGGGTCTCGTTCTGTACAGGGCGTCGCGAGTCCGCCTCCCAAAGTTCCATGGAGCCCGGGACGACCGGGCCGGCGCGCCCCCGAGTTGTCACCGCCGACGATCAGGTCGGGACGGAGATCACGTTCGTCGGAGGAGTCACCGTATTCGAGGCATCGTTGACGTTGGTGATGTCGAAGGTGTAGTAGAAGGCTCCCGACTGGCCACCGGCCGCAGCAGCGAAGCCATACACGCCGCTAACCGGGTAGTTGCCGTCCTTGGCGACCCACAGGTCGGCCTGAAATTGCGCCGACACTCCGGCGGCCGCATACATGGCGCCGAGCGATGAGTTGCCCGTGTAGCGGATGCATTCGATGCCGTTCTTGGTCTCTTCGCCGGCAACCGTGAAGTCGGTCGAGTTGGCATCGAACCAGGTCGCATAGTCGTTGCTGGGCAGAAGGTCGGTTACGTCGAAGGTCGTCGGATCGGTCGTCGTCCAGGAGTTGCCGTCCGAGGAAAGCCAGGCCTGGTTGCCAATGACGATGAACTGCATGCCCAGGTCGTTTACAAACGCGGCCGGGGAGGGCTTGTTGATGATCGTTCCAGAAACCGCCAGGGCCCCGCTGTCGCCGGGCGAGGCAGCCGTGCCGGACGACGAGCCGCTCAGTGACCACGTGAACTTGTAGCTGTCCAGGTTGGCGAGGTTGGACGACAGGCCGGACGTGAGGGAGGCACCGCCAGTGGCGTTGGGCCCGCTCGTGCCGCCGGCCGGGCCGGTCGGGCTAGATGTCGAAGACGAGCCGCACGCTGCAGCCAGGAGTCCAACAGCCAGCCCGATGGCGACCAGACTCCTGATCGTGCTGTTGGATGTAGCCATCTATGATCCTCCGCTCCACACTGACCTCGCCAGGGCATCACGCGTGGCGGCCCAGCCGGGCGAATCTGCGTGCTTGGCCGGACCGCGCCGGCCTTCGGAAAGACTGTCCCGGCCAGTTAACATTATCAGGATGACTACCCCGCAACCCGGCAATCCGGGCAGGAAGAGGTGCCCAGTGGCAACGACGGAAGACGCCCGAGGGGCCTACTCCCCCGTCACGTTGGTCGGGGCCGTGACCTTGTTGGCAGCGTCGTTGACATTGGTAATGTCGAACTGAACCTCGTAGGGGACGCTGCTGTCGCTCGCCGTGGCCACGATGGCCATGCTGACCGGATAGCCACCGTCTGCCGCGATCCAGACGTCGGCGGTCCACACCGCGTCAGGAATGCCGTTGATCGACCCGAGTTCCGCGAGCGCCGAGCTCGAGGCCTGGTAGTGAACGGCCTGCACGCCGTTCTTCGTCTCGGTCCCGACGTCCGTGTATGAGCTGGCCGCGGACGGGCTGATGGCGCTCGTGAACATCTCGGCCGGCGAGAACGCGTCGGCGAGGCTGGTCGAGGACTGGATCTTGAGGAAACCTCCGCCACTGCCCGTGTCGAAGTAGTCGTAGCCACCTACCTCAATGAGGTGGAAGCTAGCGATCGTCAGATCGGCGGCCTTCTCGGGCTGAACTATCTCGACACCGGTGATCGTGACCGGGGCGTTGCCCGAAATCGCGGCGCCGGGTAGCGTCGGCAGGTTCGAGACAACTGCATCGCCCGCGACGGTCATGCTGAACTTGTAGCTGTCGAGGCTGGAGAGGGCGGCGGCCGCCCCGGCAACGCCCGCGCCGCCGGCGTTGCCGCCGCTCGAGGTGGCTGCCGGACTACCCTCGTTCTCGGTGGAAGCCGGGCTCGGCAGCGTGCTGCCGGAGCCGCCCGGCGTTGCCGTGCCGGAGTTGCCCGAACAAGCCACCGGTGCTATCGCCAAGACCGCGAGCAGGACGAGAAATCCGCGGCTCTGCCCCTGGACGAACCGGAACATTCGAACCTCCACGTGTCCCTGCAAGTCGGCTGCGGTGGCTGATTCGGAGCGATCCGCTTGGAGCCTGAACAGCGCCGGGATCTTCAACACGTTATCACGACCACCCCAGCGTGCCCGACCACGCGGACGACTCGTCGCCGCGGCACAGCGCGCCCGCCGGGGCACGCCGCGACTGCGGGATCGCGCGGTCACCGGGAAGCGGCCACGGGGGTACGTGTCGCGCGCGGCGGACCTACCTCGGCATATGGGCCCTCCGCTCTTGACGGGTCCATCGTACTCAGGTCATCATCATTCGGTGGACTCGAATCGATTCGCCTGCTTCTGTCCCCGGCGGCCCCGCCGTAGGAGGTAGCCGGCTGCATCGCGCTCCCAACCGGGAGCCCGCCGAGTCGCTCCAGGGGCCGCGGTCCTGATCGGGAACCGCGGCTTTCTTGTTTCCTCCCACCGGACGCGCCGCGCCACTAAGTGAGCCGCGACTCCGAGCGCGGCGACCGCCCGCACCATGGCGGAGTACCACACCCCGACGGCTACCCAAGCGTCAGTTGAGAGGCAACATGGCTCTCCCGCTTCGATCGATCAAAACCAAAAAGCCCGTCCAGCTCGCGAGCGATCCGCTCGATGGTCTGGCTTCGCGCCTTCAAAGCGTCCTGGCCGACGATCAAGGGAAGCGGCTCGCGAAGGCGCGCGTGGCCGCCTGGATCCGCTCCCTTATCGACATCCTTTTCCCGCAAGCCGCTGAGCGGACGTACTCGACCGCCGGCGAAGTTCGCGACGCTCTCGATGCATCGGCGGCCGAGCTGAGAACCCTGCTGCGGCCGCTCGAAACGGAGGTCGTCGATCCGGCCACGGTCGCAGCGACCTTCTTCCAGTCGCTGCCCGAAATCCATCGCCAGCTGATCATCGACGCCACGGCCCTCGAGCAAGGAGACCCCGCGGCCGAGAGCGTCGACGAGGTCATCCTGGCCTACCCTGGCTTCCTCGCCATCGCCGTGTACCGCATCGGCCACCGCTTCTGCGAGCTCGGCGTACCGATCCTGCCTCGGGTTCTGACCGAGTGGGCGCACGAGCGAACGGGCATCGACATCCACCCCGGCGCGACCCTGGGCCACCCGGTCGTCATCGACCACGGCACCGGCATCGTCATTGGCGAGACTGCGGTTATCGGCAACAACGTGAAGCTCTACCAGGGCGTGACCCTGGGCGCGCTCTCCGTTGCCAAGTCCCTCGCTTCCACCAAGCGCCATCCGACGATCGAGAACGACGTCGTCATCTATGCCAACGCCACGATCCTCGGCGGCGAGACCGTCATCGGTCGGGGCAGCGTCATCGGCGGCAACGTCTGGATCACCGCCAGCATCCCGCCCGATTCCATCGTCTACCAGCGCAGCGAGGTTCACGTCCGGCAGGGCCGGGCGGACTTCGACACGCCCGACTTCGTCATCTAGCTCTCGCATCCAACAGCGTCGGCCGAGCAGGGCCCGCGCGAATCCACCTCCGGAGGAGATCCCAGTGGCTAAGGCCAACAACATCCTCGAGACTATCGGCAACACTCCCGAGCTCCGCATCAACAAGCTCTTCGACCCGCGGGTCGAGGTCTGGGTCAAGCTCGAGCGGCAGAATCCCGGTGGCTCGATCAAGGACCGCATCGCCCTAGCGATGATCGAGGACGCCGAGAAACGCGGCGTCATCAAGCCGGGCAGCGTCATCGTCGAGCCGACCTCCGGCAACACCGGCGTCGGCCTGGCCCTCGTCGCTGCCGTCAAGGGTTACAGGCTCATCCTCGTGATGCCGGAATCGTTCTCGGTGGAGCGGCGCAAGCTCATGGCCGCATACGGCGCCACCTTCGAGCTCACCCCCCGCGAGCTCGGCATGAAGGGCGCCATCGCCAAGGCCCGCGAGATCGTGGCCGCGACCCCGAACGCCTGGCTGCCGATGCAGTTCGACAACCCGGCCAACGTGGAGATCCACAAGCGAACGACGGCCGAGGAGATCGCCCGCGACTTCCCCGACGGCCTCGACTACATCTTCGCCGGCGTCGGTACCGGCGGCCACGCGACGGCGGTCGGCGAGGTCCTGCGGCCGCGCTGGCCGAAGCTCCAGGTCTTTGCCGTGGAGCCCGAGCTCTCGCCCGTCCTCAGCGGCGGCGCCGCCGGGCCGCACCCGATTCAGGGAATCGGCGCCGGCTTCGTCCCGGGCAACTTCCACCCGGACGCCGTGAATGGCGTCATCCAGGTGGCGGCACCGGATGCCTTCAGGTTCGCCCAGCGAGCCGCGCGAGAGGAAGGGCTCCTGGTCGGAGTCTCGTCCGGGGCGGTCCTTGCGGCGGTGGCCAGGAAGCTGCCTGAGATCGCGAACGGGGCCCGCGTCCTTGCCTTCACCTACGACACGGGCGAGCGGTACCTGTCGGTGCCGGGCCTGTTCGACATCGAGCCGGAGGCTGTGGTGGTCGGCTGACCCCTCCTGATCCGATGAGTGGCGAAGGCGGCCGCCCGAGAGGACGACCAGCAGAGAGGACGGCCGCCTTCGCCCGCGATGCCGGATTACGCTCAGTCCGGGGCTCAAGGTTTACCGATCCACTCAAGGCCCTCGTACCCGCGAAGTCGGCCCCCGAAGCACTGGTCCGCAACGGCCGCCCAGGCCGATTCTTGGGCTGGAGGCTGGCGTTCAGGCCGGCCGGGAAAAGGCGTCCCGCAGGTAGCTGCCATGCACGAGACGCTCGGGCGCCACTTCGACCTGGTGGTCGTCATCTGGATTCTGGCGCTCGCGGTCGGCTGGTCCATCGTGACCTTGTCGAAGGCGAGCCTGTCGGCCGACCAGTGGTCTGCGGCGCCCCAGAGTGGGCCCGCCTGGGTCATCCCGACCGGGGCTCCGGGCCAGTAGCGGCGTAACGGCGCCTGGAGAGACGGCGCCGTCGCCGACCTCCGAGCGTGAGCACCCGTCCGGCGCCCACGCAGCAAGACGGTCGCGCGGCTAGGAGGCTGCGGAGATGGCCTGCTCGCGGACTCCGCTGAGGATCATCTGAGCCGCGTTCTGATAGCTGATCCGGCCCGTGTTGACGACCAGGTCGTACTCGTCCGGATCGCACCAGTCGTGTCCATACAGTTGGTGGATGTACGCGGCCCTGTTTGAGTCCGTTTCATGCATCTTGCGCCGCGCCGCGGCCTCGGGGACGCCCAGCCGCTGGATGAGCGTCTTGACGCGAACCTGCTCCGGAGCCCGCAGAAAGACCCGGAACACCCGGGGACGGTCGTGAAGGACGAAGGCGGCGCCCCGGCCGACGATGACCACGTTGCCGGAAGCGGCTACTTCTTTGATGACCTGCTCGGTGAGGTGGATGATTTCCTTGCGGGGATCGAATAGCGGGTCTGGGTATGGCGGAGCCCAGCCCGCGCCCAGACCCGGTTCGAGCGCTGCGAAGGATCTGACCAGGCGCTCCAGCAGGGTCCGAGGTCGCTCTGTTTCAGCCTCGACCTCGCTCGGTTGCAGGGAGAGCCGTTTGGCCACCTCCTCGATCAGCTTCTTGTCCACCACCTCGGCGCCAAGCTCTGCAGCGACGATACCGGCCACGCTCGAGCCACCGGCGCCGAACTGGCGAGAGATGGTGACGATGGGCATCTCGGGCTCCTTCGTCCGCTCGCGTCGATCGCCGGGCTGACATTCGGCTCAGACTGGATCGGCGCTGTCCCACTGTAAGCCGCCCGCCCCGCCTGCGCCAAGAGCCGTCCGAACCGAGATTGAGGGCTCGGCCACGGTGACGACGGCACCACGCGAGAGCACGACCACGGTGGCGCGCACGGCGGAACGCGGCCGGATGGCCGCGGTAGCTGAGGGGCGCGAAAGGCGGCTACTCGCCGGGGGCCAGCGCCTCGTGCAACTCCAGGGCGTGGTCGCGGAGCCAGCGCCGCCAAAGCCGATGGTCCGGTCGCCGACTGGCCACGATCTCCCAGAAGCCGGGGCCGTGGCCGAAGACGCGGAGGTGGGCAAGCTCGTGGACGACCACGGTCTCCAGGGCCTCGGGCGGCGCCAGGACGAGACGCCATGAGAACGAGAGCCGCCGGGCCCGCGAGCAGCTGCCCCACCGGGTCCGGGCATCGCGGATGGTCACCGCGGCCGGGGTCACCGCCAACGCCGCCGCGTGGCGATCGATCTCACGACTTATCGCAACGCGGGCTCTTTCGCGAAGCCAGGCCTCCAGGATGGCATCCAGGCCGCGCCGCTCTGCTCCGCCCAGGCGGACAACGAGCTCGTCGCCGGCGTCGCCTCCTTCGCGGCTGACGGTTGTGCGGCGCCCCTCGCCTCCGGACACGACCCGAAGACGGTGAGTTTCGCCGCGGAACCGGAAGTAGCCGCCGTCGCGGAGAGGGCCCAACGCCGCGAGCTCCTCGCGCTGACGGGCTTGCCGCTCGAGTTGCCTGCGAAGCCACGGCTCGCGGTCCGCTGCGAACGACTCCGCCAGTCGCTCGGCCTCGCCCCGGTTTCGCGCCGCCCTCGCGGGGACGGTCACGATCGCCACGTGTCGGGGATCCACCGTGAGCCGGATGTGCCGCGCCCGAGTCGATCGCCGAAGCGTGCACTCGAGGCGGCCCCCGGCAAGCCTTAGAGAAGCGCGCCATTCGGTCGTCGTCGGAGCCATCGAGGCAAGCGTACCGCGGTGGTACGCGGCCTGCCGAGCCGCAGGTTCGGGCCGACGTGGGAACCGGCGGATCTTCGGTTCGGCGCTGCCCGCGGCTCGACCGGGGCGGGTCTCCAGTCGCTCACCGACGCCCGAGCTCGCCGCCGTGGCCCCTTGCGCGCACGATCGCCGGTCGCGCACCCACGGCCGGTTGCTGTAACATTCGCAGTCGCGTGGGGCTATAGCTCAGCTGGAAGAGCGCCTGCATGGCATGCAGGAGGTCCAGGGTTCGAGTCCCTGTAGCTCCACCAAAACCCCAGGATGCGAACCTCTGGTACCGGCACGCTCAGAGCAGGGCGGGTGATCAGGTTCCTCGCGGACCCGTAGCCGGCCCGTTCGCCCAGAGCCGACGGAGCAACCGAACCAGGGCCGCGCCGCGGACCGCCAGGGGCGCCGGGTAGGTGAAGATGATCGTCCTGCCGGAGCCCCGAAGCGTGACTCGGGCGACGAGCGGCGAGAGAACCACCCCCACGCTTCGCAACTCGGAGAGCGACAGCCGTTCGGGCCGCGGGCCGACCACACCCACCTCACGCGGGCTTAGCCACAGGCCGGCGGACTGGCGCTGGCCTTCGCGTCTGGGGCTGTACACGAACGCCAGGATTTCGCCCGCCTCGTGCCGGGCCGCTTCCCGGAGCGTCCGGGCCTCTTCGAGCTGGTGAAACCGCTCCGCCGTCTCCTCGACGAACTCCACGGCCTCAGTGGTGTAGACCCGCCTCAGCCGGTCCCGATTTCGTTCGGGCAAGAAGCGCGCCGACAGGGACTCGAAGACCCGAACCTCCGCCTCCAACTCAACCGGCAGGGCGACGCCATGCCGGCCACCGGCGGTCTGGAGCACGAGCCGAAGCGCCTCGCGCTCGTCTTCCACCCGAACGCCCGTGAGCTGCTCGACGGGAACCATGTCGACGTCCACGCCCCAATCGGACAGATAGGAGTCGGGGTTGGAGTGGTCGACCAGCCAGAGGATCTCGCGATCGGTCAGGAGCAGGAGTCCCGATCGGTGGTCGCGCCCGCCGCGGACGCGGGTCAAGAGCCCGGCATCCGATCGCCACGGTCGCACGATCGAGTAGTGGAGGCGCTCGTCCGGATCGAGCATGCCTTCGAGACCGCGGAGGAAGCGCGGCGGCAGCCGATCGAGGGAACCTTCGGCCTTGCTGTAGACGCCGCCGGTCCGCAGCGCCTCCGCGGACATGCCCACCGGCGGCCTCCAGGCAAGGCCGCCGGTGATCCGGCCACGGCTACGGCGTTCCCGGAACGCACGCTTCGCTGCCGCGGCCCGCTCCCACGCGTGCCGGCCGTCGATCCACTCGGCGTCCGGAGATAGGCGACCAATCGCTCGGAGCACGGCGTCGACCGGAAGCGTGGCGCCCGACAGTCGGGCCGTCAGGACGAGGCCCGAGGCGTCCAGGAAACCGCCCACGAGTTCGGCATCGATTCGGGCACCCACGAAACTGGAGCCCGGAAGCGCGACGAGCACGGGCACGGCCCGACCGTGGCCGTCGTCGGACTCCAGCAGGAACGCCCTATCCGCGCCCAGCCACAGGCCACCGGCACGTGCCCCCCGGAGGACGATGCCGCCGCGTTCGAGATCGCGGTCATAGTCCAGGCCCGGGCCGAGCGCCTCCTCGACCTCGAGCAGGACGGTGCGCTGGGGGCGTGGGAGGCTCAAGGCTGGCTCTCACGGCGCCTGAGATCGCGGACCACCTGCCGCAGCCGCCGCCAGCGGCCGAGCGCGCGAGCCGTTTCTCGATCGCTGATGTCAGTCCTGCCGTAGATCGCCAGCTGGTAGTCGGCAGCCAGGAGCCCAAGCGGCAAGCGCGGCAACCCGGAATTGCCGGCCCGCTCGGTGTGGCTCTTCGGCGTCTCGGCGGGCCGGCGCGCGAACTCGCCTCGATCCGCAAGCTCGTCCAGGAGCGCGACGTACGCCTCGGCGGCGGATGCCGGAGGCCGCCGCCGAGCCACCAGCGAACGGATGGCCGGCAACCCAAGGTGGAAGGTGAACCTCGGCCCGTGGATCTCCCGGTGCCGCTCCTCGCGCGGGCGAGTGGCGTCCGGCACCGCTCGTCGCGGGCGGACGAACCGACGCAGGAGAGCACGCAGCACGACCGCGACGACGACCAGGATCACCACCACGACCAGGACGACGAGGAGGAGTGGCGTTGAGCCGCCGGATTGCCCGACCGCAGACGTGCCCGGCGCACCGCTGGCGTTACCGCCGCCACTCTCGCGGGTACTGCCGCTTCCACTTCCACCCAGGTTCAGACCGGGAAGCGACGGCAGGGGGAGGAGGCCCAGGAGCCGCCCGAGGCCGGATCCCAGCGACGCCAGAAGACCCCCGAGCGGTGTGAACAGCGCGCCGATGGCCCCGCCGACGGGGCCGCCGACCGCGGATGCGACGTCCCTGGTGGAGGTCCCGGTTAGGAGCGCCGTGGGAATCGCGACGGCCGCAACCACGACCACCACGCCGGTCGCGAGCATCGGCCAGGTGCGTCCGCCTTGGGTGTCGGAGCCCAGCAGCTCGAGTTCCAGCAGACGAGCGTGCCCGATCGCGAGCAGCCCGGCGCCCACGCAGATCGCGGATCCGATGAGAGCTGGTCCGACGAATGGACCCGCGGACCCGAGGCACAGCAACCACGAGACGGCAAGCACCGGGAAGGCGTACGCAAATGCCCGGGTCGAGGTCTCGATCTCGTCGGACGCCTCCTCGTGGACCGCGCCGCGAATGGCCGCGACACCGAGTAGCCAGCCTTCCGTGTGAAGGCCGAGGGCTCCGAGCGGATCGCCGTGGGCGGTAAGAGCGGCGCGAGCCGCCGGATCGGCGAGCCAGCCAAGGGACCCGGCAAGGAGCGCGAACGCAGCGATCCAGGGCGCCCGGGGCGCTCCTCTCGGTCGGAGGCGAGCCCACACGACTCCGGCCCCCGCGACCAGATAGAACTCGATCAGCGACAGCGGGACGTTCGGGCTCGCGCTCCGGGACGCAACGGCCAGGTACGCCACACCGACGAGACTGCCCTCGAACAGCCCGTCGAGCGCGACGGGGAGCAGGTCAGCTCGCCAGGACCAACGCATCGCTGGTCCGCCAATCCGGCGTTAGCGAGCCAATCGTGGCCGTGAGTCCGACCGCCCGGGCCCGCGCCACGACACTATCGGCAGCCGGGCCGAGCGCGACAAGTTGAACGTGGTATCCGGACCGGTCGAGCCGGGCGAGCGCGGCGATGTACGGCTCGGGGTCGCGGGCCGTGAGGACGAGGACGGTGGTTCCAGCCGAGATGGTCTGCGGCAGGCGCGCCAGGAGGCGCTCAAATGGTGCCGAGGGGGTTTCGCTGAGGCGAGCCAGCATGTCGGCGATCGAAGCCAGCTGATCGCGGCCGGCGCGCGGAGGAACGATGGCGAACCGATCGAGCGTCCGGTTGAACGCCGCGGCTGCAAGTCCGCACGAGGCACCCTCGGCGAGCGCGTGGCGAGCCAGCGATGCGGCCGCAACCATCAAGCCCTCGACGAGCTCCTCGTCGAACTGCAGCGTCCAGTGCGGGCCCGGCAGGGTCTGGACGTCGAGCGCCACGAGCACCTCCAGCGCGCGGGACGGGTCGAACCGCTTGCTCACGGTCACGCCCGTCCGGGCGGTCGCGCGCCAGTGGACTCTCCGCATCGGATCGCCCGCCTGATACGGGCGGACGCCGGCGAAGAGCGCCGGGGCCTCGAACAGGCTCTGGCGGGCTCGCAGATACCCTGCCGGAGCATGTTGCCGGCTGGCGAGGCGGACGGGCAGGCTGCGGGGCCGAACAACGTACGGGCCCCGATCCTGGTGCTCCCGCGTGGCCGCCCCGTGGCCGAACAGGTCGGCGACGGTGACTCGAACGGGGCCGAAGGAGTACACGCCACGGTGGTCGGCCACGATCGTGAGATGACGCACGACACGCTCGTACCAGCCGACCGTCCAGCGGCTGCGCAGAATCGTGAAACCGGGTCTCTCGCCCCGAACGAGCGGTTCCTCGCGCACGACCGCGCCCTGGGTCGCGTAATCGTCGATCGAGAGCCAGGCGATCGGCAGTGGCTTGTCGTTCCACACCGCGATGTCGAGCGGCACCTCGTCGCCCCAGACGGCCCGCTCGCGGCCGATCTTCCGCTCGTAATGGAGATCGCGCAATCCGAAGCGGCTCCACAGCTCGGTTACGCCGACCGCGAAGAGATCCAGGAGCCCGATGAGAACGAGCCCGGGCGCCGCCAGGCCGACGCCCGCGACGACGAGGGCGACGCCGAAGGCGAGTCCCGCTCGGGTCATCGTTCCGGCTTCGGCACGGGCACGGGCACGGGCACCGGCACCGAACCGAGTACCTCGGTCAGCACGCGCTCGATAGTTGCCCCACGGAGCTGGCGGTCCACGTCGAGCAGCAACCGGTGGCCCATCACCGGGTGGACGACCGCGGCGACGTCGTCCGGCAGGACGAAGCCTCGACCGGCCAGCGCCGCCCAGGCCTGGCTCGACCGGAAGATGGCGACGCTCGTCCGTGGGCTCGCGCCCAGGCGCAGATCAGCGTGCTGACGCGTAGCTCGGACCAGGTCGACCATGTAGCCTTCGACCGCCTCGCTGACAACGATCTCGCTTGCCGTGCGCTGCAGCGCAAGAAGGGTGTCGCGGTCGACGATCGGTTCGATCCGTTCGAGGGGCTCCGTTCCGCCACGATAGCGGTGAGCGATCAGCCTTTCGTCCTCTCGCTCCGGATAGCCCATCGTGACGCGAACCAGGAACCGGTCGAGCTGAGCCTCGGGCAGCGAGAACGTTCCTTCCAGCTCGACAGGGTTCTGAGTGGCGACGACGAGGAATGGTGCCGGCAGTGGCCTCGTCTCGCCCTCGATCGAGACCTGACGCTCCTGCATCGCCTCGAGGAGCGCCGACTGGGTCCGCGGCGTCGCGCGGTTGATCTCGTCCACGAGCAGGACGTTGGCGAAGACCGGGCCGGGCACGAAGCGCAGCCGGCCGGCCTCCAGAATGCTCGAGCCTGTGACGTCGGTCGGGAGCAGGTCGGGCGTCCCCTGGACGCGGTTGAACGAGAGGCCCAGGGAGCGAGCGAAAGCGCGGGCGAGAAGGGTCTTGCCCACTCCGGGAACGTCCTCTATAAGAGCGTGACCATCGGCCAGCATGGCCACCGCAAGCAGACGCAGGGCCGGTTCTCCGCCTACGACTGCGCTTCCGACGGAAGCCCGGAGATCGCGCCAGAAGCGGCCAACGTCTGCCTGATCGGCGACCGAAAGTCCTGCGGCGGCCGTGGCTTTCGTCTCGAGCGGCTCAATCGTGCTCATTGTTCGGCTCCCGCCGGAGCGGCCGCCCGAGCCCCAAGTCGGGCGATCGCGCGCTCGAGCAGCTGGCGGTCGGCACTGTGCGTGAGCAGCCCAACCGCTTCGTCCAGGCTCACGAACTTGGCCTCGGCGAAGATCGGCTCGTGCTCGATGTCGCCGCCGGTTCGGCTGGCCAGGAACCAGTCAACCTGCTTTCGGTTCATCGTGCCGTTGTGGCTCTTGAACTCGTATCGAGTTGAGCCCAGCGGACCGTCCAGGGCAATCTCGATGCCGGTCTCCTCGCGTACCTCGCGGCCGGCGGCGTCCTCGGGCGTCTCGTCCTGCTCGATGTGGCCCTTGGGGAAAGCCCACTCGTGACCGCGGCGAATAAGCAGACACCTGCCATCGTCGATCACAATCGCGCCCGCCGAGTGGTGAAACACGTGTCGTGATCGGGTTGAGACCAACGAGCCCATAGCTCGGCCTCCGTAACGAAGATGGCTTCCGGACCCGGGCCCAGAAGCCATCACCCGCGAGAGCGGGAAACTGCGCGAGCTTCATCGCGCGTTCAACTGACGGACATGCTAGCGCGTGTCGGCTGGACTGGCTATTCGCCTGCCTCCCCGTGTCTCGATCCGGCACCGCCGTGGCGCCACTGCCAGCCTTCGCGGCCGCCCAGCACCTCCGTCGCCCGCGCAGCGGAGACGTGATGCTCACGGGCCAGGCGATGTCGGCGGTCGTAGGTGCTGTTGTGGGCGAATGCTTCCAACGATGCCCGCAGCTCCGCCAGACGGGCGAGCTGTCGATCGAGAACCGGCCGAACGCTCGCGATCCGCGTCTCACCGGCTGAGGCTGCGCGAGCCAGGAGAACGATGTCCGCCAGGCACAGCTCTGCCGCGGCGAGGGCCTCGCGCCAGCGCTCGTTGTCCAGGCGGAGGAGCAGGCGTTCTACGGCGTGCTTGACCTCATCGTCTTCGGCGGCACAGGCGGGACAGTCCGGCGCCACGGCCGCGTGATCGAGCCTGCGGCTCCTCGCTCGATCCGGCTCGGCGCTCACCCCGGCCAGCTCCTCCAGCCTGTGGCGCAGAACCGACTCGAGCAGGATGGCAGCGCCGAGCGAGCCGCCCATCTCGTCGCGATCCGCCTCGAACAACCCGACGGTGTGCCGGCCGCAGAGGCCGCGCGACCTCTCCAGGACCCGCCGAAAGCCGACATCGTTGACGCCTTCGTAGACGAGCGATCGAAGGAAGCGCTTGCCCCCGGCGATCCGGTGACGGCACAGGGGGCAGCCGGCCTCGAACAGTTCCTCGGATAGGCCGATGTCCAGGTTGTCGTGCGCCTCGAGCTCGGCCGCAGCCCGGCTCGCCTCAGTCTCGCGGCGGGCCATCTCGGTCCTCCTCGTCCACGACCGCGGCCCCCGCCGATCCCGAAACCGGCCCACTCTCTCCCAGGGCGACGTCTTCCAGGGCGGAGACGAGTTCGACCAGCCGCTCCAGGGCGGGATCCAGCGTGTCGCGCAGGGCCGGATCCACGTGGCCGTAGGCTCGCAGGCGACGGCTCCCGACTTCGGCCAGGCTCTCCCAGGAAAGTCTCATAAGCCCCGCTATCTGGCGGGCAGAGTCGCGCTCCTCGTGAGTCAGATCGAACGCCCGGGAGACCGACGCGATCGTCGAGCGCAGCTCGGCCACGATTGCGTCGGCGCGAGCACGATCTTCGCTCGCCCATGACGGTCGAATTCGGCGGTAGAGGAGGCCCGCCTCGTCGCGGTCGAGCAGATCCTCGACGCGGGCCAGGCGCTCCTCGAGCAATCTCAGCGCCACGCTGACGGCACGCTCCTGCGCAAGATTGAGGCTCACGGTCGCGGCGACTTCATCTGGTCACTCCGGTTGCCCGCCTGTCGCTCTTTGGAGCCGGCGAGTCGAGCCGACGTGCGGGACGTGCCCGAGAGGGGAATTGACCCACGGCTGCCTCCGAATCTCGTTCGAAGTTCAGAGGCCGTCAGCGGTGCGACCGCGAATCGCCAGGCAGAGCATCTGCAGGTGGCTGGCGAGCTTCATCGCCGGCCCGATCATACTGCGGGCCGACGGCGTCGGAATTGCGGCTTCTGCTCGTCTCGGCCGTCAATGTATCCGTGTCCGCCTCGAATCACAGGAGGGCCATCCGTGCGACTGCTGATCGTCAGCGACCTCCACGCCAACGCGTCCGCCCTCGAACGCGTCGTCGAGCACGCCGACGCCGTGGTCGTCCTGGGTGACCTGGTCGACTACGGCCCCGATCCCGAGGCGACCATCGACTGGGTCCGTCGCAACGCGACCTACGCCGTGCGGGGCAACCACGACGAGGCTGTGGCCTCCGGCGCGCCAACCGGAGCTTCCGAGCGTCTCGTTGAAGTCGCGGAGGAAGCGCGGCCTGGACGCGAGCCCGGCTGGCCGATGCGGACAGGCACTTCCTCGGTTCGCTCCCGCTTCGCGCCGAGTTCCCCTTCGCGGGCACAACGTTCGCCGCGGTTCATGCGGCGCCGTCAGATCCGCTTCGGCCCTACCTTCGGCCGGACACGCCGGACGAGCGATGGCAGTCCGAACTGACTTCCGTGCGGGCCGACTGGCTACTCGTGGGGCACACCCACCTGCCGTTCATGCGCCGGTTCGGATCGCAGACCGTCCTTAACCCGGGCAGCGTCGGGCAGCCGCGCGATGGTTTCCCGCTGTCAGCTACATGATCTGGGATGACGGCGACGTCACCTTGGTCCGAAGGCGGTACGCCGTCGGTGATGTGGTGCGTCGGCTTCGCGCCTCGGGCCTCTCCGCGGGGGGACGGGAGCGCCTTTCGGGCCCGCTCCAGACGGGTGGGCGCTGACGAGACCAGTGGCAGGCCCAGGGCAGGCTCGCTCAGCGTGGGCGGCGAGCCCCTGGCGACCACGAAGTCGTCACGGATCCGTGGCCGGGACGCCTGAACTGCCCGGCAGGACGGCGCGGCAGGGCGACAGGGAGCGCGGCGTCGGGCTCTCGCACAAGGGCCCTGCGACGCCCGGATCCGGCGCTGCGTCCCTCGGATAGACTGGAGCCCCATTCGAGCGAGGTGTCGCCGGAAGATCCCCCGCCCGAGCCACCCAGCGAGAGGTCAACCCGTGTCGGCAGCAGAGCGCACCCGCATCGATCGCTACGACCCCGCGGCCTTCGAGCCGCGCTGGCAGCGGCGTTGGTCGGAGCTCGGTCTCTACGACACCGACCTGGGCGACGACACCCGGCCCAAGTACTACCTGCTGACGATGTACCCGTACACGTCGGGGAACCTCCACATCGGTCACTGGTACGCGAAGACGCCCACCGACGCACTGGCACGCTTCCATCGAATGCACGGCGAGAACGTCTTCCTCCCGATCGGCTTCGACGCGTTCGGTCTGCCGGCGGAGAACGCCGCGATCAAGAACAGGATCCACCCCCGGGAATGGACCCAGAAGAACATCGACAACATGCGGCGGCAGCTGCGGTCGATGGGCGCCACCTTCAACTGGAAGAGCGAGGTCGTCACCTCCGACCCGAGCTATTACCGTTGGAACCAGTGGATCTTCCTCAGGTTCCTGGAGGCCGGCCTGGCCTACCGCGCCACCTCCCCGGTTGACTGGTGTCCCAACGACGGGACGCTGGCTCGCGAGCAGGTCGAGGGCACGGACCGCCACTGCTGGCGCTGCGGCGCACGGGTCGACAAGCGCGAGCTGGACCAGTGGTACCTGCGCATCACGAAATACGCCGACGAGCTGCTCGACTTCTCCGGCATCGAGTGGCCCGAGCCGATCCGGATCATGCAGACCAACTGGATCGGTCGATCGGAGGGCGCGGAGGTCGTCTTCAGCACAGCCCCGGACGAACACCAGTCTGGCGGCGACGAGCTGCGCGTCTTCACGACTCGCCCCGACACGCTGTACGGCGCGACCTTCATGGTCCTCGCTCCCGAGCACGCGCTGGTGCCGAAGCTGACTCACGCCGACCGGGCTACCGAAGTCGAAGCCTACGTCGCCGTCGCCGGCCGGGAGACCGAGATCGAGAGGATGTCGACCGAGCGCCAGAAGACGGGCGTCTTCACAGGCTCTTACGCGATCAATCCGGTGAACGGCGAACGCATCCCCATCTGGATCGCCGACTACGTCCTGGCCGGCTACGGCACGGGCGCGATCATGGCCGTGCCCGCCCACGACGACCGCGACTTCGCCTTCGCGCGCAGGTTCGGTCTCCCGATCCGTCGCGTCATCGCCGGTCCCGAGGTTTCGGACGCCGAGGTCGAGGCGCCGATGGAGACGGCCTTCGTCTCGCACGGCACCGAGGAGCGGATGGTCAACTCAGGCCCTCACACTGGGCTGCCTGCCAGGGAGGGCTTCGCCGCGATCGTGGCCATGCTCGAGAGTGACGGCAAAGGCAAGGCCGCAGTCAACTACCGGCTGCGCGACTGGCTGATCAGCCGCCAGCGCTACTGGGGCACGCCGATCCCGGTGATCTACTGCGACGCCGACGGCATCGTGCCCGTCCCCGATGAGCTGCTGCCGGTTCGGCTGCCCGACACGGTCGACTACGGCGGCCGGGGCGAGAACCCGCTCAAGTCGGACGCTTCCTTCGTCAAGGCGACCTGCCCGAAGTGCGGCGGGCCGGCCCGGCGCGAGACCGACACGATGGACACCTTCATCGACTCGAGCTGGTACTGGTTCCGCTACCTGTCGCCGTCGAATTCGAGCGCGCCGGTAGATCGATCGGTCGAGGCCCGCTGGAGCCCGGTCGACCAGTACACCGGCGGCGCCGAGCATGCGGTCATGCACCTGCTCTATGCGCGCTTCTTCACCAAGGCGATGGCTGACGTGGGCCTGGTTCACGTGCGTGAGCCGTTCAGGCGGCTCTTCAACCAGGGCCAGATCCTGGGCGCCGACGGCGAGCGGATGAGCAAGTCGCGCGGCAACGTCCAGGACCCCGACGATCTGGTCACTCGCTACGGCGCCGACACGGTCCGGCTCTTCTTGATGTTCATGGGGCCGTGGGACCAGGGCGGGCCGTGGAGCCCCACCGGCATCGGCGGCATCAGCCGCTTCCTCAATCGCGTCTGGACGGCCGCGCTGGATCCGCACGGCGTCGAGCCGGGCGACGCCGAATCGGGCGTGCTGCCGTCCGGGCAAGACGCCGCCGCGGCCGAGAAAGCACTGCGGGCCGCTGCCCATCGGACGCTTCGTACAGTCTCGGAGGAATACGCGGAGCTGCGCTTCAACACCATGGTCGCCCACCTGATGGAGCTGTCGAACCTGCTCCAGCGCTACCGTGGCACCGAGGTCGCGGGCGGAGCGGCCTGGGACGAGGCCGTTCGGCTGCTGCTGCTGATGCTGGCGCCGTCCGCGCCGCACATCTCGGAGGAAATCTGGGCACGGCTGGCCGAAGCTCGAGGCGAGGCGTGGTCGTCGATCCATGCCAGGGCCTGGCCTGCCGTGGACGAGGCGGCTTCGGCCGAGAACGAACGCGAGGTGCCGGTCCAGGTGAACGGCAAGCTTCGCGACCGGGTCATGGTCCCGGTCGGCATTGCCGAGTCGGAACTGGAGCGGGTTGTCCTGGCGCGGCCGAAGATCGTAGCGGCCCTGGACGGCAGGGCGCCGTTGAAGGTCATCCACGCGGGCGGCAGGCTGGTCAACATCGTGGTGCGGTAGGGCTCAGGGCGCCGCCCAGCGCGGCCGGGCGTCCCTCGGGTCGTCACGAGGGCGCCTGATAAGCCGCGGATAAGCGGTCTCCGATAGGGTGCGCGAATACGCCGCCGGGTAACGCCAGATCGGAGATGAGGGATGGGTACCGACGCGCCCTGGAGGGCGCTGGAGGCAACGGCCGAGAGCCCCGACGAGACACCCAACCGGTCGAGACGGTCCGCGCTCCTGCCGATGGCGGCGGCTGCGGCCGCCCTGGCCTTCGTTTCCGTGGCCGTAGCCGCGTTCGTGGAGCTTCGGCCGGCCGGTCAGGTCGAGGTGATTTCCGGGCAAGCCGGAACTGTCAGACCGGGAGCGACCGCGTCGCCGACGATGGTCGTCGTCCAGGTGGCAGGGGCGGTGGTCAGGCCGGGGGTCTACTCCCTGCCTGCCGGCTCGCGTGTGGCAGATGCAATCGGGGCGGCCGGCGGCTACTCCACCGACGTCGACCCTCGCGCGGCGGAGACGAAGATCAACCTCGCGGCGAAGCTGCTTGACGCTCAGCTGATCGTCGTTCCGAGACGTGGCGATACTGCGAATGGCTCGTCCGGTGCGGAGGCCTCGGCAGCCTCGAGCGGACCGCTCAACCTGAACACGGCCACGGCCGCACAGCTGGACACCCTTCCGGGCATCGGGCCGGCGACCGCCGCCAAGATAATCGCCTCGCGGGAACAGCTGCCTTTCGCGTCGGTCGACGATCTCGTCTCGCGCAAGCTCGTGTCCGCCACGGTGCTGGCCAAGTTCCGCGACCAGGTCACGGTGTGAGCGGCTGATGCTGCCGCGGCCCACCTGGCTCGCCCTCGGGGTGCTGGTAGCGGCCGGAACGGCCTCCTACCAGCCGTTCGGCGGCGACTCGGCAGTGGCCGTGGCCATCGCCGCGGCATCGGCAGTGGCCCTGGGCGCAGCGTCGTGCGCGGCCCGAGCGAGGGGCCGTCGCGGGCTCGGCCCGGCGCTCGCGGCGGCATCGCTCGGAGCGGCGCTCGTGGCGGCTCGGCTCTCCATCGGGCTGGTCGTCGGAGGCGGGGCCGGCCCGGCCGAATCAACTTCGCTGCCGTCTGGCACGGGCCCGTGGTTGGCCTCGGTGGAGAGCGCACGCGAGACGAACGCGCAACAGGTAGCCACCATCTCGCTCACCGACGCGCCCATTCGCTGCTCGGCGCTCATGCCCGCCTACCCTCGTCTGCTCGCCGGAGACACGGTCTCGTGGTCCGGCCGGATTCGAGCGCTGACCGAGGGCGATTACGACCGGTTCCTCGCGTCCCAGGGAATCGCCGCAAGCTGCGAGGCGACGGATCTTGCCGTAGTCCGCCATGACGAATCCCCGGCCGGCCGTCTCGAAGCGCTCCGCCAATCGTCGGGCGACGCGCTGCAGCGGGTCCTGCCGGAACCGGAAGGCGGCCTCGCCGCGGCAATCCTCATCGGTCTGCGCGACAGGGTGGATCGAGCCGTGGCGGCGGCTTTCACGACGGCCGGCGTCAGCCACATCGTCGCCATCTCCGGCTGGAACATCGCCACCGTTGCCGCCCTGTTGGGCGGGCACTTCAGCCGGCGGCGTCGGGCGATCGTCACTCTGCTGGCGATCGTCGCCTACACGGTCTTCGCCGGCGCCTCGCCCTCGGTCGTGCGAGCGGCGGTGATGGCCGGCGTGGCGCTGATGGCCGTCGAGAGCGGCCGTGGATCGAGAGCGATGGTCGGGCTGGCTTGGGCAGCGGCGATCATGGTCATCGCGGAGCCGGCCACGGTAACCGACGTGGGGTTCCAGTTGTCGGCAGCGGCAACGGCGGGGCTCGTGGCGTGGGCCACGCCACTCTCCGCCTGGCTGGCGGCCGCGGCGCCTCGGATCCCAGCCCCGCTACGCGAGAGCCTGGGGGTATCCCTGTCGGCCCAGGCAGCGACGTTGCCGATCGCCCTGGTCACGTTCGGGAGGTTGGCGGTGATCGCTCCGGCCGCCAACCTCGTGACAGTCCCGATCGTGCCACCGGCCATGGCCGCCGGGGCATTGGCCTTCGTCGCGGGTTTGCTCGCCATGCTCGGGACTCCAACCCTGCTCACCGGTCTGCTGGCGATGCCGGCGACCCTCCTTCTCACCGCGCTCGTCGCCGTCGTTCGAGTCGCTGCGGCCGTCCCGGGCGCCAACGAGACACTGCCGTTCCCGGCAAACGTCGCGGCAGCGGCCGCGGCGACGGGCCTGCTCGTCGTCCTGCACCGCGGGCTGTCGAGGACCCAGAGGTCGGACCGTCGGGCCCGCCCTCGACCGGCTGCACCCACGACCGGCCGCGCCCGGACACGCAGCATGCGCCCGAGGTATCGATGGGCGCTGTCAGGTGCCGCACTCCTGGCCATCCTCGCCGGCTCCGTGGTCGCGGCACGACCGGACGGCAGCATCCATGTCATCGTCCTCGATGTCGGCCAGGGGGATTCCATCCTCCTCGAAGGAGACCGCGGCGGTCGGATCCTGATCGACGGCGGCCCCGACGCGAACGTCCTGATGTCGGACCTGGACCGCTACGTGCCAACGTGGGATCGGCGGCTGGATGCGATCGTCCTGACCCATCCGCACGACGACCACGTTGCCGGACTCGTGGCGGTGGTCGAGCGGTATCAAGTCGGGCGCGCGTTCGAGTCGGGCTGGTCGGTCGACACGCCGGCCTATCGAGCCTGGAAGGCGGCCCTTTCGGCGCGAGGGCTCCAGGCTGAGCGCCTGGTGACCGGTGAGACCGTGCAACTCGACGATGTGCCACTCTTCGTCCTGTGGCCCGACGACGGCACGACCCGCCCGAGCTACCTCGACTCGAACGCACCGGACAACCGCAAGACGAACGACGCCTCTATCGTCATTCTCGGCGAGTACGAGGGTCGGCGCTTCCTGCTCACGGGGGACATGGAAGAGGACGTCGACCCGGTCTTGCTGAGCCGGGGGCTGCCGACCGTCGACGTCCTCAAGGTGGCGCACCACGGCAGCGGCACCGCATCGTCGGACGTGCTGCTCGCGACCGTCCAACCGGGCGTCGCCGTCGTCTCGGTCGGGGCAAACAACACCTACGGCCATCCAAACGGAGCCACCATGGCGCGGCTGCGTGCCCATTCGACGAGAGTCCTCCGAACGGACCAGGACGGCTCAGTCGAGATAACGCTGGACCGGACGGCGGTGTCGGTTGTCTCGTCCCGAGCAGGACCGGGCGGGGGCGCCACCGACATCTCGTCGGCGGCCGTGGCCCGCACATTCCGGCTCCTGTACGATTCCGCCGATGTCCGTTCCGAACCGTCGAGAGAGCGCGGCCCTGCTCCTATCGCTCGAGCCTCCCCCATGGCACCTTCGCCACTCGCGCGCCGTCGCGGAGGTGGCCGCCTGGCTGGCGTGGCGGGCGGATGCGGCCGGTCGATCGCTCGATCGCCGCCTGGTCGAGGCGGCCGCGCTGCTGCATGACGTCGACAAACTGGAGGCGTTGAAGCCCCGGCTGAATGGGCTTGCCCATGGCGAAGGTTCCGCCAAGTGGCTCGCTCGAGAGGGCTACGCGGAGCTCGGACCGGCGGTCGTGGGGCATCCCGTCACGCGCCTGGCCGATTCCGCCTGGTTCGAGTCGTGGATCGAAATGGCATCCCCGGAAGCTCTGATCGTGGCCTATGCCGACAAGCGAGCCGGCCAACGTCTCGAGCCCATGGCCGAGCGGTTCGCGTCCTGGGAGCGCCGCTATCCGCCGGCCGCGCGCGCTGAGCGGACCCGAGGGGCGTGGACCACGGAGACGCTGCACAGGGTGTGGCGCCGCGCCGAGCTCCTCGAACGCCGCGCCTGCGAGCTCGCCGGGTCGGAGCCAGGAGATGTGCGCCGCCTGAAGTGGACCGGCCGTGCGATCAGCGCCGCCCGCTCGGCCGTCGCCGGCGGGGCCCGATGATGCCACCGACAGCTCCGCTCGGCTACTACTGGGGCAACGACGCCTATGGCGTCAACCGCGGGCCCGACGCCCTCGCCGCTCGGCTGGCGGGCGACGGACCACCACTCGACCGGGTCCGACTCACCGGCTCCGGCACCTCTGCCGGCGAGATCGCTGAGAAAGTGGCCACGGCAACGCTCTTCGGCGGTGGGACGCTGGTGGTCGTGGTGGATCCGGCGCCACTGGTCGCAGCCAAGCCCCTGGCTTCACTATTGATGGAAACCTTCGAGGCCGTGGCTACCGGCAACGGTCTCGCCTTTATCGACATGGTCGACGGAACCGCCCGCCGCCCCGCCTCGCTCAAGGCCCTGCGCGATGCCGTTGCGGACGCTGGCGGGGACGTGAGGCAGTTCTTCGCCCCTACCCGCGACGGAATGTCACGTTGGATCGGCGACAGGGCCAGGGAGCGCGGGATTGGCATCTCTCCCGCCGCGGCCGCTCTCCTGGCCGAGCGGGTCGGGGCCAACGTCCGTGAGGACGACATCGACCGCCGGCGCCAGAGCGAGCTGGCGGTTGCCGAGCTGGAGAAGCTGGCGCTGTATCGCCCCGGCGGCCAGATCGAGCCCGAAGACGTCAAGGCGCTCGTCGCCGAAGCCGTGCCCGGGTCCAACTGGGCCTTCCTGGATGCCGTGGGCATGCGCCGCGCCGCGGAGGCCGCCGAGCTGGCGGATCGCCTTGGAGATGTACCGGCGCAACTCTTCGTGGTGCGCCTGTACGGGCGTATCAGGCAGCTGATCGACATCGCAGATCTGCTGGCTGCGGGCACATCTGGGCCCGACATCATGCGGACGCTGAAGCTCAAGGAGTATCCAGCCCGGAAGCTCGCCGAGCAGGCCCGGACCTGGACGATGCCCGACCTGGAAGCCGCTCTTGTCGGGCTGCTCGATCTGGATGCGTCGCTCAAGGGCCATGCAGGCGGTAGCGATCTGCGCCGCCGCGCCGCCGTAAGCCTCTGGATTGCCGAGAACGTCCGGCGCCCAGGCGGACGGTGAACGGCCGAAGGTCACTTCGATCCGAAGCGCCCTGCGATGGACGGATGGAAGAATCAGGTCGGCTTCACCAACCGGCGGCCGTCGACCCAGCCTCGCCAGCCGTTGACGGCGCGCACGAGGGCCCAGTCTCCGGCGACGGCATCGACGACGAGGCCGAGCCCAGCGTTGAGGACGACCATCGGCTGTCGAGACGGGTCGGGGTAATCCCAGGCCGGCATTCCGCCGGCAGGTACGAAGTGGCTTGGCGACCAGGTCGGAGCCGCAGGTGATTGCGCGGACGCCGCGGCGGTCGGTTGAGCCTGTTCCGCAGCCCACGCATCGGGTTGCGCGGCCGTCGCGGCCGGCTCCGCCGCCGGCTCTGCGGCGGTCGGTTGAGCCTGTTCCGCGACCCACGCATCGGGTTGCGCGGCCTGCCCGGCTACCGGCTCCTCTGCCGCCGGCTCCACGGGAGTCGATTCCTCCGCGGCCGGCTCCTCTGCGGCACCGGGCTGGTCGACCCCTCCGACTTCGACGATCGAACCGAGTCGTTGACGCAGCGCCTCGACCGTGTTGAGCGTATGGGCGTCGTCCGGTCCGATGACGTGCTCGACACGGCCCATCAGATCGAAATCGCCGTCCAGCCAGCCCCACGCCACCGACGTCGGGTCCGGATCGTTGTGGAGGGCTTCCAGGTACGCCCTGGTTCGACCCATACGGGAAGGGGCCTCCTGGCCGATGCCGATCCAGACCGCATGCCGTTCGGCAGCGGAGTAGGCGACCAGTTGATCTGCCAGCGAACGGAAGTCGGGGTCCGGCTTGCCAAGCTCGCGCCAGATGAAGGCCCGGGCAAGCGGCTCCCAACCGGCGGCAACGGCATACCAGGGAGCATCCGGGGCGGGCAGGCCAAGCCGGGTTCGAAGGGCTACCGCGGCTTCGCGGACGGACGGATCCGAATCCTCTTCCCGACTGGCGAGCATCCGTGCCACGCCCGCAGCGGCCAGGTCGGACATCGAGAACTGTCCCAGGGCGGTAAGGACGGCCCGTCTGACGCCGCCATCGGGATCATCGAGGCGCCCGAGGATCGGGCCGATGGCCCGCGGGTCGCCGGCCTCGCCGAGCAAACTCACGATCGACGAAGCGGCTTCGGGATCGGCGCCTGGGAGAACACGGATCAGCGGCTCCACGGCTGAGGCACCGAGCGCATGCAGTCCTGCGTAGGCCGCCGATCTCGGCGAACTCGGAGTCTCAAGACCATCCGCACGGAGGCTCAACTGGGCGATCAACTCATCGATAGTGGCCATCGGCGGTTCCCCAATTCGGCAGGCAACGGACTGTCGGAGAGCACGGACCAATCAGCTGGTTCGTTCGACTCCCATTGTCGCGCCGACGGTGCCCCGACGCGAGCCCGATTCGGAGCCCAGAGCATCGGGCGTCTGCGTTGCGCCGTCAATCCGAATCCTCGGAGACCCGGGGCTCGGGTGAACGCGGACGCATGTGGAATTGCACGCCGTAGACTTCGCCGGTCCCCAGTTCCACGCGAGGCGCTACGGTCATGCGCCAGTCCTCGCCGCGGAAGCGCACCCAGCACGCCGCCGGCCGGCCGCGAACCAGAACGGCATCCAGTACAGCGAAGGCAATGGGCGGAAGGTCGATGAGGCCCTCCCGAGCGGGCATGCCGATGGTCTGACCGCCAAATGCGGCAACGAACGCCGGGTTTCCGTAGACGACGATGTGACCCGGTCCCAGGCACACAGCGGCGGGATGTCGAACCGTGGTACGGCCGCCGGAGGCGGCGACCTCAGCCCCTCGATCTGGCTCATTCACGCCGTAGATTGTGCGCTGCTCCTGCAAGCCCGGACGACCGCCGGGCTGGACGCCCCACTCTGGAAGGCCAGGCGCGAACGGACCGTCCAGGCCTTGGAGGAGGGAGAGCCGGCTCAGTCGGCGCTCGACCAGGCCTGCTCCTGGACGACAGCATCGCTCTCGATGGCGAAGACGCAGCGGCCCTGGCCCAGATCGAGCAACTCGATGAGGTCCGGGTCGATATACAGCTGATGACAGTCTTCGCAAAGGCCGCCCGGAATGCCGAAACAGAGACGCTCGCTTCGGTCGGGCAGTCGGAACGCGGTGTCGTAGCGAGTGCTCACAAGGCGCCTTCCGCAGCGGGGACAGCGTTCGCGGGCCTTGCTCATCGCATCCGACCTCTCAGCTTGCGGTCATTCGACCACTTCGATTGACAATCCTACGGGCCTCGCCTTCCGGGGCATATAACCAACTCGTACCGCGTCATCGGTACTGCGGCGATCGCCCCAGATGGGGCCACGGTGTGGGATGCGTACCGATGCGACCGCATCGTGGGTGCCGGCCACGACGACACGCCCTGTCACCGCCCGGCCGATTCCGAGGGGCAACCCGCACCGGCCCGAGCGCGACGCAGGACCCGGCGAGCTGCTGGTAGCCTTCCCGAATGGACCGCCGCCGCATCGTGGGCATCGGATTGGGCGCGCTGGCCGGGGCCGCCTACGGCACGGGGCCGCTCTTCTTCAAAGGCTACGTGTATCCGGTTGGAGTCGACTGGATCGCGATGCTGGTGTGGCGCTTCGCCTTCGCGACCCTGGTGAGCTGGATCTGGCTGTTCGTCCAGCCACGTGCCCGAGAGTCTCTCCGGGGGCTCGATCGCCGAACCGTAGCCCGGCTGCTGTTCACCGGCGCATTCTTCATCGTCAACGCGAGCGTCTACTACGCCGCCATAGAGCAGATCGACATTTCGCTGGTCGCTCTCCTTATGAGCGCCTACCCGGCTCTGGTTGCGGTCCTCTCCCTCCGTCTCGGCTACAAGTTCGAGGGCAAGCTCGCCTGGGGATCGCTGGCGATCGTCGTGTTCGGGACGGTTCTCACGATCGGCGGTGTGAATCCGGGTACGAGCCAGGGCGGGATCGTCCTTGCCCTGCTGTCCCCGGTTGCATACGCGGTGTACATCCTGCTGACGGCGTGGATGGCCGGTGAGCGGCCGGGCCAGACGGCGGACATGCGGTCGCGCGGGAAGGGCGCCGAGGTTCCGCCGCCGGTTGCCGGAGCGATCATGATGACCGGGACCTGGGTCGCTGCCCTTGTCATCGGTCTCGTTGCCCGCGAGCCGCTGCTGCCGACGCAGATCCCGTCGGCAGCCTGGCCCGGTCTGGTGGGGATCGGCGTCTTCGCTGCAGCCATCGCCATCCAGGCCTTCTACGCATCGGCCGCGAGGATCGGCGCGGCCCAGGCCTCGCTGACGGCGACCGTCGAACCGGTCGTCGTGATCATCCTGGGTATCACATTCCTGGGGGAGGCCTTCTCGCCGATCCGTGCCGTCGGCGCAGCGGTCGTTCTGGCGGGCGTGCTCCTGGCCCAGTTCGCGACGCCATCCGAGTATCGGCCGGTCGTACTCGAGGAACCGTAGCCCGGTCCGGGCAGCGGTTGCCTGCCCGAACGTTCCGCTGCGAGGCGGATCTTCGGCGACGCCGGGGGTCACATCGAGCCGAGAAGTCGCTACGCTTCGCGCTGAAACGGCCGGCGTCGTGGCTCGGCCCCCACGGAGAATCACCCGACACATGGCGACTCTCTACACCCAGGCCGAAAAGATGCGTACCGCCCGGGACAACCTGGTCCGCATGCGTAGCCGAGTCGAGTTGAGCGCGCCCCCACCCGAGGAACTGCCCCGTCGGCGCGACTGGGTGGGCCGCGAAATCCTCGCCCACATCGACGAGATGCTCCCCTACTGGCTGGGCGAGATCGAGCGGGTCATCGCCGGGCCGCTGGAGCCGGTGCCGTTCGGGCGCGGGCCGACCGACCTGGTTCGAATGCTCACGGTCGACCGGGACCGCACGCTGCCGATCTCGGAGCTATACGCCCGGCTGGACAACTCGCTCGAGCGGGTCCTCAGGCGCCTGCTCGAGCTCGATGAGCGCCAGGTTGCCCGGCGGGGGCTTCTCAAGAACCGAGGCGAGATGACGGTCGGGCAGATCGTCGACGTCATGCTGGCAGCTCACATCGAGGACCACTGCAGGCAGATGGCCCTCGCACTCGACGCCGAGGCCGCCGTCCGGGTTTGACCTCACGCTGGCTCGGGTCGCGCCCTGACCCGATCTACTTGGCGCGAATGCGGCGTCCTTCTTCCTTCACGATGGCCCGCAGCATGAAGCCAACGTTGGCCGGTCGTTCGGCCAGGCGGCGCATGAAATACGGATACCACTCCTGGCCGTACGGGACGTAGATGCGGACTGTGTAGCCTCGGTCCAGCAGGGCCCGCTGGAGATCGCGCCGAACGCCGTAGAGCATCTGGAACTCGAAGCGATCGCGACCGATGCCCCGCGACTCGACGATCTCGGTCGCTTTCGCGATCAGCTTCGGGTCATGAGTGGCAAGGGCCGGGTAGACGTCCGCCAGAAGCAATCGCTCCATCAGTCGGGCGTAGTTCGCGTCTACGGCCGCCTTGGTCCGGTAGGCAACGGACCCGGGCTCGTCGTACGCGCCCTTGCAAAGTCGAATGCGACCGCCGACCGCGATGATCGAATCGACGTCTGCCGAGCTGCGCCGCAGGGCCGACTGGATCACCACGCCAACCTGGGGATAGGCGTCCTGGGCCACCCGCCAGACCTCGAGCGTGGCGTCGGTCTGGGTGTGGTCCTCCATATCGAACCGGACGAAGCCGTTCACGCCTCGAACCGCCTCGACGATCCTCATCACGTTGGCCTGGCAGAAGTCGCGGCCGATCGCCAGGCCCATCTGGGTCAGCTTGAGACTGACGTTCGGGTCGAGCCCGCCCTCGGACAGAGCGGCGATGGTCGCCACGTACCGATCCACCGCGGTGGTGGCGAGCTCCGGCGAAGTGACGGACTCGCCAAGGACGTCGACGGTGGTGTGGAGACCCGCGCGCTTGAGAGCTGCGATCGCCGGCAGGGCAAGGTCAAGCGTCTCGCCAGCCACGAAGCGCGCCACGACCGGACGCGTCAGCGGGCTGCGGACGGCGAGACGGGCGAGCGACCGCCGTTGCGACAGCGAGATCAGCAGCGAGCGCATCGTCCGCTGCGGTGCGAGTCTGACGTTCTCGACAAGGCTCATCATTCAGTCCTCCCCGGGCTCTGCTTCGGGCGCGGCTGAGGCTTCGGCGGCCGCTGCCTCCCGGGCGAAGTCGGCCACCCTGGCCGCCTCCTCGCGCTGGAAGGCTTCGAGTCGACCGCGCCGGTGGGCATCGACGGCTGCACGGATCGACTCTCTCGGCGGCGACCCCAGGGCTCGACCTTCGGCGTCGCGGTAGATCCGGCAGCCGAGAGCGACGGGCAACTCGGGCTGGGGTACGACGTCGTCACCGTTGACCCTGATCGTGGGCGACCCCTGGAAGCCGAGGAACTCCGCATCGTCCCAGCCGGTCACGAGGACCAGCTGGATCGGGACCTCGATGATCCCCTTTCGGAGGACGCTCTCCAGGTCGCGACGCGCCTGCTCCAGGTGAGGGCAATCCTCGATGGCGAGCAACTCAACTCGAAGGTCGGCCATCGCCGCAGCCTACATCGGGTCGCCGAAAAGAGTGCGGGCCGATGGAGTCGCCTGCAATCGTGGGGCGGAAGGCACGGTCCGAACGACTAGCTTGCGGCCACCGTGGCACGCAGCCATGGCTCGATGAGAACGTCGCGGCTCCCCGCGTCGAGGCGACTGCCGAGCGCCACCGCCAGGGCGGCGTCGACGACGGCCTCGCCGGCCTCCATCTTGCGCTCCTGCCAGGCCCTGTCGACGCTGTTCAGGTACGGAATCGTGTTCGAGGAACGCGTGGTCCAGGCGAGCGCCTTATTGCGCACCCGGTCGATCTCCCCGGTCAAACCATCCCGCGCGCCGACCGCTCGAACGGCCGTCCATGCGTCCTCGTGCTCCTGCCGGCCGGTGGCGTGCCAGGCCGCCCGCATCGCCAGAAGCTGGTCCTCTCTCAGGCGGTCGAGCCGTTCGAAGAAGGCATCCATCTCGGGCGTATCGACCAGATTGACTCTCTCTCGCCGTCGAAACATCGCCCGGCCTTTCCGCTAGTCCTCGTCAACCTGCTCGAGCAGGTGCCGCCGCAGGAAGTCGAGGCAGCGCTTCCAGGCGTCGCGGCGGTTCTCGCGCTTCTTCCAGCCGTGCGGCTCGTCGTCGTACCAGTGGACCTGGTAGTGCTTGCCCTCGATCTCGAGCGCCTCGACGATCTTCTCCGTCATGAGCGGCGACACGCGCTTGTCCTTGCGCCCGTGGAGAACCAGCAGCGGCGCTTCAATACGCTCCGCCCGATAGAGCGGTGACCCGCGCCTGTAGGCGGGAGCTGCATCGGGATCGTCCGGCTTGCCCATCATCCGCTCGAGATCGATCCGACCCGGCCTGTCGCCGTGGCGGTAGCTCTCGGCGATCTCAGAGTCGCCGTACAGGTCGATCCCGGCGCGCCACAGCGACGGCTCCTCGGCAAGAACGCAAAGCGTCATGTAGCCGCCATACGAGGCCCCGTAGTGAGCCAGACGACCATCGCACCAGGGCTGGGCGGCCGCCCAATGCGCAGCGTCGATGACGTCGAAGGCGTCCGCGTGACCCCATTCGCCTCTATTGGCCCACCGGAATGCGCGGCCGTAGCCTGTGGAACCGCGGAAGTCGACCGACAGGAAAGCCATGCCGGCCTCGGCCACGAGCTGCCGGAACGGCAGCCAGTCGCGAAGAGCCTGATGAGTTGGCCCGCCGTGCGAATGAATAACGCAGGGAACGCGCGTCGTCTCCTCCCCAACGGCGCTCGAGGGCAGGTAGAGGGTCCCTTCGACGACCAGCCCGTCCCGAGCTTCGAAGGCGATGCGCGTCCCGGCGGCGAAATGAGCGGCGTCGACCAGGGCCGGCAGAGAGCGGGTCAGCTGGCGCGGCCTGGCCCCGGCTGCCACTGCCTCCGGCAGTGGCAGCAGCCAGAGATCGTCCGGCATGCACTCGCTCGAGCCGATGGCGAGAACCGCCGACGAATCGGGCAGCCACCCGACCGCCATCCAGGCGCCGTCGAACGGACTGACCACGGCGGAAACCGCCCTCCCGGTCCGTTGGGCGGTGGCGGGCGCGGCGCCGGCCGAGAGCGGGTCCGTGCCGGTCCCGACCGGCCCCTCCCCGACCATCAGATCGACCAGCCCGTCGTGCATCTCGACGTACGCGAATCGCCTGCCGTCCGGCGAGGGCATTGGAACGTATCCCCAGCCGCCACCGGGCTCACCGTGCTCACGTCTGCCGGCGGTGAGGACGGTCCGGTCGTTGCCGTCGGCCGACACGCATACGACCTGGAACCAGCCATCCTGATCGCTGATCATCAGCAGGCCGGAACCGTCCGGCAGCCAGCGGGGTCCGGTCTCCCAGGCCGTCTCACCCGCGATCAAACGTTGCTGGCCCGTGGCAACGTCGACGATGTGTATCTGCGACGTGAGCAGGTCGGGTAGCCGTTGCGACGTCACGGCGATCTGGCGGCCGTCCGGCGACCAGGCGTAGTCGTCGATGTCGACGCCCGTTTCGGTCAACGGCGAGGGCTCGGGAGGGCGGGGCCGGGTCGCCGGGCGGCCGCGCCGCGGCACGGGCGCATCCACGACCCACAGCTGATCCCAGCCGCGGCGGCGTGAAATGAAGGCGATCTGATGGCCGTCGGCGGACCATCGCGGCGAGCGGTTGCCGGCCGGATGCTGCGTGACCAGCGCCTGGTGCGAACCCTCGACGTCGATCATCCAGATGGCCTCGTCGCGGACGAAGGCGATGCGGCGGCCATCCGGCGACCACTGCGGATCCGACGCCGACTTCTCGGTGGCGGTCAGCTGCTCCGGGTAGCCGCCGCGGACCGGCATCAGGAAGATCTGGCGGGCCCCGGCGGCTTCGGCCGTGAACGCCACCCGGCGCCCGTCCGGGGAGAGCCGGAATTCGCGCGGCGGCTCGACGGCCACCGCCTGCTCAGTGGTGAAGCCATCACGGGATGGCCGACGAACCCGGCCGTTCTCGGTGCCTCCGTGGGCCGGCTCGGCGATGGCTCTCTCGCCCCGCCGCGATTCCCCCCGCACACCGTGGCGTTGGGTCACTGTTCAGCCCATTTCAGGGCCACGAACCGATCCTCCCTCTCGTTAGGCGCCGGGGCCGGGTCGATCCGCACGAACGTCTCGGTGCCGAACATCTGCTCCAGCTCAGCGCGCGCCTCCGGGTCGTCCCAGCGCCGGCCGCGCATCTGGCTGTCGTGGCAGGCGAGGGCGGCGAGCTTGCGGTCGACGACCGGGGCGATCCGGACGACGGTCGTTATCTCCTCGTCGGGTCGAGCCAGCGCCTCGATGGCTTCCTGCTGGCGCAGGTCGTCCTCACTCGGTGGGGCGTCGTCCCCGGATCCACGCCGCTCCTCTTCCATCGCGGCCCGCATTCTCTTGATAGCCGACCGTGGCATGGCCTGGTGGTACAGCGCCACCGGGCCGCCCGGCTCCGCCGCCGCCTGCCGGTACGCGGCGGTGGCCACGACCGAACAAGTCGTGTGGTCGGGATGGCCGTAGACGCCGCCCGGGTCGAAGGTCACGATCACCGCGGGCCGCAGCCTCCGTATCACGCTCAGGATCCGCTCCACGACCTCCGCCTCGGGGGCGCGGCTGAGCGAGCCCTCCGGCGCACCCCAGCCTTCCATGCCCGAGTCGCGATAGCCCAGAAAGATCGGGTCGGCGACGCCGAGCTCTCGGCAGGCGCAGGTCAGCTCCCGGCGGCGAATCTCCGGATCCAGCGAATGGTCGACGCCCATCTCCCCGGGACGTCCGCCTTGATCCCCGTTGGTGGCGCACAGGACCCAGACCGGATTCCCGGCGTCGGCGGCCAGGGCCATGACACCGCCCGCGCCGTAGCTCTCGTCGTCGGGGTGGGCGAAGATTGCCAGCAGACCGGCCGGCGGCATGGCAGCGGTGGGTTCGTTGGGGTTGGTCATGTCAGCGACCCGGCCGCGGTGCGATCGACGCCCTGGGCTGGGCCGCAGGGGCCGCCTTTCCGTTCGCGAACCCCTCGGTCTGCCCCTCGTTCAGGCCGAGGCCGTTCTCCAGGTCGGCGCCGAGTTCGAGCGTCCGCCGATAGGACGCCCAGACCGCCTCCGACAGGACCGTTCGGAGTCGGCCGGACTCGAGCTCGTGGATGGCTGCGGCACTGGTTCCACCCGGGGAGGTGACCATGTTCCGCAGTACGGCCGGATGCTGGGCCGTAGCCTTGGCGAAGGCCGTGCTGCCCTCGAGGGTCTCGATGACGAGATCGTGGGCGACGTGGCGCGGGAAGCCGAGGTGAACCGCCGCGTCGATGAGGGCTTCCATGACCAGGAAGACGTAGGCCGGGCCGGTGCCGCTGACCGCGGTCGCCATGTCGACGAACCGCTCGTCCTCGACCTGGAGGTCCGTCCCGAGGGCGCGGAGGAGGGTCTGGGCCTGATCGCGCTGCAGCTCGGTGACCTCCGGGGTGGCGTACCAGACCGTTATGCCGCGCCCGATCTGGGCCGGCGTGTTCGGCATGCTGCGGACGACTTCGAGGTGCTCCAGGAGGTTCGTGAGCACCTTGCACGTCGCACCGGCCACGATCGAGACGACGAGCTGGCTCGGCCGAAGATGGCCGCCGAGCTCGTGCCCCACCCTGGTCAGCGTCTGCGGCTTGACGGAGAGGAGGATCACGTCGGCGTCGCGAGCGGCCTCCAGGTTGGAGGCGACCATGCGCACGCCGTACTGGCCGGCCAGTTCCTCGCGCCGATCGGCCCGTGGCTCGCTGCCGACAATCTGCGCGGGCTCGACCAGCTTGCCCCGGAGCAGCCCCGCGATGATCGACTCGGCCATGACGCCGGAGCCGATTGTTGCGACGGTTCGGTTCGAAAGCGGCGACATGCCGGCGATTATAGGCTCGGTTCGCGGCCGGCGAGGGCCGGTTTCGCGCCTAATTGCGGCTGGCGGTCACCGCATGGGGTCAGGAGGCGCGGGCCCGGAATCAGGGCCCAAGACAGACGAGAGCCGGTCGCCGAGGGAGGAAAGCGACCGGCTGTCTGATCTCGTCTTTGCCCAAGGAGGAGTGGAAGAAAGAGGAGAAGCTGTATTCGATTGACCCGGATATTGGGGCGTTGAGCTGAACCAATCCTGAAATTCGGCCATCCGGTCACGCCGTCTGCGCCAATTCTTGAAGGGGGCACCTATCGCACAGGCGCGACCCAGCGAGGTTGTGGCCGAGGGACGGTCTCGCACCAGTTGCGACTGGGGATCACCGCCTCGGCCGTGAAGGTGGGGCCGGATACGGACGAAGCCATTTCGCGCGCTGCTCGGCGGGCGGTCACCCCGTGGGGCGGAGAGGGCGGGCCCGAAACTGGGCCCAAGACAGACGAGAGCCGGTCGCCGAGGGAGGAAAGCGACCGGCTGTCTGATCTCGTCTTGCCCTAGGAGGAGTTCGAGGAGAAGAGGAACTGACCCGGATAGTGGCGATCAGGACTGAACAAATCCTGAAAATCGACGGCCCTACTGAAGATTTTCTGGCTATTCGAACAGGGGCGTCCAGCTGTCCGGAGGCGACGTCTCGACGAAGCCTTCAGGGTCGAGAATCTCCGCCAGCATCCCCACCCCGTCAACGACCCGAGGACCCGGTCTGCAGAAGTAGACGGGCTCCACGAAGAAGACCTGACCGTGTCTGACCGCCTCGAGGGTGGGCCAGAAATCCGGACGCTCGGCCTCGCGCCAGACGGCCTGGGCCTCGAGGAGCGTCATGCCGGCGGGCGCGAACATCAGCATCTCGGGGTCGACTTCCCGGATCGCCTCCCAGGTCGTCGTCGGGGCAGGCTCGCCCGCTCGACCCAGCAGGTCCCAACCTCCCGCTCGGTGAACCTGCTCGGGAACCCAACGACCGCTGGCCACGAGCGGCGACAGACCCTGGAGCACTACCACGCGCAGGGGCCTGAGGCCACCGTCGTGCCGGGCAACGACTCCCTGCTCGATCTCGCCGATGTCCTCACGCAGAGCTTCGAGCAGCTCGACGGCCTGGTCTTCGGCTTCCGTCATCGCCCCGAGCGTGCTTATCGAGTTGAAGATGCCCTCGAGCGTGATGGGATCGAGGGCGACTATCGCCGGCGAAACGGCGGAGCCTACGAGGGCCGCCTCGAGCTGGCGGGGACCCGGCCCGGGGCCGCCGTCCCGGACGATGATCAGTTCCGGCTCAACGGCCCTCAGCGCGGCTCTATCCAGCTCGCTGGGCCCGAGCTCATCGTCCGGGCCGGCGAAGCGGGGGGCGGCGGCGCCCGAGGCGAGACGGCTGCCGATCGGCCGAGTGACCACCGCCACTCCCTCGATCTCCGGCGGGAAGTCGCAGCGATGGCTGATGCCGACCAGCTCGTCGCCGAGCCCAAGAGCGCAGACGATCTCGGTGGCGGAGGGAAGCAGGGACACGATTCGCATCGGCCAAGTCTAGCCTGGCCCTCCCAGCCGATTGGCCGCGGGTCGGGCACGGCCCGGGTCGAACCGGGAGGATCGAGGTCGGCCTCCCTCCCCCGCCGACCCGAATCGAAAGCGCCCGGCCTCCGGGCCGGGCGCTCGACCGGATCTCGAAGCGGTCAGCCCGGCTTGGCGGCGTTGACCAGCTGGCGAGCGGCCTCTTTGTCCGTGTACCAGAGAGCGTTGATCTCCGTGTACCCGACCCACTCTGCCGGCAGCGCGTCCTCGGTGAAGATCGCATTCACCGGGCACTCGGGCTCGCAGGCGCCGCAGTCGATGCACTCGTTCGGATCGATGTAGAGGGTGCGGTCGGCGGCGCCATCGTCGTGGATGCAATCGACCGGACAGACGGACACGCACGCCGTGTCCTTGGTGTCGACACACGGCTCGGCGATCACATAGGTCATCGGGCTTCTCCTGGGATCGGTTGATCTTTCGTCAGGCAGGAGGCTCAGCGGCACTCCCAACGCTCGTCCTGAGCGTACCACGGGGGCCGCCCGTCGGCGCGGGACCAGGCCCACGATCCCGAGGCCTACATGTGCGGTTCGTACTCCGGATCCAGGTACTTCTCCGGGTCCTCCTCGAAGTCGAGCTTGCAGCCGCGACTGCAGAAGTAGTACGTCTCGCCGTCGTATTCGAACTTGAGGTCGGAGGCCGTGTCGACCTCCATCCCGCAAACCGGGTCCTTCGCGTTAGCCATATCTCTCCTCCGACCGACCGGCCGGCCGGTAAAGTCCTCGATGAGCCCGTCGAGATCGAAACGCTCGTCCGAGTCTAAGCCCGGATCCACCGATAGCCTCGGCCTGAGAGGCGCTGAAACGACGAATCAGGTGCCCTTCTGAACTGGGAAGATGGCGTTTGAGATCACCCATCGCACCCAGCAAGAGGAGCACCTGA
>Ga0182027_10001615_pt1 | contig 37415 bp, 33 predicted proteins | sample 712E1DmetaG_FD_121300 | JGI IMG/M metagenome (GOLD analysis project Ga0182027, IMG submission 121300) | Permafrost microbial communities from Stordalen Mire, Sweden - 712E1D metaG (Illumina Assembly) | ecosystem: Environmental > Terrestrial > Soil > Wetlands > Permafrost | place: Sweden...
AAACAGTATTTTTTCTCAAGGGCGGCCTCCGTTTCTATCGTCAAATTGTTTTTGCAAATCCAACGATAAAAATAGATTCGCTGCCCCTTTCTATTCCAAATTTAAACCGGACACTTCTGAATTGAAATATTTAATAATAAATTTATTTTTCTCATTATTTGCACAGTCGGTTTTCCATTTTACAACATTTATTTGAGGCGATTCTTCATATTTGTTTATTTCCTTATCAGTCATTAAATCCGGCATAAGAGATGCATAGAATTCCCATATTCCTTTGCTTGTATCAAAATTAAATATCCCATTCTGGTTTCTTCCATATCCTTTAATAATATTTTGAATTTTCCCAAAATTATCGGTTCCCAACTTTTCTTTGTAAACCAAAACTCCTGTCGGCTCCGCTATTTCATTTGCAACAATCATAAGCGCATGGCTCAAGGAATCCTTGTTTGAAGGATTACACTCCTTGCTTGCCATCGCTATTACCTGACCGTCATTGGCCTTTATCAGCTTTGCTGACATATAAAGGTTGCTATCGGTCATTGAAAGCGTGCCCATTATTATCGCTTCAATATTAAGGAGCATCGACGTGTGCGCCAGGAATTTAACGAGATTAGATTCTTCCAGAGAATTGATGCTTCTTTCATTGACGTCGAAATCCTCGAATTTGGCGGCCTTCTGGACGCCTTCATTTTGAAGCAAATTCCAGAGTTCTTTCGTCGTGATTATTTTAAACCCTTTTGTTTTATACAGTTCCGTTAGAAACCGGTCGCTTATTTCTTTACTTTTTTCCTCCGGTAAACCGGTCCCTTTCAAATCGAAAAATGCCACGCTCATTTCGCCAGAAAAACAAAATTTTGGCGCGAATAAGAACACCAACAACAATAAAGCAGGAATTTTTCCCATTTTATGGCCTTATATCCAATTTGTTTTATTGAGGAGCCTTGACAGTTAAATATAGATTTTTGAGAGGTTAAATGGGGCTTTTTTGAGGGCTTCGGAAAAACCAAGAAAATGTAGCTCTTTTATTTCAACTCTTCAATATCTAGAAGGTCCTGAGGTCTGCCAGCCGATTTTTTTGTTATAAGCAAGTCGTTACGGGAAATAAAAAACACTTCAATGTCGCCGTAATGTCCCGGAACCTTATGTTTCCAGATTTCCTTAAAGGAAATTCCACCTACCGCATTTATAAATTCAATCATCAACGGAGGAGTACCGATACGAATGATTTGGCCCGGTTTGGAAAAAAGCTTTGAGTCCATTGAATCCTCGGAAATTCCAAAACTCTTAAGGGCCTGAATAAGTCGGCCAATATTTGCGGAAGAATCATGAAATAAAATGTCTATATCTTTCGTTGCTCGAACAAAGCCGTGAAAAGCGACCGCATACCCACCAACGATCACATATTCAACGGCTTTCTCGTTTAACAATCGAAAGAGATCTTTCAAATCGTCTTGAATAATCATATTTTAAAAATTTTCCAAGGTCATAGCGCAACTCCTCAAGCAGCGAAATCCGTTCTTCACCGGTCATATTTTTAGTGTAATCCGAATTACGTTCCTTGCTATTAAGGGTTGCAACGGAAATTGTCCGTTTTATTTCCATTGTCCGGCCCTTTCAAAATACAGGAAATGTTATTGACAATGTTTAGGTTAGGCAGTGTTAAAAACAATGTCTTGAAAAGAAATCAAGCAACATTTTTCGTCATTTGCTGGTATGAAACTTCGTCAAGATTTGCTTTAGCCTTGGCATGTTCGATGGTCATCCCAACGAGGTTGCCCGAGCTATCCAATTCCAGCAATATGTCGTCATTAATATCCTTGGTCTCTGAAATAGTGTTCTTACTGAATTCGAGATAAGCGGTGTCGGTATCGGAAAAATATTTAACTTTCACAAATCACCTCCTGAAATTTCGATCAAAAAATGCATTATGAACCGTTTCTCCATCCTCAAGCACGATAACCCGGAGATAACGACCGCCAGCTTCTTCAATCTGCGTCCATTTCTTGAAGCGGCCATCTGCTTGATGCACTTCACGTATGGGAGAATAAATTGCCTTTTCAATCCACTCATCCTTAATTTCTTTCCTATCGGGTCGTTCCCGAGTGAATTTAAAATACGCAGTAGTCTTCATGGTCACAAAATACTTCTCGGTTTATTTCAAAAACAGTCAATACGGTTCCAGTTGTTGATAGAACAATCCGACTTTATAGCTTTGATCCAGGCGGCAAATGAATCGTATATTCCATTTTTCGATATGTCGTTAATCTTTTTCGAAACATGGTAATACCCAGCCCAAGATTGACATCAACATAATCGTAGATACGAACATCCTTCTTGCCCGCACTTTCCCGGTGAAGCCTTCCGGCATATTGTACCAACCGCCCTTTAAAGGACAAGGGCATTGCAAGCATCAGCGTGCATAGTTCAGGAAGATCAAATCCTTCGCCGATCAATGACCCTGTGGATAGTAAAAACGCTCTTTTGCCTTGTGCATGCAAACCTCTCGCGGATTCAATGAATTTAGCTCTCTCCATTTTGCCGTTTGCGCTGGTAATCACGAACCCATTTACCGAGGCGCCCTCGTGCATTTCAGTGACCTTGCGGGAAAGCGCCGTCAAATGCTCCGTTCTGTCGGACAGTACAAGTGGAAATCTTCCTTCAGAAAGCGCAGTACAAATATCCGATGCGACCAAAGTGAGCCGGTCAGGATCAATAATCATGGCTTGCCAAATCTCGTGAAGCTCCATTCGCACATCCGGCGTTTCAATCATGCGAAATGATGTTTCTCGGACTATGACATTTCTAATAATCTCTTTTTGCGCCGCAGATTCCGTCATTGTGTGTTGTATCGGACCACATTGCATAGTAATAATTCTATCGAGCCCGTCTTTTCGATAGGGAGTCGCCGTAAGGCCTAAATAATATCGCGCTTCAATTCTTTTAAGGACCGGTTCAAACGACGGCGCGGGGACGCGATGACATTCATCCACGATAACAAAGCCGTATCCATTAATCAACCCGCTGTCATCCTTTATATGCGCAATAGTCTGAAGCATTCCTATGTCAACAATCCCTTTTCGTTTCTTGTTTTTTAGATCGAAGGTTCCGATCTGTTTCTTTTTCAAATCCGTGAATTGCAGCAATCGTTGTTTCCATTGGTCCGCAAGCTGTTTCCGATGTACCAAAATCAGCGTTGGAAGTTTCCTTTTACAAATCAAAGCGCATCCGATGACGGTTTTTCCAGCTCCAGGCGGCGCGACAAGAACGCCATTTTCATTCTTTATCAAACCTCGAAGCGCATGGATTTGCGGCACTAACAATTCGCCAATAAATTTCGCGGCGATCCGTTTATACTTGGGTCGCATATCGGAAATTACAACTTTTGCTCCGGTCGATTCGGATAATTCTTTGCATTGAGATAAAATTCCCCGTGGCAAAATTATTCTTTCCCCATCATCGGATAGTTCCGCGCAACAGATGTATCGCGGCGTCTTCCACGTAGAGAATCTTAACCGTTGCAACTCGAAAAATTTAGGATTTGCGAAGGTCGCGGCATGTTTATACGCGGCAATTAATCGTGAAGGAATCCCTTTAAGCAGGATTTCAATATGGTTGGATATTTCGATAAAAATATCATCAGTATAGTGACCGATTGGTCTTTTATCGGAAGTTATCAATCTTTCGGCTTGCGCAATTTCAGGATCTTGCGGTTCAAAGAAATGAGCGGCTGAATTCTTTCGAGAAAATTTATCGACAAAATCAATAACTTCCGCCTTGGAAAGAAGACGGACTCCTGACAGAAATTTCCATTGATCAGGCCAGGGATGGAAATCGTCGTCGACAAAAACGCTGTTTCCATTTTTGCGGGGAATTCTTTGAAGGGGGAGCGCGATCAGGTTACCGAATCCGCCTTTAGGAATAGTATCCTGACTCGGGAAAAAGCGGTCATAACTTTCAAAGCGGATAAGATTTCTTTCTCCAATTGCATGCGATAATATAATTGTCCCAAGTTGGCGCGCCAGTTTTGCCGGAATCGGCTCTTTAAAAAAGATCCAAGCATGAGCGCCATTCCCCGATCTTGATCGTTCCGTATAGGTTTCAATTCCCAATTTTCTTGAAGCGACTCTAAATGCCGCGACATCCTGTTGCCAGTGTTCTTTATCGAAATCAGTGGCCAAAAATATACACGAGTCATCCTCGCGAATTGCATAAGTGCCGACTGTGAAATTCCCTTCAAGATGCCCGCGAATAACATTTTCATCAAGGGGAATAAATACTTTATTTCTGCAATCGGAACATTTGATCTTTGGTTTTTCACAAACCCCGTAGACCCACTCGACTTGGCAAGCAGGAGAATATCCTTTTGTTCCTTTTAGCCTGTTTTCCCAAAGTTTTGGGAATACATCTTCCCGGCAGCGAAATAATCGGGTGAAAAGTGCTATTCTTTCTTCAGAATTGGTAGGCGGGGCTTCTGAAACAGCGATGCCAAGCGTTTGCGGAAATGAAGGTGATTCGACCTCCGGGCGTAGGCTCGCTAATTCTTGGAGGAGATTTTCACGCTCTTTTTCGAGGTCGCTGAGACGCTGTTTAATTTCCTGCCCGCGTGAAATTGGCATAAAATACGGTGTCGCTTATTGTCTATAATCGAAATTCCGGATCGTTTATATTATTACGGAAAACCCTTGTTTCGCCTTATCTGCAAGCTATAATTTATTTCGACAGGGCATTAATTCCCCTTGCCTGCCGTCAATAGTTCCTTGAACGGTACCAGATAATCAAAATAGCCTTGCCGGATTACCGACGGTTCAATTTCGCCTTCGAAAATCAGCACAGTCCGTATTGAGATCCCCTTCGGCGCCGCAAGGCGCATGGCCTTTTCCTTGACCTGGTCTATTACCGACGCGGTAATGCGCTCAGAAGCTTTCATTTCACAGAGATAAAGGCTATGGCGGGTATGAATCAAAAGATCGATTTGACAGGCTTTTTGCCTGTTGGTCGCCCGCTGAAAATATCCCGATGCCGATTTCACTATTGAAGGCTGAATATCGAGAAACGGTAATAACAGGAGGATGTTTTTATGAACGATATTTTCAAATTGAATCCCGAGAACAATGTCCCATGGAATTATTTGGTCAAGCGTCGCGGAAAGAAAAAGATCTTTTTTAATATTTGCCGCTTGAGGATAAATGCATTTTAAATAGAACCGAAGGTAATTGTCGGAAAGCCGGTATTTTGATAGCCGTGATGTTTTCCCGTCGGTTATCCGATAAACAGGGTCTACGGTTATAAAGCCCGACATTTCCAAGTCATGCAGGTATTTGCTCAAATGGCCGCCGCGCTCCCATCCGATTACCTTTGTTATCTCGGTCCTTTGCTTGCTGCCCTGGGCAAGTTCGGAAACGATTTCCCGATAAACGGTATTCCTGGACGAAAAAACGTCGTTAAATATCTGGTCGAATTCATTGAAAAGAAAACCTTCCTTAGTAAAACACAATCGCTTGATGTTTTCTTCCGCTGTCAAAGAAGGGCGAATTTCCTCCAGATACCGAGGCACGCCGCCGGTCACCGAAAGCAGTTTCAGTTTCTCGCGCGTCGCGATACGATCTTTGTTTTTCATCCAGAATTCATTGCAGGCAGGCAGTGATAATTCATCTAACGAAAGGGTCAACGAAACCCTTCCGACGAACCCCGTGCTGTTCAGAATGTTTTTATCGATCCAAGAACTGATGGACCCGCATAAAACAAAAACAAGCCGCTGCTTTTTCTTGAATTCCATGTCCCAGGCGATTTTCAATTGACCCGCGAAATCAGGCGCTCCTATCGCCATCCATGATATTTCATCGAGCAAAACAACGGTTTTTTCATTGCCGATTTGGCTTGCTAACAAGGAAAATGCCTGCGGCCATGAATCCAGAGTCAAATGCGGCAGTCTGGTCTGGCGTTGCATTTGTCCGCTCAAAGACGCAAGCTGTTCCTTTTGGCCTATTCCTTCGCGGGGCGGCAAACCTTGGAACTGGAAATACCGGGGCACGGTTTTTCCAAAGGCGTTTATAAGGGTGCTTTTCCCAATCCGCCGACGTCCACGACAAATCACCAATGACGATCCGGGTTTTAGAAATAAGTCGTTCAATCGCCTAAGCTCTTTTTTCGCGCCCTATAAACATTTCCCGGTTTCCTTATCCGCCCTTAGGCAGGTTGGTTATTCAATAGCTGTTGGTCCCGAAATCAACATTTTGTCGTTTTCGGGACTAATTAAAACTATATTATTGTAGTCCCGAAATCAACATTTTGTCGTTTTCGGGACTAATTTAAATCGCTTGCCGTCGGTCCCGAAATCAACGTTTTGTCGTTTTGGGGACCAAAACAATATTTCATCAGCGCTGCAACTCAAAACCTCGGCAGCAACAATGACAGCGCGTAAATCACCAACCCGGCCAACCCGCCCACAATCGTGCCGTTAATGCGAATGAATTGCAAATCCCTTCCAACGGCAGGCTCAAGCGTGGACACTATTTGTTCTTCCGACCAGCCGCTCACGGTTTTTTCGATCATTTTTTGGATATCGGGCGCAAAATGGGGCAAAGCAGATAACAAGATTTTTTCGGCGGAGTCATTTAATTTCCGGTGAAGGTGCGCATCACGAGCTATCGACGAGCCGATGCCGATGATAATGGTTTCAATTCTTTCTTGCAAAGCACTATCGGGTCCAAGAACTTTAGATTCCAAGGCCCTTTTTAATTCTTTCCAGAGGCTTAATACGTATTCTGAAAATACGGGATTTGCAATGATTTTCCCGATAATGTCCGCTGCATTTTGTCGATATTCGGGCGATGCGCCGAGATCGGCGATAAACTTTTTAAGTTGGCGTTGGACCGCCTTTCTGGCTGCGTGGCTTGCATCGTTTTCCATGGTTTCGATCTGGTTTTCCAGTTTATTGATAATAAACTTGGCAATGGCATTGGCGGCTTCTTTTTTGCCGAACCGTTCCGGCCAAAGAGACGGCAGTTCTTTAAGGATATAGCGGCGCACAACCGGTAAACCTTGGCGAACAAGCCATCTTCCGATTTTTATGCCTTCATCGGACAATTTTTCAAACGACTCTCCCTGGGTCAAAAATTCAAGCATGCCACCGGCCATGCTCGCAAGACTTTCCCGGTTAAAATTCGGAAGGATATTCGCTTTAATAATGGCGTGAACGTCTTCATCTTTAATAAGGTCAAGAAATTTTGGAAGCGACAAAACCGCTTCGGCGGCAATTGCTTCGGCGTTTTTCAAGAGTTGCGAAGAAAACGCCTCAGCCAGGTCAATCTTGTTAAGAAGGTGGTTTTTGATGACGTCTTCGGTTAAAAAATTCTTAACGACGAAACCGCCGAGAATCAATCCGATACGGTCCTTACTCTTCGGGATAATAGCGGTGTGCGGGATTGGAATGCCCAGCGGGCGCCGGAATAAAACGACCACGGCAAACCAGTCGGCCAAAGCCCCGATCATTGACGCCTCGGAAAAAGCCCGAACGACCCTTAGCCACGGCAGCGCATGTTCAAAATAGAGCGAAATGCAGAAAATAATCGCCATAAGGACCAGCAACCCGGTCGCGATTAGTTTCATGCTTCTCATACGACAACCCTTTTCCTTCGTAAGAATGTGCGCCGGATGGCAACGGGCTTTAAATCCTGCACGCGCTGCATTCGGCGTCGGTGGCGGGAACGACGTTAAAAATCGAGGTTGTTTGCAGGCGGGTCACGCTTATATTTACTTGCGGCTGCATCCGGGCCTTTGAATACCGGGCCACGATACCGCAGGCTTTTTCGATTTCGCCCGGAGCGATTTCCCCCCGTAAAAGACCTAGCGGCCCCAAAACATCGGTCATCATGAGGAAATAATCATCGGGGCCTAAGAGTTTTTCGAGGGCAACGTTCTCCTCGTCGATACGCGCAACGACAAGCCTGGCCCCCGAGGCAAACCGGAAATGCCGGCCAAAGGCGATGAGTTTAAAATCGGAAAGCGAAAAATCGGGATTGTTCTTATGCAGTTCCGCGAAACGAAGCGCCGTGCCCTCATGGGTCAAAAGGCAGCCTCCCGCGGGCGAGGCGATATCGAGCCCGTGCTCATGCGCATAGGCGAATTGCGGTTTGCGGCCCCGGCCCCACCAGGAAAAAAGCGAAGCGCGGTCGACTGTCCCTTGCTCTTCGGGAATGGTGGGCGCAAGAAGCCCCGCCGAAAGCGGCCGCAGCAAATATCCGCGCAAGCCCGCCCGTTTTTCTATGGCGTTTAAAGCCTCTTTATGCTGCGACATGGGCCGCTGGCCAACGACTTCGCCGGTGGCGATAAACGCGAAACCTTCCCCCTGCATGATGCGGGCGGCCTGCTTGAGCCTGTGGATCCTGCAATCGATGCAGGGATTGATATTTTTGCCAAACCCAAAATGCGGGTCCTTGAACATTGTCAAGTATTCTTCACCCTCTTCGATGACCCTGATCGGCACGCCGAGTTTTTCAGCTTTCTTTTTTATTCCGTCGTGACTATACCCTACATTCGAATAGAAAGGAAGGACAAAATGAAGCGCCAGCACGTCGAACCCCTTGCTTTTAAGCAGGTGGACGGCGATGGTGCTGTCGAGGCCCCCGGAAAACATGACGAGGCATTTGACCATATTTTTTAAAATACATCGTGAGGAACAGGTATTTTAGGTTAAGGGAAACATGGAAAAGAAAATCCGCCTATCGCATTATTTTGAATACTATCTGCTTCGCGGTCTCGAATCGATTGTCCGGGGCTTACCGCGTAAAGCGTACCTCGGCCTCGGCTCGGCGCTCGGCCTGTGCTTGTATTATTGCGGCATATACGGAAAGGTCGCCCGGATAAATTTCGAACATGTTGGAATTAACGATCCACGACAGCAAAGGCTGATTTTAAAGAAGCTCTATCAAAACACGGTAAAAGTTTGGCTGGATTTTTTAAGGCCCGCGCAGAGTATGCCGCCCTATGTTGTGCGAAACATGGAAACCCTGAAAGCCATTATGGCCCGTGGCAAAGGGAGCATCGCCGTGCTCGCCCATATCGGCAACTGGGAACTCCTTGCCCGGATATTCGGCTCGGTCGTCGGCGACCTCAATGTCCTTGCGCGGCCCATGAAAAACCCCTTGGTGGAACGCTGGCTTCTTGCCAAAAGAGAAAGCGGCCGTGTGGCGCAAATTTATGCCTCGGGGTCTTTGCGGAAAATCCTCGCGGTCCTCAAACGAAACGGCATTGTTGCCATGCTCATCGACCAATACGCGGGCGAGCAAGGGACCTCGGTCCCGTTTTTAGGCAAACCCGCTAATACCGTCAGGTCGGTTGCGGGCATTCATTATAAAACCGGATGCAGCATTATCTTCGCCTATGCGCTATTAGAGAAAGACAATACCTATCGCGTGGAAATCGAGGAAGGCCCCTGGCTTGATGCATCGAAAATGGACCGGGAAAGTTATATAGCCGCTTGTCAAAAAGCCCACAACGACGTTTTGTCGGACCTCATTCGTAAATACCCCGACCAGTATTTCGGCTGGTTCCATCGCAGGTTCAAAGACACGATTTCGTATTCGTAATTGCATTCCAAATTTAAATCCTGAAAATCCTGTTTTATCCTGGGTATCCTGATCAAAACTCGGCGCTCTGGGGATACCGCGGAAACGGGATGACGTCGCGGATGTTCTGCATACCTGTTGTGAGGAGCATCAGCCGCTCGAAGCCAAGACCGAATCCCGCGTGCGGCGCTCCGCCGTATTTCCTCAGGTCAAGATACCACCAATAATCTTTTTCACTGAGCCCTTGGCCTATAATTCGGCCGCGCAGCGCGTCATAGCGGTCTTCGCGTTCGCTCCCGCCGATGAGTTCGCCGATGCGCGGAACCAGAACGTCCATGGCGCGCACGGTTTTTTCATCGTCGTTTAGTTTCATGTAAAATGCCTTGATCTCTTTAGGGTAGTCGTACACAATGACCGGTTTTTTAAATACGGTCTCGGTGAGATAGCGTTCATGTTCCGATTGCAAATCAATACCCCAACTGACCGGATATTCAAAGCCGGCCGTGTTTTTTTCCAATACCTTAATGGCTTCGGTGTAGGACATGCGCTCAAACCCGTTATTGGCGATATTTTCGAGCACGGCCGTAAGCGAAGTATCGATACGGGAATTGAAAAAATCGACGTCCGCCCGGTTTTTTTCAAGTGCATGTTTCGCAAGGTATCGCACGAACTCCTCGGCAAGGTCCATGTCGTCGATAAGGCTGAAAAAAGCGGCCTCCGGCTCGATCATCCAGAACTCGGCCAAATGCCGGGCGGTATTCGAATTTTCGGCCCTGAATGTCGGTCCGAACGTATAAATACGGCCCAATGCCATGGCGTAAATCTCGCCTTCGAGCTGGCCGCTCACGGTAAGGGATGCGGACTTACCGAAAAAATCCCGCGCATAATCCACCGCCCCGTCCTGGTTTTTGGGCGAATTAGCCAAATCAAGGGTTGTCACGCGAAACATTTCGCCCGCGCCCTCGCAATCGCTGGTCGTAATAATAGGCGTGTGTACATAGGCGAATCCGCGCTCCTGAAAAAAGCAATGGATTGCCATGGCCAAAGAGCTTCGCATGCGCGCCACGGCGCCGATTGAGTTCGTGCGAGGGCGAAGGTGCGCGATTTCCCGAAGGAACTCGAAACTATGGTGTTTTTTTTGAAGGGGATAATCGGCCGGCGCAAAGCTATATACCTGGAGCGCCGATGCATGGGCTTCCAGGGCCTGCTTTCCGCCCGGCGAAGTCCGTAGCGCCCCTTCGACGCGCACGGCGCTTCCCGTTGTCAATTTCAGGACGTCGGCGGTAAAGTTCGGCAGCGCGCCGGCGGCGATGACCTGCAGGTTTTCCATGCAGGAGCCGTCATTGATTTCGATGAAGGAAAATTCTTTCGCGTCGCGTCGCGTACGCACCCAACCATTGACAATCACGAGGTCGCCGGGTTTTCCCGTTTGCAATAGATCGATTATTCTGAGAAGCATGCGGGACGTCCTTTATTACCGGGCCTCATTTTTTTACCAGGCCCGTAAGAATTTCTTTTTCTTCAATGGTAAGATCCAGGGTACTTGTTTTGCGGTCTTCTAACCGCGCGCCAATGTGCCGTATCAAATCGGAAAAATAATCGCTGTGCGCGGATTGCATGGTTTCAATCATCCGGTCGTGCAAAACGCCGCGACCGACGTCCTGAATCGAGCGGCCGAGCGGTTTTCCGCTGATGCGCCCAAAGACCAACTCATGGGGGGCATGCCATTCAATGACGAATTCGTCGTCGGCTATAATTTGAAAACCCGTGCAGTGTTTATAATCTTCTATCCAGGTATATAAATAAAAATCGCAGGAACTCACGTCCGCACCGGCCACCTGGACGCATTCGAAAAGAAGTCTTAAGCGCCGGGGAGACCCTGAATCGATATAAGGTTCTTTAAAGAGCTTAAGTTCCATGAATGGCGCGGTTATACGTGCTCGCCGTGATAATCGATGAGCGTCACGGGATTGTGCTGCCCGATTTTTTCCGAATACTTTAAAAACGGCAAGCCGATGATCGAAAACACCCCGGCAACGGCCCCGCCCGTGCGCTTGACCATTTTCGCCACCGCCTCGATCGTTCCCCCCGTGGCGATCAAATCGTCGACGATGAGCCATCTTTTCCCCGGCGTAAGGTCTGACTCCTGTATTTGAAGGGTGGCATCGCCGTATTCGAGCGAATAGCTTTCTTCGATGGTCGCACCCGGAAGTTTTCCTTTCTTTCGCGCCAGCACTAAAGGAAGTTTTGTATGCAGCGCATAACAGGAACCGATTAAAAACCCCCTGCTTTCAATGACGATAACGCCGTCGATCTCTTCTTTCTTGTAAATTTCCTCCATGCGGGCGATGACGAAATTAAACGCCTCGGCATTGGTAAAAATGCTGGTGACGTCGTAAAAAAGGATCCCGGGCTTGGGGAAGTTCGGGACTTTTCGTATTGCCTTGTCAAGATCCATAATAAGCCTTTCTTTTACGAAATGAAACTTCAAGTTTTCTTCTAAGAACAGCGCCGATTTTTTTTGGGCTCTTTTTAAGGCCGTCAATAGACGCTTGGCATTAGCAGGAGAATGAAGCAAATGGTCGCATTCAGCTTTAAGGATGCGTTGTCGTTTTAGAGTATCGGTGTTTTTATTTTTTTCCATTTAATAGAGGATTTTCCTTCCACTACCGCCCAAATCCGAAAATCTGATGAGCTTTGCACTGTTCGGCAAAACCTCAGGGAACATGTCGGCCCATTCGATAAGGCAAACTCCCGCGCCGTACAGATATTCCTCAAAGCCGATTTCAACAAGCTCCGCTTGCTTTTTGAGCCGGTAAAAATCAAAATGATAGACCTGAAATTTTGGCGTTTCGTAGATATTGAGAATCGAAAATGAGGGGCTATGGACTTCGCACACGGCGCACAGGGCAGCCACGAACCCGCGCACGAATTCGGTCTTGCCGCATCCAAGGTCGCCGATGAGCCCAAAAACATCTCCCGGAGCGGCTTCAAGGGCGATTTTTGCGCCAAACGCACGAGTATCCGATATTGAATTCGATTTAATTTCCATTGAAAACCCGCTCGTTTTCGCTCATTTCGGCCGCATGATCGCCAGCGGAACGATCATTTCGTCCATCGAAATGCCCCCATGCAGAAAGCTGTTATGATACTGCCGCTGGTAGTTCTCGAATTTGTCGGGGTAGACAAAATAATAATTTTCCTTCGCGATGATGCAGCACGAGTTAAGTGAAAATGCGGGGAGCTTAAAAATTGTCGGGTCCGAAAGAAATAGCGCGTGGCGTTCGTCGCTGTTGATGTTCTCCCCGAATTTAAACCGCAGGTTCTTCGTGAGGTCGCGGCTGCCATAGACCTCGGTGCCGCGCGTGCAGAGGATGCTTCCATGATCGGAGGTAAGGACTACCGTGCAGTCCTGTTTCGAGAATTCCTTAAGGATTTGGTATATGTTCGAGTATTGGAACCACGACTGGGTCAGCGACCTAAACGCGGTGTCGTCGGGCGCGATTTCCTGCAAAATCGAAGACGTCGAGCGGCTGTGCGTAAGCATGTCCACGAAATTGACCACAATCGACACGAGCTGGTCGCGCTCATAGTTGCCGATTTTCTTGAGCAGGTCCTTTGAGTCCGATACGTCAAGAAGCTTGGTGTAGCGCGGGTCGTCGGAGAATTTCATGCCCAGGCTTTTGAGCTTGCGCGCGAGAAGTTGCCGCTCGAAGCGGTTAAGGCTGCTTTCGTCGTCGGAGGGCGATTTCCATAACTCGGGATAGTCCCGCATGATTTCAAGCGGATATTTCCCCGCGAAAAGCGCGTTACGGGCAAAGGGCGTGGCGGTGGGCAGGATCGAGTAAAAATAGTGCCGGTCGATTTCGAAATGCTTGCGCAAGAGCGACTCGATGCCCATGTATTGGTCCAGCCGCATACAGTCAAGAACAACGAAATAGACTTTTTTTCCTTTTTCAAGGAGCGGGTATAAAAAATGCTCCACGACCTTGGGAGACAGCACCGGCGGATTGGCCTCGCCTTTAAGCCACTGGGCATAGTTTTCGGTCACAAACCCGCAAAACGCAGCGTTGCAATCGGATTTCTGGCCGGCATGCGCCTGGCGAAGCCCTTCGTCTTCGACCTTTTCGAGTTCATAATCCCATTTGACCAGTCCTTCGTACAAATGGATCCAGTCTTTGGCCGTTAGCGTGGCCGAAAGCATAAGCCGGTTGTCGGAATAGCCGCGCACGAATTTTTGGGAAATTTGCGAAGAAATGATCTGCTTGGAGTCGAGGAGTTTCTTGCAGATGGAGAGGATCTGGCTCGGATTGACCGGTTTGGTGAGATAGGCGTCGATTTTCCTGCCGAGCGCGTCGTCCATGACATGCTCTTCCTCGCTTTTCGTGACCATGACCACCGGAAGATCCGGGGCGAATTCCTTGATCTCTTCGAGTGTGGTAAGCCCGTCCTTGCCGGGCATCTGCTCGTCGAGCAGCACGATGTCGAAGTCCTTGGCGTTTTCATGGATCAAGTGAATCGCATCGTCGCCGCTAAAGACCGGTGTGACGCTATAGCCGCGGGTCTCCAGAAACATGATATGCGAACGGAGAAACTCGATTTCATCGTCGACCCACAGGACTTTTTTTCTGGTTCCGCCCATGCTTTTTTCCCCTCTTATGATTTTGTTATCGGTTTTTCCACGGGGCTTTTCAGGTCCCACGCCTGACCTTCGGCCGGCAGATCGATGCAAAAAACCGTGCCTTTTTCCCTTTGGGACCAATTGACGTAAATCCGGCCTTGGTGATAGTCCTCGATGATCCGTTTTGCAAGGGTCAGCCCAAGACCCCAGCCCCGTTTCTTTGTTGTAAACCCCGGAGCGAATATTTTTTTCTGGTCCTCCCACGAAATCCCTTTGCCGTTATCACCGTGAAAGATGCGAACGATCTTGTCGCATTCGACGAATTCGGTCCTGATTTCGATGAGGCCGTCGTTTTTAATAATGGCGTCGACGGAATTTTTAAGCAGGTTTTCGAAAACCCATTCCAAAAGCTCCTTATTGACCAGCACCTTAGGCAGCTTACTGAAATTCGATTTCATCTCGATGCGCTTTCCCAGAAGCGGCAACCGCATTTGAAAATATGCCATGGCGTCTTCCAAAATCGCGTTTATGTTCCCCGGCGTAAGCGCGGGGACCGAGCCGATTTGGCTGAAGCGGCTGGTCACCTTGCGCAGGCGCAATACGTCGCTATTCATATTGTCGCATACTTTGTGGACTTGGTTCACATATTCTTCGGGTTCCAGGGGCGTCTCGGCGTCGCCCAAGGACTTTATGAATTCGATCCATCCCATGAGCGAGGATATGGGCGTTCCCAGTTGGTGCGCGGTTTCCTTGGCAAGCCCCACCCATAAATTGCTGCGCTCGGTCACGCGTACGCTGCGAAAACCCTGGTACACGAGAAATAAAAAAAGCGCCACCAGGCTGAACTCATAAAACGGTATGCGCGACAGATTGATGATCAAATCGCTGTTGCCGAAAACGAGGTAGCCGAATTTCGTGGATGTTTCTTTTAAGTAAAGCGGTTTGGGTTCGTAAATCTTCACGAACGCGGCGGTCGTTTTCTTGATGTACGCCTTGGCGGCCTTTGACGTGTCTTGCGAGGAAATTTCCCGACGGGTAAACAAGATGCCGCGCCGGACGTTTTTCCACATGAGCGGCGTAAACGACGTATCGGTGATGATGATGGGAATATTGGTTTTCTGGATGATTTCGTCGAAAACGATGTTCATCTGGTCGTTGCTCATGGACTCAGAAATCGCGGCGCGAATGAGCTCGGTGTAGGTTTGCGTGACGTTGACCGCGTCTTGCTGGAGCCGCTCGACGATGTCTCGTGTGTAAAGCGAATACCAGATGAGCCCCAAGGCAATGCAGCCGAGCAGCAGAAAATTCTTGCCGATGAACGGCTCCATGGTCATGATAAGCCGGTAAAACCACGGGCCCGCCGAGCGTTTGGTGTGGAGCGTTTGTTTCATGCAATGGACGAACCTAGGCTGCCGGATTTCGGTCGCGGTCCGATTTCCTCCATTCCATGCATGTAGGGTTTCAAAACGTCGGGTATCCGCACGGTCCCTTCCTTGGTTTGATAGGTTTCCAGAATTGCGACCAGTATCCGGGCGGTGGCAAGCCCGCTTCCGTTGAGCGTATGGACGAATTTCGGTTTTTCACCCGGCTTCGGCCGGAAGCGTATGTTCATCCGCCTGGCCTGAAAATCCTCGAAACAACTGCACGAAGAAACTTCGAGAAACTTTTTCTCGGCCGGGGCCCACGCCTCCAAATCGTAACATTTTGCCGCGGCAAAGGACAGGTCGGCGTCGCACAATCGTAAAACGCGGTAATGAAGGTTCAAAGCCATAAGAATACCCTCGGCGTCGGCGCGCAGCTTTTCGAGTTCGTCGTACGACGTTTCGGGGGCCGTAATCTTGACAAGCTCGACTTTATTGAACTGATGCACGCGTAAAAAGCCTTTCGTGTCCTTACCGTACGACCCCGCTTCCCGCCGAAAGCACGCGCTGTAGGCGCAGTACTTTACCGGAAGCTGCGAGGCGTCGAGCACTTCGTCGCGGTGGAGGTTCGTCACCGGCACTTCGGCCGTGGGAATGCAAAACAGGTCGTCCTCGCCGATATAATACATTTGGTCGCGCGATTTGGGAAGCTGCCCGGTGCCGAACAAACTTTCGGCATTGACGAGAAACGGCGGGAAAATTTCGCAATAGCCGTTTTGGCGCACGTGCGTATCGAGCATGAAGTTGATAAGGGCGCGTTCGAGCAGCGCGCCATGGCCCTTATAGACGGGAAAACCCGCGCCGGAGACCTTGGCGCCCCGCGAAAAATCGATGATGTCAAGCGCCGCCCCCAATTGCAAATGGTCTTTGGCGGGGAAATCAAACGTCTTCGGACTGCCGTGCACGGAAGCCACGACATTGTCCTCGGCGCCGTTTCCATGCGGAACGCTTTCGTGCGCGGGGTTCGGCACCCAAACCATGATGCCCTTGATTTTTTCCTCAACGCTGTTTTGCTCGGCGTCGAGTTCCTTGATTTTTTCGGAAACCCCTTTCATTTCCTCCATGAGCGCGGCGGCCTCGGCGTCTTTTTTGGCTTTTTTAAGTAAGGCTATTTCCGGGGATTTTTTGTTGCGAAGGCCCTTGAGTTCCTCGACGCGTTTAATAATCTCGCGGCGATCGGCGTCGAGTTTAATGAGGCCGTCGATATCAACGGGGTTTTTCTTGTTGATCGAGGCTTGTTTTACGGCGTCGGGGTTTTCACGAATCCGCTGAAGGTCGAGCATGGGAAACGTCGCTCCTTACAAAAAGGGTTATTTCTTCCTTACATTCATTGAAATATACATGATGCAACTTATTTTGATGGCCGGGCGATACGCGCGGCATCAGGGAGTTTTAAACCATCCTGAAATAATGTATCTTAGTTACTTGATGACTACTCAATCCGTCGTTATCGAGCAAAGTGAAATTATAAGCTCTCTGGGAAACCTCAGCGAGTCCGTGGCGGACCTTATCGACGGGACCGGCGCCGTTTTGCCGGGCCCCTATTTTAATGTCGACGCGCCATGCGCCCCTTTTTTAAACAAAGAGTGCCGAAGCATTTTGTTTGCGGCGAACAAGCTGAAAGAATCCCTTGATTTACGCGACGTCGATCCGGCGTCCACGGTTTTTTTGTTTTGCGCCGCCAAAGGCGACCTCAGCTCGCTTGAAAATCAATTTTTTCCCGATAACGCCAATACTTCTTTGGGTTTGCCGCTTTTGGAAGACCAGGCGCGTCGAATACAGGCCCTACTAGCGCCGGGCTGCCGCCGCACCATCGTCGTTTCCTCCGCATGCGCATCGGGGGCCATTGCCATTGAAATCGCGAAAGACCTGCTTGAATCCGGCGCTTTTAAAAACGCCCTTTTATTCGGCTTCGACGTTTTGTCCCGTTTTGTCGTGTCGGGTTTCGCCTCGCTGGGGGCGCTTTCACGGGGCGGCGCACGGCCCTTCGACGTCGCGCGCGACGGCCTGAGCCTTGGGGAAGGCGCCTGCGCCGCGATATTAACAAAACGTAAAGCTTTCGAAGGCGACGTGGTCGTTGCGGGCGCGGCGAGCGCCGGAGACGCCAACCATCGCACGGGACCCTCGCGCACCGGCGATGGCCTCTTTCGCGCCGCGCAGGCGGCGCTGATCGACGCAGGGATTTCGGCGTCGGATATTGGCGGGGTAAAATGCCACGGTACGGGCACTCTCTATAACGACGCCATGGAAGCTAAAGCGCTTGCCGCGCTTTTTCAAGGGGCCATCCCGCCATGCTGTTCCGTCAAGGGCGCAATCGGCCACATAAGCGGGGCGGGGTCGCTCCTTGAAATACTCATTGCCGCCCAATTCCTCGCGCGGCATGTGCTTGCACCGACCGCGGGCTTTTCAAGCCTCGGTGTGGATGAAGAAATCCCCATTTCCGCCGAACCCCAGGCGTTCGCAGGCGATGCCCTTTTATGCCTGTCCGCGGGTTTCGGCGGGATTAATAGCGCCACCGTACTCAAGGAGATCATGCAGTGAGCGCGCCGATTTTTCTGGATTCGTTCGCCATGGTGCTGCCCGAAGGCATGTGGCACCCTAGTGCATATACTCCTTGGAACAGCGGCCAAAAAGGTCCCGACGAAGTTTCGCGCAAGCAAATTCTTGAAAAGCCATATCCCGGATTCGGTAAATTGCAACTTGCCGACCGCTTGGCTTTCGCCGCAACTGCAATGCTTCTTTCGGATTACGGCCCCTCCTCCGGCGATAAAAACGGGATCGTACTGGCAACGCCGGCGGGTTCGTTTTCAACGGACATGCATTACCTGGAATCCCTGGCCGAAGCCCACCCAAGCCCCGCGCTTTTTTCGGCCACGCTGCCTTCGTCCGCCTTCGCCGATGCGGCCATTTATTTCGGGTTAAAAGGCCCGAACCGGGTCATAGCCGGAGACGAAACATCGGGACTCTGCGCCTTTGAACAAGCGCTACTGCTTTTGCAAAAGAACAAGGCCGAATTAGTGGTAGTGATTTCCCTAATTGCAATTGAAACCGCGCACAAGGCGTGCGAACTGCTTGGTCGTTTCGCGGAGGCGGAAAATCACGCGTATGCCTTTTTATTGACCCGAAAAAAAAGCCCAAACGGCCTTGGTTTTAAACTTGACGCAAATTTTGCAATTCCCGAAAAAACGCTACCCGTGGATGCACGGGAATCGTATTTTCACGACATGGCGCGTATGCTGATGCAGCGAAAAAACGGCCGCATTTCTTTTGGAAGCGGCGACTATTGCGGCCACATCTCATTTGAAAAGGACCTTTGATGGAAACGCTCGCTAACCAATTAAAAACCAAAATCATACAAGCCTTGAAACTCTCCGACGTTTCGCCCGGGGACATCGACGCCGATGCCCCGCTTATCGGCGGCGCCTTGGGCATCGACTCGATCGATACGCTGGAACTTTTGGTGCTGCTGGAAAAAGAATACGGCGTTACGGTGCCCGACATCACGGTTGGGCGAAAGGTTTTCGCTTCTGTCAATTCGCTTGCCGACTACATCGAAAAAAACCGCGTTAAAAAAAAGTAGAACGGCGGTTTTCCCCCATGGCAGCCATTCCCATAATCGGCCTCGGCGCGGTTTCCTGCGCGGGGACGACCGTTTCAAAGGGATTTGACGCCATTGTCAATGGACACGACGGCATCTCCCCCTTGTCGATCTTCGATTGCGGCCTTAAAACCCCTCCGCTGTGCGGGCAGGTGCCCCATGTTCCCGAAGCCGAGACCGCGCCGAACCGCACCGCGTCGATGGCGCTATGCGCGGCCTGCGAGGCGCTTTCCCCGCTTAAAAACCGCGGCGACCTGACGCTGGGAATCGTTTTTGCGACGACCGTGGCCGGCATGGGGCGGTCGGAGCGTTTTTACGAGCGTTTCCGCAAGGACCCAAGCCATCTCGAACATGCCGGACGTGAACTGGCCTTTCACGAGCCAACGGCACTATCGGGGTTTTTATGCAGCGTCTTGGGAGCGTACGGTTTTCACACATTGTCAACCGCCTGTTCAACCGGTCTCCATGCCGTGGGCATTGCCAAGCGCCTGGTGGAAACGGGAGTTTACGATGTATGCGTTGCAATCGGGGCGGACGCGCTTTCCGTGCTGACCCTTCGGGGTTTTTCGTCGCTTCTTTTGATCGACCCTGCGGGCTGCAAGCCTTTCGACGCACGCCGCGCGGGGACGAGCCTCGGCGAAGGCGCCGGGGCGCTTTGTCTGGTCTCGCCCCGGGTTTTGCATGTTATCGACGCCGCGCCATTGGCCTATGTTTCGGGCTGGGGAGCGTCGGCCGATTGCCACCACATGACCGCGCCGCATCCCCATGGCGAAGGCGCTAAGCACGCGATGCGCGGTGCTTTTGACGAGGCCGGGCTTTCTCCGAGAGACGTCGATTTAATCGTCACCCACGGAACCGCGACGCCCGACAATGACCTGGCGGAAATAAGCGCCATTCGCACCGTTTTCGGAAAAATTCCGCCTTTTTGCTCCATGAAACGGACCATCGGTCATACTTTGGCCGCTTCGGGAGCGCTGGAATCGGTTTATTCCGTATGCGCGCTCATCCAAGGATGCGTCCCGCCGACTGCGGGGTTTAGCGAGCCGGACTCGATCATGGGCGCCGCTCCGGCGCTGTATCAAAAAAAAGAACTGCGCCATATTCTTAAGAATTCATTCGGCTTCGGCGGCAATAACGCTTCCGTCATTTTATCAAACGCAAAGAGCTTATAGAACCATGGAATATTTTTCGATATTAAATGCGGCCAAACTCGAACCGATGCGGGAAGCCTCCTGGACCGATGAAGTCCCCGCTTCACTCAAGCGCCGGGACCCGCGTATCTGGCAAATGGCATACGTTGCAACCCATAGGGCCATTGAGTCAAGCCCGCTCAAACCGCGATCAATCGTAGTTGCAACGGCCCTTGGCGCGCTCGATGAAACGAAAAACTTTCTTGACGGCGTTTTTTCCGACGGTCTCGGTTCGCCGAGAAATTTCATCGCGTCGGTCCACAACAGTATGGCAGGGAAGATTGCGCAGGAATTTAAAATAAGCGGTCCGAACCTTACTTTGTGCGACGGACATAATTCCTTTGCGTCGGCCGTAGGCGCCTGCTCGCTGCTTCTTGACAAAGATTTTCCCGCGCTTGTCGTGGCAATCGATGAAAACATCGAACTTCTCGATTTGCTTATTCCTCATTTGTCGCCCGATTGCCGCCGCGCGCTTGACAGAAATGAGATAGAAGGGGCCATTGCTTTTTTGCTTTCCAATAAACCTGGCGGCCAAGGCCCTCGTCTTCGTTCAAAAGGCCCCCTATTCATCGGCGACAGAAACCCCGACGAGGCATGCAAGACCCTTGCGGCTTCGCAAAAAACCGCCTTTCCCCCCATAGTTTCGCTCCCCTCGAAAACCACGGGAAGTTTCTTGTCCGTTCCGTTCGGCGTTTTCGAGCTTTTCCGAAACGGATCGGCGGGGCATTATAGCTTGGGGTCTTTCTCTCCTTCGTCAAAATCCATGGCCTTTGTCGAATTATGGCAATGACCCCATTTAAGATCTGGACCGTTGCAAGCTCGGCCGCTTGCGCGGCGTTTTTTTTGTTCCCGGCGTTGAGGCCCTTCATCTGCGCCTCGGTCGCGGTGCTCCTATCCGTTTTTGCATGGGGAATTTTTTCGGTTAGCAGCAACTTTTTTTGCACGGTTTTTTGCGGCAAGCCGCAAGAAACCCAAAAGCTCTGTCTTACTTTCGATGACGGCCCCGACCCGAACCTTACCAATGACGTGCTTGATTTATTGGACCGATACGGCTTTACGGCGACATTTTTTGTAATCGGCCATAATGCGCTTAGAAATCCGGAAATTATAAAGCGCGCCGCTGACCTTGGCCACACCATTGCCTGTCATGATTTATCGCACGGTAACCTATCGAATTTCCGAATGTCAAAGGCCTTGCTTCGCGACATTTCAGCATCACGGAATATTATTAAGGAAATTATCGGAAAAACCCCTTTACTGTATCGTCCGCCCATGGGCCTTATGAATCCTCATATTCCCGGCGCTTTATTGCAATTAGGTATGCACTGCATCGGTTGGAGCAGGAGCGCAAAGGACGCGGGAAACAGGAGGCAAAAAAGATTTAAGCTAATCCCGAAATTGGCGCAGCCCGGCGGAATTATTCTTTTGCACGATTGCTTGCCAAAACCGGAACTGAAAAGCGGTTTTTTATTGCAGGTGGAAAAATTATTTCAGACAATTAAGGAACGTGGTTTGAAGCCGGTTGGGGTTGGGGAGTTACTTGGAATAAGCGAGTATGAAGGATAGAATTGCTATCTTCTGGATACTATTGTCATCCACCAATTATTTCATTAAGTCCCTCAATAATTAATTCTATTTCTTCCGATGTAGCTTTGCCTATTTTGGCCCCCAGACGCTTTACCGACAATGTACGAATTTGGCTAATTTTTACCCACGATCGTTTTGGCAGTTTTTTTGAGGACAATTCCAATGTTAACGGGAATTCCGCCTTTGGTTCCTGACTGGTCAAAGCTAATGCTATTACAGTGCCGGAGCGCTCATTAAAAACATTCTCGCTTAAAATAAGAATGGGGCGATAACCTTGTTGCTCATTGCCAATTGTCGGATCAAGGTTTGCCCAAACAATGTCTCCTCTTAGTAAGTTGGCCATTGCTGCGCCTCTAACGACATTCCTTCTTCAGCCAAGGCCTGTTCGAATTGCGGATCGAGTTTTGCGCATTCCCGTGCGAGCCTGCCGCGGTCGGATCGTTGGATTTTCTCCTCAACCGCTTGCTGGATCGCTTTGCTTCGGTTTGAAAATGTTTTGCATCGCACAAGCCGATCTACTTTATGAAGCAAAACCTCATCCATGGTAATGGCAATTTTTGCGACGGTCACAATATCCTCCTTTGGTATGATAATATATCATACTTAAATATATCATATTTTTTAACGATAGTCAATATTTATCAAAATGAACTCAGTGTTCCAAGCCATGCTTACAATTTTAACAACATTTTCATTTTCCCCTAATCTTGTCCTAACAATGCGATAATATTTTATAATTGTGTAATTGACAAATCATTGTACTTTTTAACCATTTTTATCCCTGAAGGAGACATTACATGAATTTAATGCGAGCACTATGCTCATGCGCTCTATTGCTTGGCGTTATCGCAACGGTAAATGCAAAGCCGGTTATTGAAATGCAAGCGACCAACCCTGTGGGAAATTCTTCCAGTGGGTCATCTGTGTGCACTGCGGGAAACGGCGCGTATTTTCTTGTCGGGGGATCGGTTACTACTTCAGATCCAGATTCAATTAAACTGCCAATTACAGATTCAATTATGGTAAGTAAGGTAAACCATGATGGTTCCACTCTATGGATAAAACATTACTATACTAGTAGCAACCGGGAGGCGATTTCAAGCTGCATTTGTCCCACATTCGACAATGGTTGTTTGCTTTTAGCGAAGGGCAATTTCAATTCTTATAATTATATTATTAGAATAGACTCTGTGGGTAATACAATTTTTAATGAGTCATTTTCCATAGCATTTTCAATTATGGTAACTTCTATAATTCAAACTGCGGATTCCGGGTTCGTAATTACTGGTTATGATTCTTCAAATAAAGTTTACCTGGCAAAAATGAACAAATCCGGATTGGTGCTGTGGACCCGCGCGTATGGCGACGGCGGAGACGTTGGAAAAGTAGTCCGCGCTCTGCCCGATGGCTCGCTTATCATTGCCGGCGAAACATCAAGTTACAGTCATTTCGGGGCCATGGATATTTTTCTCATGAAAACCGATTCCCTGGGAAATGTTATGGGCTATAAGACCTACGGAGGTCCCCTAGACCAGCATGTGTATTCGATGGATCTTACTTCGGACAAGGGCTTTGTTCTTTCGGGAGAAACAAATTCTTTTTCTCCCAATGAAAGTTACGACGGGTTCATATTGAAAGTCGATTCTCTTGGAAATTATCAGGGATATAAAACGTTCAGCGGGTATTATTTCGCTCAATCCGGGCAGCGATGCGCCTTTGGAGTCGTTCAAACCGACGATGGCGGCTATGTGATTTGCGGCAGCGACAGGAACCCCGGCACCGACAGCTTGGCGGCGGTTCTAAAGCTCGATTCCCTGTTTAATCAGCAGTGGTTACAAAGGCTTCCGGGAACAATGGGCGTCGGCTCTCCCTGTTTAATGAAAGAACCCTTGGGACGTTACACAATCGCCAATTTACTTCCCGCGGGCAATGCGTCCCTTACGCGTATTTACGACGACGCCATAGCCTTCCCGGCCAAGGTTTCGGCGGGAGATTTAAGATGATGCAGCCGGTTTCTTAAGATCGATAACATATCACTCTTGAGGGACCATATACAGCTCTTGCGCATCGAACCCCAATTCCGTGGCTTTTTCCAAAAGGCCATCGAGTATTGCGGCGTCAAGTTTTGGCGCTCGGCTTAAAATCCAGAGGTATTTGTAGGAACCGCCGACGACCATTGCGTATTGGTAGTTTGAATCGAGGGCTGCAACGATGTAGTCGGCGTAAAACGGCCCGAAAAATGAAACCTTCAAATGGCCGACGTCGGTTTTCCCCGCGAATTTTGCCGTGCCATGGGCGGTTTTTACCTTGCCCTGCAATGTTTTTTTATGCCCCTGATTAAGCACGCTGACTTTGCCGTCTTTTCGCAGGCCATAGGTTGCGGTGACGCCCACAAGGTCGCGCTCGAAGGACACGGGCATGCGCGCTATCTCATACCATGTGCCGAGATACTTGCTTAATTCGAACCCGCCGACGGGGATAAATTCCATGGACGACGCTCCGGCTGAGTGAAATGACAAGACCAGAACCGCCGAAAGTCCGAAAAATAAATTCTTCGGCATGGTTATTTTCCCTGCTTCTTTTTGGCCCCCGCCGAAGCGGTGGCGGCGTTTTTAATTTTCCGCAAATCGGAGCCGGTCATGACCACGGCAATAATGGAAAGCAGCATGAAAATTCCGCAATAAATAACGTTTGAGTTCGCCTTTTTATAAAACCAAGCGTATCCCGGAAACGCCGGGTAAAAATAAACCGGAACGTATTCCGAACTTGCACCGCTGCGACGAACGGCTTTTCCCGTATAGTCCTTTCCGTTGTATGAATAGCTGACGACTAGATATTCCTGGTCGACCTGCTGCTTGCGGCTGGCAAAGGTTTTTTTCGTGAAAATATCGACGACCTTACCGGACGTTTTTTCAATGCGATGATTGAGTTTGATAAAACATCCGAGCAGAGCCGCGCTTACCAAAAACGCGATCAGGCTGCCGAAAAACAATTTTTTCGACGGTGGATGATTGTTTGCCGATGCTTGGTTTGCCATGTTGATTTCTCCTCTATGTATGACGGTCACCCGGAAGTTAACGCCTATGATATGTATACGCCATACGTATGGCCCGCGATCGTGTCCCAGGAAAACGTCGTTTCCGCCGCAACGCGGCCGTTTCTTCCCATCCAACGCCCATGCTCGAAATCGCAAAAGAGCGTCCCGATGCCCCAGGCGATCGACTCGGGCTGGGGCCAAATTTTATATCCGTTGACGTCATGCCAAACAAACTCCGAAGGCCCGCCGTTATTGGTGGCCACCACGGGCTTGCCCGCGGCCCAGGCCTCGAGCACCACGATGCCGAAGGGCTCGTTACGGCTGGGAACGCACACGCAATCGCACGCCTTATAGAGGTCGATGAGTCTTCCGCGTTCAAGCACGCCGTAGAATCTGCATGCATGGGCCACGCCAAGTTGCCGGGTCCGGTTTTCAACCTGAGCGCGCATGTCCCCTTCGCCCGACAAAATGAACTTGGCGCCCGGATGGTGCCGCAAAATAAACGGGATGGCCTCAACCAGCAAATCCGGGCCTTTTTGCGAAGTCATCCGGCCCACGTACAATACCGTGGGGTCCATCGGGCCGATGCCGCAGCTTGCCTTGACCTGGCCTTGGTCTATTGTACCATTGAAATTTTGATAGGAAATCCCGTTATAAACCATACAGGCTTTCCAATCGGGAACATTATAAATCCATTTGACTTCGTTAAGAAGCGTCCACGACACGCCGATGACCCGGTCGGCGCAAAAAGAGCCGTGCCGCTCATGGTCCATGATGCGCTTTGATCTTCCCCCGTAAAAGTTATTGCCGCAGCGGCCGTATTCGGTTGAATGCAGGGTCAAAACCCCTTTTCTCCCGCGGCCTTGCTTGATCCATACCATGGCGTTCGACGCGAGCCAATCGTGCGCGTGCACGATGTCGAACGGCGCGCCCATGAAATCCTCGGCCTGATATACCGACGTCACGAACGACCGGCACATGCTGTTGACGTCGTCGACGATATCCGCGCAGCCCGAATACGGAACGCGGTGGTAATGGACGCCATGAATAAGCTCGTATTGAGCGTGCCCGTGCCAGGCCATGCGGGTGAATACGTGCGTTTCATGGCCCAATCGCTGGAGCGCCGCGGCAAGCTCCGTAACGTGGACCGCCACGCCGCCCACGGCGATTGAATGGAGCGTTTCCCAGGAGAGCATTGCAATGCGCATGAACCCAAGCCCCTTTCAAGCATAAGAAAGCCCCGCGGGGCCTAAAAAAACGCCCCCACGCGGATATTTTTCAATGACAACCGCAATTAATGAAATTAAAATATGCCAGAAGACCTTGAAACAAAAAGAAGATAAACGATAAGAAATCCGCTTCCAATACGGGGACGGGGCGGTCCTATGCCCTTGCGCTTTGGCCAAAGCGGACTTCGGCGGCGTTTTTTTCCAGCGCCGAAAGCCATGCCCGCCCGGTTTTCGACATATACCACTCGACGGTCGACCGAAACCCGGTCTCAAACGAATACCGCGGCGACCACCCGAGCTCCCGCCCTATTTTAGTCGTGTCCATGGCATAGCGCCGGTCATGGCCCGGACGGTCCTTGACAAGAGCAACATTCGACGCCATGGTGTAGCCCTTGCCGGTAATGTCCGCCATGAGCGCCAGCATGTGCTTGACCAATTCATAATTCGTCAGTTCGCAGTTGCCGCCCACGCAATAGGTTTCGCCGATTTTCCCGTCCAGAATGATGCTTTCGATGGCGCGGCAATGGTCGTCGACATGCAGCCAATCGCGGACATTGGGCCCGGGAATGCCGTTGGCGTCGGTATAGAGCTGGATCTTCTCGTTTTTAAGAAGCAGCGAAATCGACCGGGGGATCACCTTTTCGGGTGTTTGAAACGGCCCGTAGTTGTTGGTGCAATTGCTGAGCGTAACGGGCAAACCATGGGACCGGGCAAACCCCCGCACGGCGAAATCGGCCGCGGCCTTGCTGATCGCGTAAGGGTTATGCGCGTTATAAGGAAATTTCTCGTGGAATTTTTCCGTCGAGCCGTATTCGAGGTCGCCGAACACTTCGTCGGTGGAAACATGGTGAAAACGCTTGACGCCCGCTTCCCGCGCCGCGTGCAATAGGGTTATGGTCCCTTCGTAATTGGTGCGCATGAAAAGCTTTTCCGCCTCGAGCCCGGCAAGCGACCGGTCCACGTGCGTTTCCGCGGCAAAATGCACCGCCGTGTCGACGCCCTCGAACAGTTTCTTGACCTTCGCGAAGTCCTGGATGTCGCCATTGACAAAATCGACTTTGCCGCGCCGCCTGACCTCCTCGATGCGGTCCAAATTGCCCGCATAAGTCAATTTATCCAGGACAATCACGCGGTCCTGCGGATGTTTTTCAACCCAATAATTGACGAAGTTGCCGCCGATAAACCCGGCCCCGCCCGTAACGACTAATCGCATAAAATTCTCCGGTTCAACAATTGTCCGTGTTTCCCGTGGTCGTCGGGTATTCGCCGTTAAAACAGGCCACGCAATAATTTTCATGGGGTTCCGGCATGACCGAAAGCATCCCTTCGATGGACAGATACCCGAGGCTATCGACTTCAAGGTATTTGCGGATGGCCTCGACGTTTTGCGCCGAGGCGATCAATTCCTTCCTCGTGGGCATGTCGATACCGTAATAGCACGGGCAGATGATGGGCGGCGAGGAAATGCGCAGATGAATTTCCGCGGGCTCGGCAGTTTTAATGAGCCGCACGATTTTTTGCATGGTGGTGCCCCGAACGATGGAATCGTCGACCACGACCACTTTTTTCCCCTTGAGCACGCCCTTGACGGGATTGAATTTTATGCGGACCCTGAAATCCCTGCCCGCCTGGGCGGGATGAATGAACGTCCGTCCCACGTAATGGTTACGGATAAGCCCGATGTCGAAGCGCACGTTCGACGCTTCCGCGAATCCGAGCGCCGCGGTCGTGGCCGAATCGGGTACGCCGATGACAAGGTCCGCGCCCGTCGCCGGGTGCTCCTTGGCAAGCTGCATGCCGAGTTTCCTGCGGACCCGGTCCACATTCTTGCCGAACACGAAGGAATCGGGCCGCGAAAAGTAAATATATTCAAAAATGCAAAACGACTTTCTCACGCTCTGCTCGAAAACGGGAATGGTAAAACTCGTAACGCCGTTTTTATCGATGCGCACCATTTCCCCCGGCTCGATTTCGCGGATCATGGTCGCCCCGACCAGATCAAAGGCGCATGTCTCCGACGACAGAAAATACGTGCTCCCCATTTGGCCCAAAATAAGCGGCCTGAACCCATGCGGGTCGCGCGCGCCGTAGAGAGCGTCCTTGGTGAGAAACAGGACCGAATAGGCCCCTTTGACCAGCGACAGGGCGTCGAGGACCATGTAGTCGATGGACTCGCGCTTCGACCGCGCGATCAAATGCATTACGACTTCGGTGTCGGTGGTCGACATGAAAATCGAACCGTCGTTTTCCATTTCCGCGCGCAGCCCGTCGGTGTTGGTAAGGTTGCCGTTATGGGCGCCTGCTATATGACCCGCCCTGCATTTAATCAGGATCGGCTGGGCATTGGAAATGTCGGAGGAACCCGTGGTTGAATACCGGTTGTGGCCGATGGCGATGGGGCCAATAAGCGCGTCCAGGACTTCGGCATGCCTGAACACGTGGCTTACCAGTCCCATGGCCCGGTGCACGTGGATGTCGCTTCCGTCGGCGCTGGCGATGCCGGAGCTTTCCTGCCCTCGGTGCTGCAAGGCGTAAAGCCCAAGATACGTCAGCTCCGCGGCTTCGGCGCTATTGTAAACGCCGAAAATGCCGCATTCCTCATGAAGTCCGTCGTAGGTCATACATGCCTCGTTCACGATAGCGTCATCACTTTTTTTCGGCGAATTTCAAACTCGCCCCCACGAAGTCCCTAAAGAGCGGGTGCGGATCGATGGGGCGGGACTTGAATTCCGGATGAAACTGCACTCCCACGAACCAGGGATGGTCTTTAAGTTCCACGATTTCGATGAGAAGCCCGTCAGGTGAACAACCGGAAAGAACCAGGCCCGCGTCTTCGAATTGCTGCCGGTAATCGTTGTTGAATTCAAAGCGATGGCGGTGACGCTCCGAAATCACTTCCTTGTCGTAAGCTTTACGAACACGAGTACCCTTTTTAAGCTGGCACGGAAACGCGCCCAGGCGCATGGTGCCGCCCAGGTTCATGATCTTGGTTTTTTGCTCTTCCATCAAATGGATCACCGGGTTTTTCGTGTCTTGCGAATTTTCGGTCGTGTCCGCGTCGGCAAGCCCCAGAACGTTTCGGGCGAATTCGATGACCACCATGTGCATGCCGTAGCAGATGCCGAAATAGGGCACTTTGTTTTCGCGCGCATAGGTCACCGCGAGAATTTTGCCTTCAACGCCCCGCGCCCCGAATCCGCCGGGCACTAAAATCCCGTCGACGTCCGCCAGTATCTCCTTGGCGCCTTTTTTCTCGATGTCTTCGGCGGAAATGCTTTTTATTTTCACGATGGTCGTATGCGAGGCGCCCGCGTGGTTGAGCGATTCGTGGATCGATTTGTATGCGTCAAGCAGCTCGGAGTATTTACCCACGATGCCGATGGTTATGGTGTGCTCGGCGTTGATGACTTTGTCTACATACTCGCGCCATGGCTTGAGGTTTCGGCGTCCGGCCCTGAGGCCGAGCTGGTCGATAATGACCTGGTCGAGGTCCTGCGCCGCGAATTCCAGGGGCGCCTCGTAAATGGTGTGCTCCACGTTCATGGCTTCGATGACCGCGTCTTCGTCGACGTTACAGAACAGCGAAAGCTTGCGGCGGACTTCTTTGTCAAGGTGCATTTGGGTGCGGCAAATGAGCATGTCGGGAATGATGCCGATTTCCCGGAGCCTTCCCACCGAGTGTTGGGTGGGCTTGGTCTTGACTTCCCCCGCCTGCGAAAGGTAGGGAATGAGCGTGACATGGATGAATAGCACGTTGTTTTTTCCAACCTGCTGGCGAAACTGCCGTAAGGCCTCCAGAAACGGGAGGCTTTCGATGTCTCCCACGGTCCCGCCGATTTCGCAGATCACCACGTCGAGTTCGGCGCTGTCCACCGAGCGGATGGCGTTACAGATTTCCGTGGTCACGTGCGGGACCACCTGGACGGTGCCGCCCAGAAAATCGCCGCGCCGTTCTTTTTTAATGAGGATATCGTAAATGCGGCCCGCGGTATAATTGGAATTGCGCGACGTGGCGTAGCCGGTGAACCGTTCGTAGTGCCCGAGATCGAGGTCGGTTTCCGCGCCGTCGTCGGTGACGTACACTTCCCCGTGCTGGTAGGGGTTCATGGTTCCGGGGTCCACGTTGAGGTACGGGTCGAACTTCTGGTGGGCCACGCGAAGGCCCCTGGACTTGAGCAGCAGGCCTATTGACGATGCGGTAATCCCTTTACCCAGCGACGAGACTACCCCGCCGGTCACGAAAATGTACTTTGGCATTGCGCTTACTCCCCGCGACGTTAGTGTGGGAATTCAGTTTTTTATGCAAACGTTCCACTTGCAAGCAAAAGGCCTCGATGCGCGCCTCGATGATTTGCGGGAACGGGTTCCCGTCGGATTCCACCGATAAAAACGGCAGCGCGTCGATCGACGCCGCCTGGGCGCCGGTCGCAAGCTTGTTTCCGTCGAAAGCGCGCTTGTTGTCCATGGTCGATTCGGCCGACAAAACCGCCTCGATGACCCGCGTGGGCATGCAGGCGAACGGCCCGATCGAAATGACGCCCTGAACGTGGGTAAGAATGTCTTTGAAAAAGCACCCGACCACCAAAATGGCCTCGCCGGTGAACCGCACGTCGAAGAACTTTTTCCCGTATTTCATGATTTCGTCCATGTCGACCAATTCGTATTCGTAAAGGCCCGACCGGGAAAGGGCCTTTTTGATCTTTTTTTCGAAGCGTTTTTGTAGATGGAGCTTGAGCTTGAACTCCACGTTTTCCCGGACATTAAAGCCCGCCTCATAAACGCCGTTTTTGACGTTATAATCGCAATAGGTAAGCCATTCCAGCACATGCGCCCGTTTGGCGATAATATCGCGCCGTCCCAAACGCCCGATCAGGTCCTGGCATGAAAAATACTCTCTGCGTACGAAAATCTCGCCCAAAAGCGAAACGACCTTTGCCTGCGCCAGCGGATACCGTAGCGGTATGGACGCCAGGTTCGCGGAGGCGTCCTCAAGCGTCTCATAGAGGCCCCGTCCGCGATTGTCGGAAAAAACGGCCCTGATTTTGTTCCATTGCGCCTCAAAAATCGCCGCCGCCGAAGCTTTGTCCCGGGCCAGCACCGAAAGGGCGTTTTTTATGTCCTCCATAACGTCCGACACCATGGTCGACTTGAGCGCGTTGAGCACGTCGGCCATGGCCATGCCCGCGTAGCCGTTTTCGTTTGTTAAGCTTAAAAGCGCCACGTTTTCAATCGCGTTTTTCACGATGAGCTTTTTAAGGAACACGTTATACTGGGTAAAGCGGCAATTGCCGGGCGTGGTGGGCATGAAATACACCAGGAGTTCGTCCTTGTCCTCGCGACGGCGCAGATATTCCAAAAGCCCGCCGGTGGTCAGTAAAAGCGGCAGGCATTCCTTACACGAAGCGTTTCCGCGGCCGCTTTTAAGGGCCTCGAAATCGTACACCGGAAGCGCCGACGCCCGAATGCCGCTTCCGGCAAAAACATCCGACAGCAGTTCGCTGGAAAGCCGTCCCATCGACGGGAACAGTAAATGCACGCGCGGATCGGTAAGCTTGAGCTTTTCACCGCTTGACGATATAAAAAAAGCCCGGCCCTTTTCGTATTCGATGCGCGCGGGGGTAAAGTCGGCCGTAAAAGACGCGTCCCTGCCCACTTCGCGGTATTTTTCCACGATGTCCAAAAACGCTTCGATGCGGGTGTTGACTCCGGCGTCGGCCGTGTGGCTGTCGAGCTCCAGGGTAAGCGAGGGCTTTGTTTTCATGATGTCGCGAAAATACCCCACCAAAAAAGAGTCGGGGCCGCAACTGAAATTAGTGATGTATGCCCCGAAAAGTTGCGGGTGCTTTTCAACGAAACGCGCGGCCTTCATCAGGTTCTGGCCGATGGCCCAGCACATGTCAAGGTCGCAGGGTTCCTCTTCGAACGGCAGAAAATCCCAGGGAATTATAAGTACCCCGCGCGAGGCGAATTTGGCGGGAATGCCCAGATTGGCCTCCTTGGCGAAAGCGTTGTAGGGCCTGCCGAAAAGCGCGACGGCCGACTGCTGAGGATTTTTTTCGAGTTCGCGCAGCAGCCCCGCGCCGATTTCCTTGAGTTTGGCGAAAAATTCCCGCTGTTTTCCCACCGCAATAGTGTATGCTTTTAAAGCTTCTTTCCGGTTTTTCCCGAGCGCCCGGCCAAGTTCCTGGAACACGTCCTTTTGGCTGTCCCACCCTTGCGAAAAGTCTATGGTCGGAGAGAGTATCCCGCTTAATGTCGCCGTGTCTTTAAAGGCGCTTTTCAAACAGTACGGCTCGCTTTGCAGAAGCAGGCAGGTGCTCTGGTGCTCGCGCCTTCGGCTGACGGAGTTTTCAACATAGAGTTCGATTATTTTGGGAAGGAAAATAAATTCCAGGTCTTTTTTCAACAGGTCCTGAAAGCACCCGTGAGAAATTTCGCCGGGATAACAGAGCGTGGTCCGCTTGCGCTTGATGCCGTCAGGGTCCACCTCGTCCGATAAAACAACGCGGCAGCCGAGTCCGGCGAAAAAATTTGAAAATAGGGGATAAAGCATATTGGTCAGAAACGACCTGCTGACGCCGATCCTGGGCCCGTCTCCGGACGGCGGCGCGGCGAACGTTTCGAAGGCTAGGCCCTGGCGGACCTTAACAAAATCAAACTTCGACGTGTCAAAGCTCACGTGGTGTATAAGGTTATAGTATTTGTTGCACGCGCCGCCGAAGGGAAAGGACTCGCCGTCCACGATCATCATGTTTATTTCGCAGCCCCGGTCGCATTTTTCCGCGCCGCCGGCGCATTTGAAACTCTTCCCGTACTCTATTTCGCGGTGCGCCAGGATTTTAAGGTCGAAGGCTTTTTTTACGAGCGCCCCGCGCCCGATGCGCGCCTTTACTTCAAGGGCAACGCCGAAGGCGCCCATAAGCCCCGGTTCCGGAGGGACGATGATGGGCTTTCCGATCAGGTTCGCCATGGCAAGCGGCACCGCCCTGTTGTAGCAAACTCCGCCTTGCATGAAAATCTTTTTTCCCGACGATCGCTGTCCCTTGACCCGATTGACATAATTCATGCAAATCGAATAGACGAGCCCCGCCACGATGTCGGCCTTGCCCACCCCTTCGTGACCGGCGGTTTTAATGTCGGAACTGATGAATGCGGCGCATTGGTCGTTGAAATTGGGCGGCCGCTTGCCCTCAAGGGCCATTTTTTCGATGTCTTTATAATTAATACCGCACGTTTCCCGCGCCGACTCCTCTAAAAAGGAGCCTGTTCCGGCGGAACACGCCTCGTTCATGGCGTAGTCGGAGGGAACGCCGTTGGTAAGATAGGTGTATTTGGCGTCCTGCCCGCCGATTTCGAAAATCGTGTCCACGTCTTTATCGAAATGCGCGGCGGCCGTGGCATGGGCGATGATTTCGTTGATGACCGCGTCGGTTGACGCATGCAAAGCCGCGATGTGCCTGCCCGAGCCCGTGGTCCCGAGCCCCACGATGGAAACGGGGGCGCCAACAAGCCGGTCGAGCTCCCAGTAGCATTCGCGGGAGGCCTTGACGGGATTGCCGCTCGTGCGTAGATATACCGACGCCACCACTGCGTCGTCGCTGGTGCGAAGCAATACGGCCTTCGTGGTCGTGGAGCCGACGTCAAGCCCCACGACGCATTCGTCGCCCTCCCGGGCGCGTGCGGCCATGGTCTCTTCAAAGCGCACCAGAGGGGCCCCTTGGCTTAAGGGCGCGAGCGTGTCGAAGGATGTGGCGTCGGCCTTGAATAATCGGCGGCTATCGAGCTTCCATACCGATTTATTTACAAGCGCGAAATACGCCGCCCCGAGGGCCTCGAAGACTTCGGCATGATCGGGTATGATAAGATGGTCGATTTTTGTGCGCAGCAGGTCCATAACCACGGCGTTTTTCACGACCCCGCCCGCCACGACCACGTTTTTTGTCCGGACTTTCTCCAAAAGGTCCAAGACTTTGTCGGCCATCATGCCGCAGAGCCCCGCCGTAACCCGGCCGATGGGCAAACCTTTGTTGAGGGCATGGGTGCAATCGCTTTTGCAAAACACCGAACAGCGCCCCGAAACTTTATAGGGGTCTTGGCCACTGGCCAAGACCACGGCCTCATCGGCGCTTACGTCCATTCGTCGAATCTGCTGCAGGAAAAACTCCCCGGTCCCCGACGCGCATTTGTTTCCGGTTTCAACCGAGGCCACCGCCCCTTCCTTGTCGAGAAGGTAAACGATGAAATTTTCCGCGCCGAGGCTGGCAACGGCAGCAAAAGGAGTAGGGCCCGGATTTTTTTCACGGGTAAAGGTCAGCGCAAATTCCAGGGCCTCGGGTTCGGTGATCGAAGGGGCATTGACGATATCGCGAAACTTACGTCCGGTAAGCATCCCATAGTCGTATTGTTCGATGTCAAGTTCGCGCAGGAGTTCCGTAAAAACTTCCCGCGGATTGCTTTCGTGGCCGCGGACGATGCTTCGGGCCACATGCAGGCCCGTATCGTCCTGAACAAGCTCAACGACCTTAATGGTCGAAGCTCCCAAGCAAATTCCTAATGACCGAAGTTTCATTTGACGAGGATTCCCCCGGATTGCAATGATTATCCCCAAAGGGTCTTGCGTAAATCCACCGTATTTTTAGCGCCTTCGCATGCGCCCGAAGCGTTCGGGCCGGCGTATTCCTGGATCGATTTCACGGAAAATCCCGTTTCCTCTATCGAATCCATGCCGCTTATGGCCGCCTGGGCCCCCTCAAGCGTGGTAATATAGGTGATGCCTTGCACGACCGCCGCGCTTCGGATGGGTTTGGAATCCATGAGCGATTTTTTGCCCGCCGGGACGTTTATGATGAGGTCGATTTCATTGGCTTTGATAAGGTCGATGATGTCGGGTTTTCCCTCGCCGATCTTGGGGATCATTTTGGCGTTGACGCCGTTACTGCGCAGGACCTTGCAGGTGCCTTCCGACGCGCAAATTTTAAAACCCATTTCCGCGATTTTTTTCACCATGAAAATGATGTTGCGCCGCATGCTGTTTTTCACGCTGATAAAAACCGTGCCCGAACGGGGAAGCACGTTGCCCGCCGCCTCCTGCGATTTGGCGAACGCCAGCCCGAAGTTTTTGTCGATACCCATGACCTCGCCCGTGGATTTCATTTCGGGGCCCAAAACCGTATCGGCGCCCGGAAATTTATTGAAGGGCAATACCGACTCCTTGACGGCAAAATAATCGAGCGTGCGCTCCCGGGCCTCCTTGATGTCCGCGAGCTTGACCCCCACCATGACGTGCGCCGCGATCTTGGCCCACGGGACCCCCATGGCCTTGCTGACGAAGGGCACGGTGCGCGAAGCGCGCGGATTGACTTCGAGGATATAAACGACGTCTTCCTTGATGGCATATTGGATATTGAGCAGGCCGATGACTTTAAGCTCCCGCGCAACGGCCATGGTCACGCGGCGTATTTCGGCGAGGATCGTATCGGAAAGCGTGTGCGGCGGCAGAACGCATGCGCTGTCGCCCGAATGTATTCCCGCCTCTTCGATATGTTCCATGATGCCGCAGATCATGGTTTGCTCGCCGTCGGAGACCGCGTCGACGTCAACCTCTATGGCGTCGGAAATGAATTTGTCGATGAGCACGGGCCTGTTTTCGCCCACGGTTTGCGCCTCGACGATAAAGGAGAGCAGCTCTTCCTGGTCGTGGACGATATGCATGGCCCGTCCGCCCAGGACAAACGACGGCCGCATGAGCACCGGGTAGCCGATTGCAGCGGCTATTTCGCAGGCCTCTTCCTTGGATTTCGCCATGCCGTTTTGCGGCTGGTGAAGGCCGAGTTTATTGATCATGCTGAAAAACTCGCCCCGGTCTCCGGCGCGTTCGAGCGAACCCACGCTCGTGCCGATGATCGGCGCTCCGGCGTCGTGGAGCTTTCGGGCAAGGTTGAGCGGCGTCTGGCCGCCGAACTGCACGATCACGCCTACGGGCTTTTCCTTGTCGATGATGTTCATCACGTCTTCGAATGTCAAGGGCTCAAAATAGAGCTTGTCGGACGTGTCGTAGTCCGTGCTCACGGTTTCAGGGTTGGAATTGACCATGATCGATTCGAGCCCGAGTTCGCGCAAGGCAAAGGACGCCTGGCAGCAGCAATAGTCGAATTCAATGCCCTGGCCGATTCTATTGGGGCCGCCGCCCAGAATAATGACCTTCTTGCGGTCCGTGGGCACGCCTTCGTCTTCGTCCTCGTACGTGGAGTAATAATAGGGCGTATAGGCCTCGAATTCGGCGGCGCAGGTGTCAACGAGCTTATAGGTGGCGCTTACGCCGAGTGATTTGCGAAGGGCCCGAATGGAAAGATCGTCGGAGGCAAGCAGCTTTCCGAGTTGGACGTCGGAAAAGCCGAGGGACTTGGCTTTTTTGAAAAAATCCTTTTGGACGTCTTTTCCCTCCTTAAGGATTTGCGGCTTGATCGCCCTCTCGAAGTCAAGAATGTCCTTCATGTTATTGATGAACCACGAATCGATGCCCGTGGCCGCGGCGATTTCGGCCACCGTAATGCCCTGTTCAAGCGCATGACGGATGAGAAAAACCCTTCCCGAGCGCGGCAGCGCCACTTCCTTGAGGACGGCGTCCCTGCTCATCTCCGGGTAGGCCTTTTTCTCAAATCCCATGCGGCCGATTTCAAGGCCCCGGAGCCCCTTTTGGAAGGCTTCCTTGAAGGTCCTGCCGATGGCCATGGTTTCGCCCACCGATTTCATTTGAATGCCGAGGCCCGGGTCGGCGTCGGGGAATTTTTCGAAAGTAAACCGGGGGATCTTGACGACGCAATAGTCGATGGCCGGCTCGAAGGAGGCGGGCGTTTCGCGCGTGATGTCGTTTCTGATTTCATCGAGCGTATAGCCCACCGCGAGCTTGGCGGCGAACTTGGCGATGGGAAAGCCCGTGGCCTTGCTGGCAAGCGCCGAGCTTCGGCTGACGCGCGGGTTCATTTCGATGATAACCATGCGGCCGTTTTCCGGGTTGACCGCGAATTGGATGTTGGAGCCGCCGGTCTCGACGCCGATTGCCCTGATGATATCGATTGACGCGTCGCGCATGATTTGATACTGCCGGTCGGTAAGCGTTTACGCGGGGGCCACGGTAATGCTGTCGCCCGTATGGATGCCCATGGG
>Ga0182027_10001618_pt1 | contig 37368 bp, 27 predicted proteins | sample 712E1DmetaG_FD_121300 | JGI IMG/M metagenome (GOLD analysis project Ga0182027, IMG submission 121300) | Permafrost microbial communities from Stordalen Mire, Sweden - 712E1D metaG (Illumina Assembly) | ecosystem: Environmental > Terrestrial > Soil > Wetlands > Permafrost | place: Sweden...
AAAACAAGGTATCTGGTTTTAGTGCGCCCGATTAGCTATACTAAAGTTATCAAAAATTAGAAAAACAACTGATACCCGGGCGCGGAGGACATAAATGGTATTAGGACAGGCACGGATTACCGATGAAGGGATTGCACAGTTAAAAACCAGGGTCGGCTCTTATTTTAAAGGGGAATACCTCGGAGCCCACAACCATACGATGAGTAAAGGCGTCATCACCCACTGGTGCGACGGCATCGGAGATTTTAATAATAAACTTTACCGCGACGAGGAATATGCGAAAAAAACCAGATACGGCTGCATTATTGCACCGCCCTGCTCGCTGAATACGATTCTCGGGGTCACCGGCATGAGGGTTGGCGGCTTGCCCGGAGTCCATTCTTTTCATTCGGGCTGGGACTGGGTCTGGATGAAACCGGTCAAAGTCAACGAGCCGATTACCTGCACCTACCGCCCGGTGGATATCGTGGAGAAGAAAAGCGAATTCGCGCTGCGCACGGTGATTATCTATTCCGAAGGGGTTTACCGCAATCAGCGGGATGAAATCGTTGCCCGGTGCATCGGCTGGAGCATCCGCGCCGAGCGGAAGGTCGCCCGGGAACAGGGAAAATATAAGGAAATCAAGCAGTACTGGCTGACCGAGGAAATGCAAAAACACGTCGAGGATTTAGTGGATAACGAAGAGGTGCGCGGCGCTAATCCACGCTACTGGGAAGACGTGAATACCGGGGACGAACTGCCGCAACTGGTGAAAGGCCCGCTTTCCGTAGGGGAAATGATGGCCTGGGAGCACGCCCGCGGCGGGGGCGGCGAGACACACTCGTTTAAAATGCGCGCGCTGCGCAAACACCCGGCATGGGGCTGGAAAAACCCGGAAACCGGTGTGCGGGAAACCATTGACCAGGTGCATGAACAGGAGGAAGCCGCCAAAGGCATAGCCATTCCGGCCGCCTACGATATCGGCGCGCAGAGGAATTCCTGGGTCAGCCAGGGTGTGACGAACTGGATGGGCGACGACGGCTTTTTGAAATCGCTTTACTGCGAGTACCGGCGCTTCAACGTTTATGGCGATATCCAGTTTATCAAAGGCAAAGTTACTAAAAAATACGAATTGAACAACGAGCACCTGGTAGACCTGGATGTCTGGGCGGAAAACCAGCGCGGAGAAGTGACGGCGCCGGGAAAAGCCACGGTCAGGTTGCCGGTAAAAACAAATCCTGAATCCGCCTCTCTAAATACTTAAATTAGCTGTCTGTTGAGACAACAATCTCCTGTTCACGACTTTTTCTGGATCCCGATTTCCATCGGGATGGAAATAACCTGGTTTAGTCCAGCCCCAGCAATTTCGCGGGGTTATTTTTGGCCATAAACTCGATTTCGGGCGCGGATATGCCGCATTTGAGCATTAATGCGATGAACATCCGCATCCCTTCGGCCGGCGAAGGGTTATAATACTGCCCCAGGTCGGTGCTCATGATGCAGTGCTCCGCCCCGATGTATTTAATGGCATCAGCCATCGGCTTGGGGTCGTTGCGGAAATCGGTGGGTAAAAATCCCACATAACAATTTTCGATGTATGCGCCCATTTGCCCCAGCTGTTTCAATTCGTCCAGCGTGAAACGAACCATGCCGTTCGTCCACAGGCCGTGAGTTACCACCAGCTTATCAATGCCCTTTTTCTGCGCGGCGGCGAACAAAGCGAAAGTTTCTTTCGGTGAAATATGGCCGTTCGCCAGCACCATATCATACAGTTTGACGATTGTTAATATTTTGTCTATTTCCGGCACTAATTTGTCATTAGAATCTAGGATGGAGAATCCGTCGCCTTCGAGGCTGGCGCCGGGCAGTTTCCGCATGTTCGCCCTGGAGTTGAGCGAGGAATGGGTCGGCATCCAGACCATTTTACAGCCCATCTTTGCCGAAGTCTCCAGCGCGATGACATTCAGCCCGCCGATTTCATAATCCAGGCAAATACCGCCGAAGCATTTCAGCTCCGGGACAAGCTGGTTGACGATATCCGCGATGGGCGCCGTTGGGAAATAGCTGCTTTTCAAAACAAGTGCCCGCATCCCCATCTGGCGCGCCTGTTTAGCGGTTTCCCAGGCGTCCATGCGGCCGGGAATAATTATCGCCGGGGAATGGTGGCAGTGCATGTCGATTGAACCGCGGACTAAATCATCGATTATCATTTCTCAACTCCTGATTAATAGATTTATTTTACCTTATGGGCCCCCTCTCTCTCGCTCTCTCCCACACTGGGGAGAGAGGACTGACCTAAAAAAACTTTGCCCCGCGGGGGAGAGAGCACTGACTAGACTAAAGTGCCGCGGCGGCCCACATGGCTTCCTCAACCGCCTCGCGGATTTTCCGGGGTTGGACGCAGTCGCCGATTGCCGCAAAATCCGCGTATTTCCCCTTCAACGCTTCACTCAAAGCGGTATCCGGTGTCGAACCGGTGGATAAAACTACGGTATCGCAGTCCAGAAAAACGTATTTGCCGTCTTCAGTAACGATTGCAACGCCTTTGGGTGTGACTTCTTTAAATTGCACGTGGGGATATACCCTGATGTTATCTTTGGCCAGTTTATCCTGAAAATATTTCTTAAACATCCAGAATTTAGCTTCGATGGCCGGTTCGATAAACGCCAGTGTGACATCGGCACCTTTGTTCTCCGCCAGGAAGTAACAGGTCTCGCAGCCGACCGGCCCGGCGCCGATGACGACAACTTTCTTGCCGGCTTTTTTCTTCCCAGACAGCACCTCACGGCAATTCAAGACATTTTTCCCATGGATGCCGGGAATGGGCGGCGCCCAGGGAGTAGACCCCACCGCAACGATGACCGCGTCCGGGCCGAATTTCTCCACCGCCTGCGGGGTCGCTTCTTTATTCAGCACGATGTTCACGCCGGCTTTAGCAACCTGGTTTTTCAGGTAGCTCAGGTAATCCAATAAGTCCTGTTTGTCCGGCGGGACGGCCGCTAATATCAATTGCCCGCCGAGGGCATCGCTCTTTTCCCAGAGGGTGACTTTATGCCCTTTTTGGGCGGCGATAATGGCGGCCTGCATACCGCCCGGACCGCCGCCGATGACCAGGACTTTTTTCACTTTAGTAACACGCGGCAGTTTTGCCTGGAATTCTTTTTCCCGGCCGACAATCGGATTGACTGTGCAGGACATCGGCACAAAATCAATCATTACATCTTCACGGCAGCGGCTGTCGCAGACACACGGTACGATGTCGTCAAGTCTGCCCTCTTTCACTTTGGCCGGCCAATATGGGTCGGCGATTAAAGCCCGCCCCATCACGATAAAATCGGCTTTGCCGTCCCGCAGAATTTCTTCCGCTAAATCGGAGTTCATCACTTTGCCGGTAATCCAAACAGGGATTTTGGCGCCGCTTCTTTTAATTGCTTCCGTAATGTCGGTATTGCAGCCGGAAGGCATAAAATACGCGGGCCCGGACCATTCAGGCGTTACCGCCGACCCGCTGGTGATATTCACCGCAGTCGCGCCGTTCTCTTCGACGATTTTACACAACTCCACGCACTCTTTGATGCTCCAACCGTCAGTCCCGCCGATTTTGGACAGCCGGTCCGAACCCATCAGCCGCAGGATAACCGGAAAATCGGGCGAGGTTTTTCGCCTGGTTTCCCGTATCGTATCCAGTAAATACTTGGCCCGGCCTCTGAGGTCGCCGCCGTAGGCATCGGTCCGTTTATTGAAAACGCGGGAAAGCAGCTCGCAGGCGAGATAGCCGTTGGCGCCGTGAATCATTACGCCGTCAAAACCGGCTGCCATCACTCTTCGAGCCGCCTCGCCGTATTCCACCACCAGTTCTTCCATTTCCGGCACCGTAATCGCCCGAGCGTGTTTGGGGATGGACGGAGACCAGCCGGCATACGGATGCGGAATCCCGGAAGGAGAGGCCGGGTCAACTTCATCGTAGCTGCCCTGGTGACTGCTCATCTGCATCACGGCTTTAGCGCCTGCCTGGTGAATCACGTCCGCTAGTTTTTTCAAATTGGGGATATATTTGTCATCGTTAACCAGAATCCGGCTGGGCTTCCCGATTTTGCGGGTACTGGCGCCCTCAATAATAATCAGGCCGGCGCCGCCTTTGGCGCGCTCGGCATAATAAGCCAGCTGCCGGTCGCTGACGATTCCGTAATGTGTCGAGTAGTGCGTGCCGCAGGGGGCCATGATAATCCTGTTTTTCAGCTCAACTTTGCCCATCATTCCCGGCTCAAAAAGTTTGGTGAACGCTGCCATGTAATCTCCTTTTAGTTCGGGCGGTGAATTTATATTGAAAAAAAGAAAAGCAACTTTATGGCAGGGATACTAACACCGGCACATTTTTTTGTCAAGGAAAACCGGGGCACCGGCAAGCGAAACAATATGATTTTAATGGCGCCAAAGTTTGACACTGATTGCCCGATTGGCTACAATTCCTACAAAGAATGTAAACAACAGGAGCGGGAAATGGTAGCGTCTAAGAATAGCATTTTAAACAGTAAAACAGGGAAAAGTGTCGTTGTCGCTTTCGACCACGGTATTGGCGGCAAGATATACAGTCCAAATCCCCGGACACTGGCCGAAAAATTTATCGCCGCCCAGCCTGACGGCGTTTTAATGAGCCCGCCGTTGATTCACCTCTGCGCGGACTTGTTTGTGAAATATCCCAGGGTTGTGCCGATTGCCACGCTGGTGACACTGGTACGCAAACCGAAATTTGCCGGACCGACGCAGGTCTTCGATTTTGATTTTGCCGTCGAGATGGGCGCCCGGGCAATCAAGAACATCCTGGTCATCGGGCAGACGGACGGTGCCGGGATGCTGGAAAATATGAAGAATACCGCTTACCTGGCGCAGCGGGCCCGCCAGAAAGGCATCCCATTCATGGTGGAAGCGGTCGCCTGGGGCGAACAGGTTCCCCCGGACAAAGAGGCGGCTCCGGAATATATCGGTCAGGCTTGCCGCATGGCGTTGGAATGCGGCGCCGACGTGATTAAGACTACCTATACCGGCGACCCGAAATCGTTTAAAGAGGTGCTGGCCAATGTACCTATCCCGGTTATTATTCTGGGCGGCGCCGCCGGCGAACTGCCGGCTGTTTTCCAGGGTGTGAGAGATGCGATGGATGCCGGCGCGGCCGGGGTCGCTTTCGGACGTAACGTTTTCCAGAGTGAAAACCCGACATTGATGGTAAACGCCTTGAAGGAACTGGTGCATAACGGCGCGACCGTCCAGGAAGCCATTGCGAAAATGAAATAACGGAGCGGGGAAGGGAACATGGCCTTGCTCAGCGTTGATATCGGTACCGGCGGTACCAGAGCCGTCCTTTTTACCGGGACCGGAGAGGTAATCGCGTCCTCCTACCGCGAATACCGTATGGTTCATCCCCGGCCCGGCTGGGCGGAATTGGATGCGGAAGTCATCTGGGCAGCCTGCGTGGCAACGGTACTTGACATTACCGGCAGGCACCGCAAGCAAATCAAGGCCGTTTGTCTTTCCTGCATGTCCAACAATATTGTGCCGGTGCAGCAAAACGGGACTCCGCTGTGCCGCGGCATCCTCTCCCAGGATAACCGGGCAACCGCAGAATCCGACCTCGTTAAAGACACAATCGGAGAGAAGGAATATTTCAAAATCAGGGGCGGACGGCTGCGTCCGGCCAGCGGCTTATGTAAAATCCTCTGGCTGAAAAAACATAAAACGGAAATATTCCGGCGGACCTGGAAATTCATGACCTTCTCCGAATATATCCGCATGAAATTAGGATTTCCGGACGTTGTGGATTATGCCACCGCGGCCTCTAGTCTGCCTTATGATGTACGTAAACAGGATTATTCCGATGCGCTGCTGCGCGAATTCGGTTTGCACCGCGCGATGTTCAGCCAAACTGTGCCCGCCGATGCTCTGCTCGGTGAAATCGGACCCGCAACAAGGGACTTGCTGGATTTGCCGAACGGAGTAAAAGTTGTCGCCGGCGGGTATGATGCCCACTGCGGCATACTGGGGGCAGGGATTACGCAAGCGACGCCGCAAATCGCCGCCGATGCGGCCGGCACTTTTGAACGTGTGGCCTTCGTTAAATCCAAGCCTGTGCTGACACAAAAGGCACTGAAAAGGGACATTAATTCCAATTGCTATCTGTTCAAAGATACCGATGTGGTCAGTGCGGCCTTAGCCACCAGCGGCTCGATTGTACGCTGGTTCCGCGATGAACTGGAACCACCGCACAACGAAAAGGAAAATGCCTATGATACCATGTTCGAGCATTTGAGTTTTAGCGGCGGCACAATGATGGCGATCCCCTATTTTGCCGGCAGCGCCGGCGACGCCGCGGCCAGGGGGGCAATTCTGGGATTAACCCTGGATACCACACGGCCGCAAATGCTCCAGGCGGCAGTAGAAGGAATAACCCACGAAATTACGTTACTGCTAGAACGTCTGGAAGAATTCAACGATACACCGACCGCGGTTATCCGGACGTTCGGCGGCCCGACCAAATCGCCGAAGTGGCTGCAGTTGAAAGCGGATATCAGCGGTAAGCAAGTAGAAGTACCCGCGGTGGCCGAAGCTTCGGCGCTGGGCGCGGCAATACTGGCAGGAACGGCAACAGGGGTTTATAATTCATACGAAGAGGCAATTAAAGCCACGGTCAAAATCGAAGCGACTTACCGGCCGCGGCCTGAAATTCATCGGAAATACCGGCGGCAGCATGAAACCTACCGGCGGTTAGTCAAAGCGTTGAGACCGTTGAATCAGGAACTTTATTACCTGGGGTAACGAAAAGGAAAATAAGATGAGAATTCTGGGTCTGACCGATATGGTAATCGGGGAACAACAGTTGGGCAAAGTGCTGAAAAATACTTTTCCCGGAGCCGAAATCCGTTACCTGAAATGGCCGCCGACCGCCCGGGATGTATTTTCCAAAGAAAACCTGAATATCGAGAAGAACGGTCCGGAAGTGGGAATACCCATCCCCGGCATTCTGGAGACAATCAAGGAATTCGACCCGGAAATAATCATCACCCATTTTGCGCCGGTCACGCGCGAAGTAATCGAAAAAGCGAAAAACCTAGAAATAATCGGCTGCCTGCGGGGAGGAGTCGAAAATATCAACGTCGAGGCGGCCAGCCATCGGAATATCATCGTGTTTAATAATTCCGGCCGGACCGCCAACGCTGTGGCGGAATTTACCCTGGCGCACATGCTGGTGGTGTCACGGAATACCAGCATCGGCTACAACGCGTTGCAGAACGGACAGTGGTGGAAACCGGAAACGCACCCTTCGGAAATATACGGCTCAACAATCGGGTTGATCGGCTTCGGCGCTGTTTCCCAGAAACTGTCCGAGAGACTAAAAGGATTTGATGTTAAAATACTGGCTTACGACCCGTACATCCCGGATGAAGTTCTGGAGGAATACGGGGCGAAACGGGTGGAACTCAAGGAACTCCTGAGCCAATCGGATTTTGTCTCATTGCACAGTCGCCTCACGCCGGAAACGCAGAATATTATCGGCGAGGCAGAATTGAAAATGATGAAGCCCACCGCCTACCTGATTAACACCGCGCGTGCCGACCTGATTGAACGGGAAGCTTTGATTAAAGCGCTGCAGACGAAGCAGATTAAAGGCGCAGCCCTGGACGTTTTCTGGCAGGAACCGCTAAGTAAAGACGACCCGCTGCTCAAATTGAATAATGTCAGCCTGACGCCGCACCTGGCCGGGGCCACGATTCAAACCGGCCAGCGCACTTTAACACTGTTGTTCGAATCGATGCAGGAATTTTTGAAAAATCACAAGAGCCGCAGCATTGTTAATTTTAAAACCAGCGAACAAAAGAAAATCGCCGCCACAATGAAACTGGTGCGAGAGGCGAAGTAAAACCGGGCACTGCGGTCATTGGCCGGGTTTGTCCGGTGATTTTTCCGTTTCCTCTTCGTGGAAGTATGCCGGATACAGCTTTTTCAAACACTCCGGGCAGATATCATGGCTGAATTGCGCTTCCGAATGGGCGGAGACATATTGTTCCACGGATTGCCAGTAGCCTTTGTCATCCCTGATTTTTTTACAGGACGCGCAAATCGGCAGCAAGCCTTTCAGTTGTTTTACATGGTCCAGGGCTTCCTGCAATTCGGTGGTTTTTTGCTGCAAATCGCGCTTGGTCGCGAGCAGTTCATTCATCAGGCTGCTGATAGCTTCATGCCAGCGCATATCGTCGGAAGAATAAAATTCGGGCAGTTTGTTCTCATCCGCCATTGGTTTTACCTCCCCAGTAACCGGACTGCGATTTCCGGAGCATCCCCCGCGCCCAGGGCAACCGCATCCGCGCCGAAAGCAGCGGCATAAATTGGGTCAGATGAAATGCTATAGCCGCCGATTATGATTTTAACATCGTTCGCCATTTGTTTACGAACGATTGAAATCATTTCCCGCAGTGCCGGGCCGTTAATCGGCAGGCACATCGATAAAATTAAAAGCCGGGCTTTTTTCTCCCGGATCATTTCAATGACACTCAAGGCCGGCATGTTGGCACCCAGATAGCAGGTGCCCCAGCCTTCCAGTTCCAGCAGGTCGGCGCTCATCCTCAAACCGATTTCGTGCAATTCGCCGGATACACAGGCGGCCACTGCCACGCGTCCGTTTTTAGCAGCATGCTGATGAATACGCGGGTACAGTTCGGACATGATGAGCTGTGTAGCTGCGCTGAAAAAGTGTTCGTGGGCGACTGTAATCTGACCCGTTTGCCACAGTCTGCCCACTTCATAGAGGCTTGGTTTGAAAACTTGCAGATAGATATCCCGGATGCTGCATTGGGTGTCGACCGCCCGGGTAATAATCTCCGCGGCTTCAGCGCGGTCTCCGGCCAGGAGCGTTTTCAGATATTGCTCAACCAACTCCCGGAACGGAGTAGCCGGGATAAACGATTGAACCGGGGACTCCGGTGCGTGAAGAGCCTGCACGGCGGCTTGAAGGAAGCGGCTAATTGCCGGGTGATATTCTGCGGCTAAAGCGCCGGTGAGCACAGTCTGTTCGGTTTGCAGCTGCAGTTCAGTAAAGAAGTCCGGGACACTATGGCCCCGCAGCATCGAACGCTGCCAGAGGATATATCCGGCGAACTGCGGCGGGTTATTGGCTATCATCGCTTCCGCCAACTGATAGAGGTCTTGCTGTCCGTACTCACGGTATTTCTTGTCATTGAGTCCGTACTGCGGTGAAATATCCAACCTTTGCGATTGCTGTAAAGCAACCATCCGGTCTGCAAGCTGATTGATTTGAGAATAAATGGCTTCACCGAGCTGCTTTTCCAGCGTCACCATGTTGTCAACACTCCTTCTATCCGGATAGTGATTATTTTGATGACAAAGGTATCATTTAGCCGAATACCGTTACGACTGGAATCTAGCCCAATGCTAGTCCGTCTGTGTAAATAAGTCAATGGTTGACATCGTAAATTCCACGTAAAAGATTTTCCGCCAGCGGCGGTTTTTCCGGAATTCACAGGCGTTTGATAAACAAAAAAGGGCATGGTTGCAAATGTCCACAACCCTCTTTAGTTCACGCTTCAACGAATATTAACGGACGTCGCAAACCAGCGCCGTCACGGAGTGCGGTTCAAAAGTGTAATTGAACGTTTTCCCCGAGGCTTTGGCAGCGGATTCCCGCGTAATGACCTGAAGGGGATTTTCTTCGGTGTTCTGAGACTTGATATCCGGCCCATTGATGACGGATACCCGGACATCGCCGGCAAATTCCCCGCTGGCAAGTGAAATCGCGGCGTCGGTCGCTTTTGATGCGGTCTGGTTGACCACATAAACCACCAGTTGCTTGCGGGATTCGTCCAGTGTGGCGGCAATATCGAGGGTGCGGATGCCGGAATAAGTACGGTTCTTGTAGGTGCCGGAGAAAGTTTCGCCGTCCCAGAAAACATCCAGCGCCTGCTGCCCGCAGGTGCGGCTGTACAGCTCGACGGGATAAAAATTAGGCTCCAGCAGGACATGTTTATCGATGCGGATTAAGCGCACCCCCATCGAAGTTAGCGTACCGGTAAAATTCGCCAGGCGTACCGAATGCGCGTGGCGGATAAAGGAATTGAAATGCTGGGCGGTCATCATCGCATCGACGGTGTTGACAATCATTTTCTCTGTACGCTGCACGCGGGGATGACGGGAAACGCCCCACTCGTCGATCGCGATGGCGATATGGTGTTTGATGCCACGTTCCAGGCAAACGGAACGGATTAAGCCGTCGTAAGCGGTAAGATGCTCGTCAAAATCCTTCATGAAAGCCATGTAGTTTTCGAATAAATCGTCGTTGTGCAGATGGGCGTAGCGGTGCAGCGCCATATAGTCAATGCGCTCGCCGGCCTGCTCCAGCATCAATTGCGCGCGTTCCACCCACTCACTTTTCGCCGGCAAAGCGTCCGGTGGCAGTGAATGGTCGTCCCAGAGGCTGACGGCCGACGCCACGAGTTTGATATCCGGGTCTACCAGTTTCATCACTTTGCTGAATTCGGTGCAGGCCCGGGCGTATTCCTGCGGGGTTTTAAATCCGATTTGCCACGGCCCGTCAACTTCATTGCCGATGCCCCAGTATTTGACGTTGTACGGCGCCTCGCTGCCGTTTTTACCGCGTAATTTCGCCAGATATGAATCGCCTTTGCCGTTGCAGTATTCCACCCAATCGGCGGCTTCCCGCATGTCGCCGTCGCCGCAATTCACACAAATATAAGGCTCGGTTCCCAATCGGCGGCAATATAGCATAAATTCATCCGTGCCGAATTGATTGCTAACAACGGAATTCCAGGCCAGGTCGTGGTGCGCGGGACGTTCGGCCGCAGGCCCGACTGCGTCCATCCAGCGGTAACCGGAGGCTAAATTGCCGCCCGGGAAACGCAGGTTGGGACATTTCATCCGCTGCAAGGCTTCAAACACGTCACTGCGGAGCCCGTTTTTGTCGGCATAAGGAGATTTTGGATAATAAATCCCGCCGTAGACCAGATTTTCCAGGTAACCGCCAAAAATATTACGGTCGATGTCACTGACGGTGCGTTCCAGGTCTATTTTGACATGGTCCATAATAAGACTCCTTAATGTTATTTACACGTAACAGGCCGCTTTCAGTTCGGTGCAGGTCTGGCGCAGCCACTCCACCACTTCATGATGCAGCGGGATGCCTTTCGCCTTATACTCTTTCTCACATTCGGCTTCCGGCAGGCCCGGATACAGCACGCGGTCGTGGCCGGGCGCGGGTTTGGTGGTTTTCAGCATTACCAGCCATTCGTCCATCGTGCGTTTGAACTCCGCCACATCCATGAAAGTCTCGATATTATAAGCCACGACACAGTGGTTGCAGACGTGCTTGCCGCCGTTGTTGGCGCCGTAGCCGCCGCCGGTCAGGATGCCGCTGAAAATATCGACGACACCGGCCAGACCGTAGCCTTTGTGCGAGCCCATTTCCTTGGTACTGCCTAAAGGCAGCAGCCGATCGACGCCGGGCGCGGGCGGTTCAACTTCCTGCATGATGGGAGTGCCCTCGGCATCAGCCACCCAGCCGGGGGGTAATTTGACGCCCATGCGGCGAGCCAGAGTAACCTTGTTATTCGCTACAACGGTCGTAGCGGCATCGTAAACAAAAGGAGCCTCCCTGTCTGCGGGGGCAGCAACAGCGATGGGATTTGTGCCCAACCGCGGCTCGGCGCCGAAAGTGGGAATCATGAACGGCATCGTGGAAGTCATGCACATCCCAATCATATCGTGTTTTAAGGCCAGCATCGCGTGATACGAAGCCATGCTGAGATGGCGCCCGTTCTGAATCGTGACCATCCCTACGCCGACATTGCGCGCTTTCTCGATGGCGATTTGCATCGCTTTCGGGGCGATGATGATTCCCAGACCGCCGTCGGCGTTAATGCTGGCCACTGCCGGCGACTCCCGTATAATTTTCCAATCTGGCGTGGGATTAACCAGTTTGTCTTTGTAAAACCCGACATACCGCTGCAGGATGTTGGAGACGCCGTGGCTGGCCACGCCGCGCAGGTCGGCAGTAATCAGGACATCGGCGGCCAGGCGGCAGTCGTCTTTCGGCACACCCATTTTTTCAAAAATGGCAACCGTGGTAGCACGCAGATTTGATTCCGTCACCCGGATGGTATCTTTTTCGTTCAGTTTAAGCGCATCCAAGGAAATGCCCTCCTTTGGGGTTAAAGTTATTTCGTGTACTGCATTTCGGCGTAGGGAAAAACCGCGACATTGGCGGCTGCGGGATAATCAGCGGCGAGGATTTTTAGCACATCATCCCATTTGTCCATGAATATCACTTTTTCCGATTTGGGGAATGTGCTGCGCCCTGCAATGTCCGGATATTCGGAATAGATAATCAACCGCTTCACTTTTGCCGGCAGCGCTTTCACTTTGTATTCCGGCCCGCAGATTTCGCAGCCGAAAGCACCGAACATGTAATGTACAATCTGTCCGGCCGGTTCGTTGGCGATGAGCACCACGTCCCCGCCCTTGTGCCCCACGGCCGGATAGGCGATGTTCAGGCAGGAACTGGCTTCGGAGGCTTTGACGAAGGCGTTGGCAATCACGATATCTTTGTCGTGAACCGACGGCGTGAAGTAATGTGTCTTGCTCTCCGCAACGCCGGCGGCGTAAGCCGGTTTTAAACCTCCGGCGAAAACCCGGGCAGTTTCGCCCCACCGGTTATAAAGCACGTTAATAATGAAATCCAGACCGGCCATCTCGGCGGCTTCTTCAATATCCATCCGGACCGGGTTATCGTCAAAGTTGCCCACGCCGGCCTTGCCCAGCGGCAGTTCGAATTGCGCGATGTGGTGGTTGTGCTGCGTGGCTTCAAACGATGCGACGCCGGGCAGGATGATTTTACCGCCGCCGCCGAATCCGGACATTCCGTGCGGCACGATGCCGCCGACGGCAATTTTCAAGTCGCATTTCGTCACCTCGGCGTTGAGGGAGATCTGTGTGCCGAATGTTTTTGTTTTGCCGATAAAGACGCAGTTGTTGAAAGGATTATGGTTATAAACCGGAAAACGTCTCAGGACGTCCTTGCCCAGTTTCTTCACAAAATCGAGGCGGGACAGCGCGCCGTGACACCCGGTGGCGCAAATAAAACGGATATTTTCATCGGCAATCCCCGCTTCGGCCAGTTCCTGCAGAACATGGGGGATAAAATCAAAAGTACGGGTAACCCGCGACACATCGTCGAAAAGGATGACGACCTGCTGTTTGCCTTTGGCCAATTCTTTGAGCGGTTTTGACCCAATAGGATTGTCGAGCGCATGGCGGATTGCGGAGGGCGTCATCGCCGGCAGTTCATAACCGTTCATCTGACAGGTTTCCACCTGCCAGTTATCGGGAAGGCGATATTGAGCTTCGCTCCGGCTATGCCAGGCGAGTTGGGGTAATTTGATTACCGCCATGATTTACTCCAAACAGTCTAAGTTAAGATATTACTTATTATGTCAAGTATCAGCCGCTGGCGACCGGCAAGCTCAATCCGCTTTTCTCCCAATCGTACATCTGTGCCTGCGCAATATCGACGTCGTGCTGGATTTTCTCAATGTCCTCATCGGTCAGGTGGGAGAACCGTCCCTGCAGTTTCAAATAATCACCGACCGGCTTGAATTTTTCCGGCTTGACCGTAATCGTCAGTTTGCCGTCTTCGATTTCGTAAAGTGTAAAAATACCGGTGGTAACGCCGAGGCGGGAGACTTGGATCATTTTTTCCGGTGGGAAACGCCAGCTCGTCGGACACGGCGTATAAACATGGATGTACCGGAAACCGCGCATTTGCCTGGCTTTGGCCAGTTTTTTCATAAAATCATCCATATAGGCCAGGGAAGCGGTGGCGACGTAGGGCACGCGGTGGGCAGCGATAATCAGCGGCATGTCTTTACGGGGCGTGCTTTTACCTTTCTCGGCTTCCCCGACCGGCGTGGTGGTGGTCCAGGCATACTGCGGCGTGGCGCCGCTGCGCTGGATGCCGGTATTGGCATAGGCTTCATTGTCTTCCGTAACACAGAGGAAATCGGAGTTTCTTTCGGCCGCGCCGGATAACGCTGTAAACCCGATATCCCCCAGGCTGCCGTCGCCGCCGATGAGTACCACTTTGGTGTCTTCCTGTCCTTTTTCTTTCAATCCGAGCGAAATCCCCGTGGCACATGCCGAGCCGCTGGGTAATGGCATCGAGGGGAAAGCGGCCAGGCCAATCCCGGTTATACTGCCCATACCCTGGGCGGCATTCCAGGCGCCGCAGCCGATATTCTCCACCAGCACGGTGTTTTGCCCGAAGGCTTCCACGACTTTACGCACGACCAGCGCCATGCCGCAGCCAGGGCAGGCCGTGGTGCCGGGATAAAGCAGTTTGTCATGTTTTACCGGCACCGGATTTTTGGTTGTAATTTCAAAATTGGGAATCCATTCGATTTCTCCTGTTACCTGACCGGTGGCCGCCGTTTTCAATGCCTTATCGGCCATATATCTGAAATCAGTAGTGAGGATTTCCGCGCTGTGCAGTCCGGCGATAAAGCCGATGACGCGGGCTTTCTCCCCTTCCACGTTGTAAAGCGCCGACTTAATTTCGGTAACGCAGGGGCCTTCGCCGGCGCCGCGGGACACGCTACGGTCGACGACGGCAATTACTTTGACTTTCTTGCCCAGCGCCAGAAAATCGTCTTTCGGGAAGGGCCGGAAAGAACGCACACGGACCAGGCCAACCTTTTTACCTTCCGCCCGCAGCTGTTCGACAGTGAGCCGGGCATTCCCCGACATCGAACCCATCGTTACCAACACGATTTCAGCGTCGTCGCAGTAGAGCTTTTCCACCAGTCCGTTGCCGTATTTCCGGCCGGACATCGCCGCGTATTCGTCGTTAGCCTGTTTGATGACATCACCGGTGCGGATGACAGCTTCATTTTTCAGGAATTCATAACCCATATTTTCGTCCGAAGTGCCGCCGCCGGAGAGCGCCATGGGATTAGCCGGGTCAAGGATAACATGCTTCGGTTCATAAGGCGGAATGAATTTATCCACGTCGGCCTGCTCCGGGATTTGCACCATCTCGGTGGTATGGGTGATGTAAAAACCGTCGATGCAGACCATTACCGGCAGCAAAACTTTCTGGTCTTCGGCGATGCGGTAAGCCTGGATAATCGTATCCAGCGCTTCCTGATTGCTTTCCACGTAAAGCTGAATCCAGCCCAGGTCACGGCCGCTCATCGTATCGCTGTGGTCGCATTCCACTGCTTTACCGGGTGAGGAGATGGGACGGTTGGCAACGGCCATCACTACCGGCAGCCTGCGGCCGGGAATGTAAGCGATGGCTTCGTAGCCGTAAGCGAACCCCTGCGAAGACGTGCCGGTAAAAACCCGGACGCCGGTCAAAGCCGCGGACATCACCGTGAAAATCGCACCATGTTCGCCTTCGGACTCCACAAATTGCGCTTTCAACGAGCCGTCGGCCACAAAATTGGCCAGCGTTTCCACGATGGTGGTTTGCGGGGTGATCGGATAAGCGGCAATCACTTTCGGCCGGGCCAGCCGGACGCCGTATGCAATCGCTTCATTGCCGGTAAGCGCTTTTATTTCTGACATGGTGTATCCTCCGTTAACGTTCCAAAACCATCGCGACGGCGCCTCTGGGGCATTCGACGGCGCAGATGCCGCAGCCCTTGCATTGTTCCAGGTCAGGCTGCCAACCCGTTAATTCGTCCGTGGTAAGAATACCTTCCGGACAGAGTGAAGAACAAACCGCGCACAGGTTGCAGGCGCCGCAATGGAAACAGCGCCAGGCCTCGCTGATTGCGGCCGCTGCTGCGAGTCCGGTATTGACTTCTTTGAATGACGATTTCCGTTTTCCGGCAGGCAGTTCAGGTTCGGCCTGACGCGGTTCTTTAGTAAAATAATCGGTGTTCAAATCTTCATAAGCAATAACTTCGCGTTCGGATGTTTGCGGCAGCGGTTGGCCGCTGATTGCCGCATCAATAGCGACGGCCGCTTTTTTACCGGCGGCGATGGCTTCCACCACGGTGGCCGGACCGGTGACAACATCCCCGCCGGCATAGACGCTTTCGCGGCTGGTGGCCAGATTTGCCTTGTCCACCACGAGCATGCCGTTAGCAGCGATTTTTAGATTTTTATCCCCGGCCGCAAACGTAATATCCGGAATTTGCCCGACAGCGGGAATGACCATATCGGCATCAACTATAAATTCAGAACCGGGAACCGGCGCCGGATTTCTCCGTCCGGATTTGTCTTTCCTGCCCAGTATCATGCGGACACACTTCATCCCGGTGGCTTTACCGGCTTTGGTCAGAATCTCCACTGGAGCTGCGAGGAATTCAATTTTAATACCTTCGGCGGCACAGGCAGCAATTTCTGCGTCATCCGCCGGCATTTCCTCGCAGGACCGGCGGTATAGTATTACCACTTCTTTGGCGCCCAGCCTGATTGCAGAACGCGCGGCATCAACCGCGACATTCCCGCCGCCGACCACGACCGTTTTCGCGCCGACTTTAACCTTTTTCCCGAGGCGAATATCGCGCAAAAATGAAACGCCGGGAACAACGCCCTTGGCGTCTTCCCCGGGGATACCCAGCACCTGCGCCTTGTGAGCCCCGATGGCGATAAACACGGCCTTGTAGCCTTGTTTCAAAAGTTCATTGACGGTGATATCTTTGCCTAAAACGGCGTTATTTTTGATTGTTACACCCATTTTAATAATGCGGTTGATTTCCCCATCAAGCACGCTGCCGGGCAGGCGGTACTCCGGGATGCCGACACGCAGCATGCCGCCGGACACCGGCAGCGCTTCAAAAATAGTGACGTTGTATTGCTTCTTGGCCAGATAATAAGCCGCGCTCAATCCGGCCGGTCCGGAACCTATGACGGCAATTTTAGCCGCGGAAGCGGCGACTACATTGACTTCAGTCTCCTGGCCGTAATCCCCAATAAACCGTTCGATCGCGTGGACGGCAACGGCGGTATCGAAGTTTTTACGATTGCAGCCGCTTTCGCAGGGATGGTAGCAAACCCGGCCGGTAATGGCAGGCAGCGGGTTATCTTCCAGCAGTAATTGCCTGGCCGCGCTGAGTTTACCTTCTTCCACCAGCTCCAGATAATCCCGGATTTTGATTCCGGCGGGACATTTGTCGGTGCAGGGCGCCAGCATGTCCACGGACAAAGGTTTACGCGTACGCCAGCTGCCCGTTTTGGCGGTACTGGCTTTATTGACGGCCATGCCGAGCAAAAGTTCCATCTTCAGTTTACGGGCGGCAGCTGCAGGCGGCGATGCAATATCGGGTAACGGCTGGACATCATAGTTCATCATCCGAGTCGCCGTAAACGCCGCCCTGGTGGATTTTTCGTTGTTTTTAGCCGTAGTGCCTGTGAACTTGGAATAAGAGGCTGCGATAATGGAATCCAGGCCGACCCAGCAGGTGGTCGCGGCAAACGCACCGAGCATGGCGAAATTGGTAAAGGGGATGGCCATGCTGCCGAAAATGTTGTCGGCGATTTGATTGGCGTCCACCGTACCGATTTTGGCGAGCGGCACTCTAGTTTTAATATCTGCGGGGCTGAGTGCGGAATTGAAGATGGCGATGCCGCCCTGTTTCAGGCCGTCGTAAACGTTCATCGACGAAGGTAGTTTGGAATCCAGCACGACGATGCAATCCGGCTTGTAAATCTGGCTACGGGTGGTGATGGGTTTATCGTCAATGCGGAGGAAGGCCTTCACCGGCGCGCCGCGCCGTTCGCCCCCGAAAAAAGGAAACGCCTGAGCGTATTTACCTTCCTGCGCCAGCGCGGCGACCAAAACCGCAGCGGCAGTGACGGCGCCCTGTCCGCCCCGTGCATAAAAGACGATTTCTTTCATCCTGTTATTTCCTCGTTTTTATCAGAATAACCGCTGTTCCGGTAATTTAACTTGTATGCTAGGGTAAAGTTGAGACATTTGTCAATGTGCGTTTACCGCGCCTTAAGGCCCGAAGAAGTTAGCACCGAATGTGGGTAGTTCCCTTGAGTCCGCCTCTCCCGGCTTGGAGGGAGAGGATTGAGGCTATAGTACTTACAAAGTAACGTATGAGGGGGTTATTCACCTCACTCTTCTATTCACGTAAGGTGGGCGCAACCCTCACCAATTGCGGGGAATCCCACCTTGTCGTTCCTGGGAAAGTTGAGACCGCAGACGAAATACTTCGACCTGAGTCGAAATGTATATGAAACAGCTTAGCCCTGACACAACCCCGAAATACGATTCATATCCTGTTTACTCACGGCAAAATTAAAGCCCTTCGCGTTTATACTGCCGGGCCAGGTCAGCGTAGATCTTGGGACTGTTCTGACTCCACCATTCCTGCTCTTTAGCAATTTTCCCTTTGACGACCGCGGGCACACCGACAACAAACGACCGTTCCGGAATTTTCATTTTTTCCTTGACGACGCAGCCGGCGGCGATAATGGAATAATCGCCGATTTCCACATTGTGCAGGACAGTGGAATTCATGCCGATGAGGACGTTATTGCCTATTTTCCAGGCATTACTGACCGCGCCGTGCCCGATAACCGCGTTATCACCGATAGTAACATCAAGGACAGGTGGAAAAGAAGGAGTGCCGGAATGAATAACGCAATTATCTTCAATCACAGAATTTTTACCGACGGTGACTTTGCCGAGGTCGCCGCGGACGACGGCGCCGGGCCAGACCGAACTGTTCTCGCCGATTTCGACATCGCCGATAACATAGGCAGCCTCGCTGACGAAAGCGGAGGGATGAATCCGCGGGGTTTTACCGTTATAGCTTCTGAGCATGTCTTCCTCCAGTGTTCCGTTATTTTTGAAAGAAGAGCGATTGCCACAAAAGGCAACACAAGCAAAATATCAGCTGACCGGCGGCGGGTTTACATCCGGCGTCACAGGCGGGATAACATCCGGTGTCACGACAGGCGGAATCCCATCGGCGGCGGGGACGACCACCGGGGCAATCTCCAGGGCAGAACCGGTGGTATCGGCGGGGAGAGTTTCCGCCGGAATTTCTTTCTCCGGACTCCAGCGCAGCCATAAGGCAAAAGCGGTAACGGCAACCGCGATGAAAGTGAGGTACAATTCGCTTTGCATTACAGTCAATTTATTGTCATCTATCAGGATAGCGCTGTAATTAGAGATGCCGTGCAGGAAGGCGGCAATCACCCAGAACAGCCAGCCTTTCTTTTTGGCGATACCGTAACCGGTAAGCGCGGAGACGGCAATATTGAAAGCCACGCCAAAAACCCTTTCCCACAACCCCATCGCATAATTATCCACAACGGACCAGGAAACTCCATTGACAAATATCTGGTTATGGACCCAAATTGCTTCAAAAACGCCAAACCCGGCGCCGGAAACAGCGCCAAGCATCAGGCTGAACCGTGGAGTAAAACTCTTTTTACTGCGCCACCAGCAGAAAAGGACCGGAGCCAATTTGGTAGCTTCCTGCACAATGCCGCTAATCAGCACCAGCGGGAAAGCAACCAGCAGATACCAGTTCGTAAGGTCTGTCTGAGACCAGAAATGGGTTACTGCATCCACATACCAGTTCTGGAGCGGAATTTGCACGAAAGCGATTGCGGTCCAGGTCAGAATCGCGCTGACGGCGGCGACGGCCCAAAACCAGTGTTTTTTAAATAAAGGCGGCAGATAAAAAAACAGCCAGACGGCGCCAAAAACCAGGCCGAGGGAGATAGATAGCAGTATCGCATCCCAGTGAGTACCCGCAAAATAGAAAGCCGAGTTAAAAAACGAGGTCATTTGACTAAGCATTTCGCATCCGCTCCCAATTCATACTATCTTAGCATTCTATCATAATTTATTAAAAATAACCTGTTTCACGTAAGATCTATCAAGACAGATTTGGTTCTCCGGGGACGAATCACGGTATAACGTGACAGGAGAGAAATAAAAGCAATGCCTTTATATCAGATTTTGCTGCATTTCAGCGCACGGCAATGGTATCAGGGCGACACAACCGTGATGGTGATATCATTACTGATGACACCGGAAAGCGTCGCGGAAATATCGGTCTGCCCGGGTTTCACGCCGGTGGCCAGACCGGAAGCAGAAATCGTGGCGACATCCGTTTCGGTGCTGCTCCAGGTGACCTCAGAGGTGATATCTTTAGTAGTGCCGTCGGAGCTGCTGCCGAGGGCAGTAAACTGTTCGGTTTTACCCACCGCCAAATCGGCGACTACGGTGCGCGACACGGAAATAGACGTTAACGTAGCAGTGGCGACAGGGCTTATTACCAGATCTACTGCATTGCTGATGATGCCATTAATCGCAGCCGTAATTTGAACGGTGCCGCGGGTGACTGTCGTCGCCAGACCGGTATACCCGATGGTGGCGGTGGCGGTATCGGAACTGTTCCAGACAACATCATAAGTACAATCCCCTGTGGTGCCGTCACTGTAAGTGCCGGTGGCGGTGAATTGGACGGTATTTCCCAGCGTAGTTCTGACCGGAGTAGCCTGGTCGATCTTAATGGAAACCAGAGTAGCCGTGGTAGTAGTCTGCGTGGTGGTAGTGGTCGTCTTACGCGGGATGATACCGGTTAATGTCGTCCGGTCAGAAGAACAGGCACCCGTGACCAAGGTGAACGCCAGCACGACGGCGGTAATCAGACAGCCGCTAATAAATTTGATTTGATTTATTTTCATTCTGATGCTCCGTTTTCACTGACCGGCCGGCGAACGGAAATACTTTTCCAAAAATCAATGACGTTGCATATAATCATACATCACCTTGACCGTTTTATGCCACTCCGGCCGTTCAAAAGCACTATTATCGGACAGTTTAATCATCGTCTTCGATTCTTATTGAGATGCGTCGCAGGCGGATTGATAAATAAACGACGGAAGGAATATAATCATTTCAATTCTTGAAAAGCAGAGAGCACTATTTCCTGAAAAGGGGGCTGCGATGAACCATATCAAGATTGACCTGGAACGCACCATCAGCGATATCGACCGCAATATTTTCGGCGGGTACATGGAGTTGGGGGTTAAAGATACTACGTTCAAACATCTTGATATCCTCGACCCGGCGATGCAAGCCAAAGGCGGGCTGCCGGCCGAAGTGCGGGCGGTGCTGGAACAGGTGAAAATGGCGAACATGCGCTTCGGTGGTAACTTCTTTTCGGGATACCGCTGGCGGGATGGCGTGGGGCCGCGGGCGGAACGCCCTGCACGGCACGAATTGGCCTGGAACAGTATCGTCCCGAATAATTTCGGCACCAACGAATTCGTGACGCTGTGCCGGTCGCTGGGAGCCGAACCATACCTGAATACGAATTGCGGCTACGGCGATATGCGGGAAGCGGCCGACTGGGTGGAATACTGCAACGGCACGGGCGACTCGGCGCTGGCCAAACTGCGCCGCGAACACGGCTTTGAAAAACCGCACCACGTCAAATACTGGAGCATCGGCAACGAAGTGGACAGCCCGGGACAAATCGGGTATAAAACCCCGCAGGAATATGCCCGCGCCGTGACCGAATACAGCAAAGTGATGAAACGGGTTGACCCGGCGATTAAACTTTCGGCTTCGGCGGCCTGCAGCTGGGAAGATGCACCGCTGGGCCCGCAGTTCCTGTACCGGAAAACCGAATGGGTGGAACGGGCGCAGCTGATGCTGGAACAAGCCGGCGACCGCATTGATTACATGGCGCTGCATAAGTACGCCCATCCTTACACCGACGATTCGTTCGAAACGCTGATGGCTTTCGCCGCCGGTTTTGAAGAACATCTCAGCGCGTATGAAGGCTTAATCAAGGCCGTCAGTCTGGAACGCGGCATCAAACATGCCGTGGATATCGCGGTGGACGAATGGGGCATTATCTACATCCCGGCAGAAGCGCGTCAGGAATCCCCGATTACCGTAACGGTGGACGCATCCGGACAGGCACAATTGCCGGCGGAGGAAAAAATAACGGCGCACCACGGGAGAAAGAACGTCATCGGGCTGGAGCAGGCCCTGCTAACGGCGCTGCATTTGAACATTTTTATCCGCCACGCCCGTTCCGTGCGTCTGGCAAACTGCACCTCGATGCCGACGCCGGCGTGCCTCAGTTTCCCGGAACCGGAGAGCGTTTTACTGCGGCAGGCAATTTACTTCCCGTTCGAGCTTTACAGCCGCACCTGCGGGCAGCAGGCGCTGGATGTATTCTGGCATGGCGACACCTTCTCCGGCACATACAAAGGCCGGACTTACGCCGGAATCCGCACCCTCGACGTTTCCGCCACATTAGATAAAGCACGGAAGCAGCTGGTGATTTACGCCGTTAACCAGAGCAAGGATAAAGCGCTGGAAACAATGATTTCACTGGAGGCGGGAGCTTTCGCCGGAAACGTCAAAACAGCCGTCGTCAACGGGCCGGACATTAAAGCCGCCAACACGGTCGAAAATCCGGATAATGTCGGGGTGCATGAAACGATACTGAAAGCGGCGGGCAGGACGTTGATGGTAACTCTCGAACCGCATTCTGTAACGGCGCTGGTCTGCCCTGTCAGCTAAGTAATATTTTGATTATTACGGTCATCACCGGATATTGTAAGATATAAAACAAATACCTGCGGAGACAACTTTGAAAAACAACACCACCATGCCCGATTCTTTAATTTACCAATCTAAAAAAACAACCAAAGCCAGGAGCGCTGCGCTACGGACAAGGGAAAGTTTCGATTTCGGCTGGAAATTTTTCAAGGGCGACGCGGCGCAAGCACAGCAGCCGGATTTCAACGACCAGGAGTGGCGCGACCTCGACCTGCCGCATGACTGGAGCATCGAAGGGCCGTTTGCCGAAAAGCCGGGTTCGGCGACTTTTGCCCATTTGCCCGCCGGCACCGGCTGGTACCGGAAAAATTTCACCGTACTCGCGTCTTACCGGAATCAGCAAGTTAGCATCGAATTCGACGGCGTATATCAGCACAGCGAAGTCTGGATTAACGGGCATTATCTGGGCAAGCGGCCTTACGGCTATATCAGTTTTTATTACGATATCACCCCGCACCTGAATTTTGGCAGCGGGAACGTCATTGCGATACGCGTGGATAATTCGCATCAGCCCAACTGCCGCTGGTACTCCGGCTCCGGGATTTACCGGCATACCTGGCTGCTGGTGACCGACAAATTACACGTCGCGCATTGGGGCACGTTTGTCACCTGCGGGAAAGTCAGTGAAAAATCCGCGGTCGTCCGGATAAAAACCAGGGTGCAGAACGAAAGTAAAAACGACGCAAAATGTGTTTTAAAAACGGTTATCCTTGATAGTAACGGTCGACCCGTGCAAACGACGGAAACCGACGGCGATATCGCCGGCAGCGGAGAATTTGAATTCATTGAAAAAGTTAAGATAGACAAACCGGTGTTGTGGTCGCCGGAAAATCCTTACCTTTACACGGTACGCAGCACGCTGGAGCAACAGGGAAAATCAACCGATATTTACGATACCGTTTTCGGCGTGCGCAGTATCGAGTTCGATACGGACAAAGGGTTTCTGCTGAACGGGCGGCAAGTTAAACTTCACGGGGTCTGCCTGCACCATGAGGCCGGAGCGCTTGGGGCCGCCGTACCGGAGCGGGCCTGGGAGCGGCGGCTGGAAAAACTGAAAGCGATGGGTTGCAACGCCGTCCGTACTTCCCACAACCCGTATGCGCCGGAATTCATGGATTTATGCGATAAGCTGGGCCTGCTGGTGATGGACGAAATGTTCGATGAGTGGAATGAGCCCAAACCGCAGACGCCGGACTACGGCTACCGGATTTATTTCGATGAATGGGCGGAGCGGGACGTCACCGATTTCATCCGCCGCGACCGTAACCATCCCTGCGTCGTCATCTGGAGCGCGGGCAACGAAGTCGTGGACCAGGTCGTGCCGGCAGGCGTTAAAACCCTGAAAAAGCTGCTGGACATCTTTCACCGTGAAGACCCGACGCGCCCCGTGACCGTGGGCTGCGATAGAATTGTTGCCGAACCTAAAGCAGTGCCGCAGGAATTTCTCACCCTGCTCGACGTGGTCGGCTATAACTATGTCGACCGCTGGCGGGACCGGTACGAAAAATATTACAGCCTCGACCGGCAGGCTTTTCCGCAAAGAAAGTTTATCGGCACGGAGAACGGTTCGCTGGGCGGGATTAGAGGGGATTATTCTTACTTATTTCCGGTGGAACCGGGCACCGACATGCGCCGGAATAAAAACCGCTGGATTGATTTCGAACAAATGTGGAAATTCGTCAGCACTTACGACTACGTGGCCGGAGATTTCATGTGGACCGGCATCGATTACCTGGGGGAATCCAACTGGCCGCGGAAGGCGAATACCTCCGGCGTTATTGATACATGCGGCTTTGAAAAAGACACCTGGTATTTCTGCCAGAGCCAGTGGACGGAAAAACCGGTGCTGCACCTGTTCCCGCACTGGACCTGGCCGGGGAAGGAAGGCGAATTCATCCCGGTGCTCTGTTACACGAATTGCGACAGCGTGGAACTGTTCCTGAACGGCAAGTCGCTGGGCATCCAGAGCTACTGGTTCCCGCGTTACGGGATGCGGGAAAATTACGAAAACTTTCCAGCGCGGAATGACATACCGCGCACCACCTCCGACCTGCACCTGACCTGGACGGTACCCTATCAGCCGGGCACACTGCGTGCCGTGGGTACGCGGGACGGTAAAATTGTAATCACAGAAGAAATCGCCACGGCCGGGAAACCGGTGAAAATCGGGTTGGCCATCGACCGGAAGACGATTAAAGCCGACCGCCGGGATATCGCGCATATCACCGTCAGCGTCCTCGATGCGCAGGGGCTGATTGTGCCGGAAGCCGATAACGAAATCTCCTTCGGGATTCAAGGTGAAGGCCGGATTCTAGGGCTGGATAACGGCGACCCGGCGAGCCATGAAGACTATCACGGCAGCAAACGCAAGGCATTTCACGGGCTGTGTCTGGCCATTGTCCAATCCACCGGTAAAACCGGCTTGATTAAACTGACGGCGACTGCGCCGGGGCTGAAATCAACCGGCGTTGAAATTACGGGTAAATAGTTTTTAAAAAGGAGCACTACAATGACAGAAGTCAAACGGGTATTCAAGGTAAACGGCAAGCCTTTCTTCCCGGTGGGCGGGCAATCTTCTTCTTCCAGTGCTTATAGCGATAAAGAGTCTATTCCGGCTTTTGAAGCCGTGAAACTGCTGCACGGCAACACGCTGCTGACGGATGTTTATTGGGAGGTAATCGAGCCGGAGGAGGGCAAGTTTGACTTTTCCAGCGTAGACCGGCTGATTGCCAATGCCCGCCGCTACGGCCTGAGATTAATACTACTATGGTTCGCCACCTGGAAAAATGGGAACATGGACTACGCGCCGGCATGGGTAAAATCCAATCCGGAACGTTTCAAACGGGTGCTGGCCGCCGACGGCAGCGATTTATGGGTGCTTTCCTCGTACTGCAAGGCAAATCTCGAGGCCGATAAAAAAGCGTTCGCGGCTCTCTGCAAATACCTCAAAGCCAAAGACAGCGCGGAGCAAACCGTCATCGGACTGCAGGTGGAAAATGAAGTCGGGATTACCGGTAGCGACCGCGATTACAGTGCGGAAGCCGAAGCGGTGTTCAAAAAGCCCGTCCCCGCCAAATTATTAAACGCGATTAAAACCGCCGGGAAAGGCGCGGTGTATGATATCTGGCAGAGGGAAGGCGCGAAAAAATCAGGCACCTGGCCTGCAGTATTCGGCCCGGCCGCCGGTGAATTCGTCAGCGCCTGGAGTATCGCCAATTACGTGGACAGCGTCGCCGCCGCCGGGCAGGAATTGTATAATATCCCGATGTACATTAACGCCGCCGTGAGCATCGTCAACGGTTGGCGCGGACCGGTGCCGGATGAAATCCCCGGCAACGGCATGCCGGTGCCCAAAGTACTGGATATCTATAAATGGTTGACGCCGCATATCACCCTGGTGGCGCCGGACATTAAACACGTGGATTACCGGACATACGAAGAACTTTGCGCGGTTTACAACCGGGCAGATAATCCCCTGTTCATGCCGGAAACGCCGCCGATGTTATACGTTTTCCGCGCCATCGCCGAATATAACCTGCTCGGATTCCACAGGATGGGCGGCCTGGAAGCCATCGTCGCCAAAGACGGCACGGTAAACCCGGAGTCGCAGATCGGCGTGGATACCGTCCGCGCCATCGCCTCCGTCGTCCCGCTGCTTCTGAAATATCAGGGCACCGGTAAAATTCACGCCGTGATTCAGGAAGAATTCATGTCGCAGCAGTGGCTGAACCTGGACGGCTACCTGGGGCGCATCCAGTTCGGCACCGCCCGGAGAACGACCGGGGGAACAGACTGGCGGCATATGCCGGGTGAAGCGGCGTTTAACTGGCAGCTCGACGCCAACCGCGGGCGGGGGCTGGTCATCCAGAAGGGCAGGCACGAAATTTACCTCGCCGGGTCAAATTACCGGCTCTTCCTGCGGCCGAAGTTTGCCAAAGGCGTTAAGACCTCATTGTCTTACAACGAAGTGCACGGACGGCAGCTGCGGGTGGACGAAGGCCATTTCGACGATAGCGGCGAGTTTGTGGCCGACCGCCGCCGCAACGGCGATAATGTTTCCAACGGCCTGTGGGTGGAAGCTGATATCGGCGTGCTGCGGGTGATTACCTGCGATTAACCTGCGATAATCGGGAATTTGTATACTAATCACATTAGTTAAAGGAGCTTGTTTGAAGCAGGTTAATTGGTGGGATAAACAGGGCGAGCCGCAGTACGGCGGGGAACTGATCATTGCCAGTCAATCGGACATTGAAAATTTCGACCCGTATTACAGCGAGCACCGCACCCAGATTTACACAGGCTGGCTGGAAAAGCTGGCGTCCGAGGACTGGACGCTGGACCCGGCGGTATTTGGGTTTAAAATAGTGGCCCCTCACCGCTATCTGAAAGGGCTGCTGGCGGAAAGCTGGGAATTCACCGCACCGGGGACGCTGGTTTTCCATCTGCGTAAAGGCATCCGCTGGCAAAACATCCCACCTGTCAACGGTCGCGAATTTACCGCCGACGATGTGGTTTATCACTTCCACCGGCTTTACGGCCTGGGTAGCGGCTTTACCCGTCCGGCCGCCTCCCAGGATAAGGTGCTGATGTATCAGGACCTGGTCTCCGTAACGGCGGCTGACAGATATACTGTCGCTTTCGAATGGAAAAACGCCAACCGGGAATTTATCCTGCAATTTCTGGTGACGAATCACAGCCCGGCGCTCTGCATCGAAGCACGTGAAGCAGTGGAAAAATGGGGCGATCTCAGCGATTGGCGCCACGCCATCGGCACGGGGCCGTTTATGTTGCAGGATTTTATTTCGGGCAGCGCGGCGACGCTGGTGAAAAATCCAGATTATTGGAGCCATGATGAGCGCCATTCGCAGAATCAATTGCCCTATGTGGACCGGGTGAAAATCCTGATAATCCCGGAGAAAGAGAAAGCGCTGGAGATGTTTCTTGACGGCAAAATTGATGTCTTCGAGGGAATTCCGGCGGGGCAGGCCGCGGCCATCAAAAAATCGCACCCGGAAATATTGCAGATACCGCTGCCGTGGGCGAGCGCCCTGACCATTGATCCGAGAAACGATGCCGCGCCGTTCACCGACGTCAGAGTCAGGAAGGCGATGCAGCTGGCCATCAATCTGCCGGACATCGCTAAAAACTATTACAAAGGTGCGGTAGAACCATATCCTTCCACATTGAGTTCGAAATGCGTCAAGGTTTGGGATGACGGCTGGGCTTTCCCCTATGAGGACTGGCCGCAAGATTTAAAAGACGAGTATGCATATAACCCGGCCGCCGCTAAAAAACTGCTGGCGGAAGCCGGTTTTCCCCATGGGTTTAAAACCAACGTTGTCGCCGATATGACGGTTGATATGCAATTGCTGCAAATCGTGCAGGCGTATTTTGCGGATGTCGGCATCGCGATGGCAATCCGGCCGCTGGACGGTAAAAATAAACACGACCAGCTTTATTTCCCCGGCGGGTCGCTGGGGCTGGATGTCGAGCCGTTCCGGATGCTGCCGCGGATGATGACCGGCTACGCTCTGAATACCCATCTGAGAGTTAGCGACCCGGTTTACGATACTTTCTTCCAACGGGCTAAGACTGCAGCATCGCTCGAAGAGACGATGCGGATTTTCCGGGAAGCCAACGAATATGTTGCGCGGCAGCACTTTGCGATTTCGCTGCTGCAAAAACCGGGGCGTTACTCGCTGTGCCAGCCGTGGCTCAAATGTTATGACGGGCAATTCGGCTCGACCGGCTGGAGCCCTCCGAGCCTCTCTTTCTACGCAGCCAGGTTCTGGGTTGACCAAAAATTGAAAAAAGCAACGGGACTTTAAGAGGAGCAGAAAAATGGCAGAAACACGGAAAGGGTTTATCTTATCGAAAAAAGAGGTGGAAAAGGAGTGGCGCATCGAACACAGCGCCGACGCCGAGGGCCACCACAACATGCAGGGTTTCGGCTTTCTGACGGTGGCCAGCGAAGCAAAAACACACCGCATGGTAGGGAAAGAACTGGCGACCAACCTGATGCTGGGGTTGGACATGTTTCCACCGGGCGGCGGAATCAACGCCCATTCCCATGTCTTCAGCGCCGCAGCCCCTGTTTTCGACCATGCTTATTACGTGATTTCCGGCCGCATCCAGGCGACGGTCGGCGATGAAATCAGGACGGTCGGCGCTGATTCGTTAATCTATTGCCCTTCCAACGTCAAACATGCTATCCTCAATGTCGGGAAAACCACGGCCAAAGTGCTGCGGATTGCCGCCTGCAACGATGGCGCAGTGATGGGCGGATGGGCGAAAGATTAAACCGGCAGGAGGATTGCGATGACGAAAATTGTCATTATCGGGGCGGGCAGTCATGTTTTTGCCAGCCGTTTCATCACGGACATCATTTACTATCCCGAACTCAGGGACAGCACGATAACGCTGATGGATATCGCCGCGGAACCGCTGGAACTGACCGCGGCCTTCGCCAACCGGATTGTCGCGCAAAATAAATTCAATACAAAAATCGAGTCCACTACCGACCGCCGCAAAGCGGTGGACGGCGCGGATTATGTCTTTATCACGCTGAATGCCGGCTACAAATGGAAAGAAGCCGACCGCGCGGTAACGCTGAAGTACGGCGTGGACCAGGGCGACACGGCGACGATGGGGCCGTGCGGGGTTTTCAACGGGGCACGCCACGTGCCTGCTATTATCGACATTTGCCGGGATATGGAAGAACTATGCCCGTACGCCTGGCTGATGAACTACACCAATCCGATGGCGATGATTGCCTGGGCGGTCAGTGATTATACCCGGATTAAAAATGTCGGGTTATGCCACAGCGTGCCGAATACCGCACGCACGCTGGCCGGGTATATGGGCATCCCGTTTGAAGAACTGTCCTACCTGGTAGCGGGCATTAACCATTTCGCCTGGTTTTTGGAGCTGAAACAGCACGGCAAGAACGTTTATCCGCTGCTGAAAGAAAAACTGAAAGACCCAGCTGTCTATTCTGACCCACAGTCAAAACGCGGCGGGCCGGATATTGTGCGGGCGGAGGTCTGCAAAACTTTCGGCTATTATGTCACCGAGTCCAGCGGCCATATCGCCTCTTACACGCCCTATTTCCGTAAAAACCCGGAAACGATGAAACGGTATGGGATAAATACCGGCGCGCAGTATCAAAGCAACGCCAAACTGTGGATGTCGCAGGATAAAGATAAGGACGATAAACTGGCGGAGCAACTGCGCACTAATTACCAGTTCCCGCTGGACCACAGCATGGAATTCGGCTCGATTATCATCCATGCCGTCGAAACCGGCGAACCGGCGGTGATTTACGGGGACGTCAAAAACACAGGACTGATTAATAACCTGCCGCAGGGGTGCTGCGTGGAAGTGCCATGCCTGGTGGATAAAGAAGGGATTCATCCCTGCCCTATCGGTAACCTGCCGCCGCAGTTGGCCGGACTGAATATGAGCAATGTCGCGGTGCAGGAACTGGCGGTGCGCGGCATCATGGAAAAGGATAAAACGAAGATTTTCCAGGCGATTCTGCTGGACCCGATAACGGGCGCGATGCTGACAATAGATAAGACGCGGCAGATGGTGGACGAATTGTTCGAAAACAATAAACAGTTTACGAAGGGGTATAAATAGGAAAAGAACTACAATTGGTAACGGGTACAGTCAGGAATGTCTGGATAACTAAATGTCTCCCCTCGCTTGTATTCTCTCTTCGTCACGGTAGAGAACTAAATAGTCAGCGGATGTTTATCAGCATCACCTGATAATACCCGTTTATTTAAGCCTTTTTTCGAAAAAAATTACTTCCATAAAAGAAATTATCGACCGGTGTGTTTCTTTATATCCATTTTTTTTGTAGAAATATTGGGCAGCACATTGTTTTGTGTTCGTGTCCAGGCGCAAGATATCATAACCTATCCGGCTTGCATCCGCTTCCAATCTATCCAATATTAACTGTCCGAAGCCTTTACGCTGATAATCCGGGTGTACTCTCATAAGCCTGATTTCGCCTACGTTTTCCGAAACCTTTCTCAGCGCCCCCATGCAAACTAGATTATTTTGCAAAAAGCCGACGAGAAATTCTCCCCCGTTGTTTAGATATTCGTTCCTGATATTACGGAGGTCATCGTCGTCCCATGGTCCATTTAGAAGCAGCGTTTTAACCGGGAGTGCCAACCAATGTAAATTTCTTACTGCTTCTTCGTCCCCTGATTGAAATTGGCGGATAAGGAGAACATCTTTCGTCACCTGCATTTAATTTCCTTCTTTTGCCAGCACCTTCAAGTTTTAATAGAAATGTTTATGACATTAACACTATATTATCAATGTTACAATTGTGTTAAATCGAACAAAACATTGTTTATCTTATTAAGGCTAATGCCCTTATATTTCGATCAAATTTTATCTAAGATACTGTGTACCGATCAGTTTCACCCTAAACGAAAACGCTCCGTTTTTACAGGAATGACAAGTAAATAAAAAGGATTCCGGTAAAACCGGAATCCTTTTTCGCTTGATTGTTGTCAGGCTTTTTACAATGCAGCAATCAGGGGATTACTGCATAATCATGCCGGAGTCCACCTGGAGGCACTGGCCGGTGATATTCCGGGAGACGTCGGAAACCAAAAAGGCGACGGCGTTGGCGATATCGTCGGTGGTCTGGTTCCGCTTCAGCGGGGCCATGTTAGCCATGGCATCGAACATTTTATCCTGGCGGTCCTTGGCCATGGCATCGAAGAATTTGGTCTGGACCATGCCCGGGGCGATGGCATTAACGTTGATGTTGTTCGCCCCGTACTGGGCGGCGAGGCCGCGGTTGAAGGCCAACACCGCTGCTTTGGCGGCCGCATAAGAACCGGGGCCGCCGGCCATTTTGGCGACAATGGAGGAGAAATTAACGATTTTGCCGTACTTCTTTTCCATCATAGTCGGCAGGACTGCTTTGGAGCAATTCATCGTGCCGTAGAGGTTGACGGCGAAATCTTTTTCCCAGACTTCCTGTTTCTGCTGCATGAATTGCGTGCCCATGCCGGCGTTCAATCCGGCGGTATTGACCAGAATATCGATTTTGCCGAATTCTTTCAGCGCCGCTTTGGCCATTTCTTCGGCTTCGGCAAAAACGGTGATATTGACTTTGACGGCGATGGCTTTGCAGCCCAGGGCTTTCACGGCTTCCGCTGTTTTTAACGCCCCTTCCAGATCCATATCCGCCGAGACGATGTCGCAGCCTTCTTTGGCCAGCATCAGGCAAATGGCGTTCCCCATGCCGACCTGACTAGCTGAACCGGTGACAACAGCGACTTTACCTTTTAAACCTAAATCCATTACGTTCTCCTAAATTTTATTGTGCTTTTTTAAATATTACTATATTGTGGTTGTGATAATTTTATTTGATTCGCACAACATATTTTATCATGTTTTTATGGCCACAAATCTTTGGCGACGTCGTCCAGCCCGCCGAGGGCCAGCAGTTTGGCCTTGCTGGGCTTGGTCGTGAAGCGGTCCCAGTCCAGGGAACCGAGGCCCCAATAAATCTGGGCTTCGATATCGGCGGTGGAACCTTTGAGCGGGCCGGCTTCCTGCGGCGGTTTGCCCACAATCCGTGGGTGCGGCGTCCAGTTCAGCTCGCAGATGCCTTCGCGCAGGTTGAAAGCGTGCCGGATGTTGGCCGTCCTTTCGCCTGCCAGCAGCATCTGGTCCATAGTCATATTCCAGCCGGTAACGGCGTTCAGGAAACCTAATAGCCTGTCCCGGCTGCCGGACCAGCCGCCCTGGAAACACATTCCGGTCATATTCACGCAGTGCCGGAAAATCACGAACGTGCCGAAACTGAGCATGTGCCGTCCCGGGGTGGCATCCATCTGGTAACGGGCAGCTGACATCGGGTAGCCGTTGCCTCGCGGCAGCCGCGGGTCGTGCATGCCGGGTTCCTGTCCCCCAACATGGACGGCGTATTTCTCCGCGCCCTTGCCGATTTTTTCGGCAGCTTTCTTCACGCCGTCCGCCAGGATATCGCCCAACCCTTCCCTTTTCACGACTTTATCGGTCAGTTCGATGATGGCCTGATGGTTGCCCCATTTCAGGTCGATGCCGCCGGTATCTTCCTGGGTGATAATGCCGTTTTCGTATAATTCCATGGCAAAAGCGATGACACTGCCGCCGGAAATCGTATCCAGACCGCCTCGGTTGCAGATATCATTGGCCATCGAAATCGATTCGGTGTGGTTGTTCAGGCAATTCGAACCGAAAGCCGCCGCCGTTTCGTATTCCGGGCGGTGGCAGCCGGCGGCATATTTGTATTCCCCTTCACCAGCTTTCAAAACGGCTTTACAAGCGACCGGGCAGTGCCAGCAGGCGTGCCCTTTCTCCACTCTGGCCAGGAATTTATCCTGATGCACGCCTTCGCGGTCGGGGAAATCAATCACCCCGATGCCGCCCCAGTTCTTAACCGGGCTGTCACCACTGTGCGCCGAACTGTAGTTGCTGCTGCTGGTGCCGTACTTGCGCTGCCCTTCGATTTCGGACATGCCGTTGGGACGGATGGTCTGCCATTGTTTCATCTGCTCGGCCCGGAGCGTGGAAATGGCTTCTTTGTTCAAAATCGGGACTTCGATCTCGCCGCGGGCAACGATGGCTTTCAACTTCTTGGAACCCATCACCGCGCCCAGCCCGGAGCGGGCGGCGGCGCTGCCGTGGTCGGTCATGATGCCGGCAATCAGCGAAACTTTTTCCCCCGAAGGCCCGATGCAGGCCACGCGGGACGTGGTGCCGTACTCAGCCATCAAGGTATCTTCAGTCTCGTAGGTATCTTTGCCCCAGATCGCTGCGGCGTCTTTAATCTCCGCCCGGCCGTTATCCAGCAGTAAATAAACCGGTTTCAGTGAAATGCCTGTGAAAAACACCGCGTCAAAACCGGAAAATTTCAGATGGGAACCGAAGTAGCCGCCGGAATTGGCATCGCCCCAGCCGCCGGTCAGCGGCGATTTGCCGACGACCATGTAACGGGAGCCGGTCGGGACACCGGTGCCGGTCAGCGGCCCGGTCACAAACCCCAGCATATTTTCCGGCCCCAGCGGGTCCACGCCGGGTTTCATCCGGCTGTATAAAATCCGGGCGCCGACGCCGTAGCAACCCAGGAAATCTTTGGCCATTTGCTCGTCGAGGGGTTCTTCTTTGATGTCCCCGTTGGAAAGGTCCACAAAAAGGATTTTACCCATATATCCGCCGACCATTTTTCTACCTCCGCAAAAGTAATTTATCAATATAATAGCAGAGTCGTCACGAGATACCAAGTAGAAGGAGGAAGAATAATTATCGGGGAAAGACACCGGGAAGCTTGCTGTTGCGTGAGTGCGTTTGTTATAGAAATTAACAATCAGTTTTTTCAAATACTATTCTATAATACAGTTGCTAAGCCGGCAGATGTGCATTCCAACATGGTTTATTAATCGTCACTGTCCTAAAACCGACGTTCTTATAAAGCCTGATGGCAATGGGATTATCGGCAAAAAGATAAAGATAATTACCGGAGAGGGCAGCGTGATAATTGACAAGGTAACTGATTAGCCGCGTTCCAAAATGCTGACCGCGAAATGCCGAAAATGTTACCACATTATCGATGCGGGAATAACCAACCATCACCTGGACGGATGCTATCGCCACACGCCGGTCATGTTCAAATAGCCCCAATAGATGAAAATTTTCGTGATTAACGGCGTTTTTTAGTACATCGACTGTCCAATCACCAGTATCATCCGCGCGGATTAACTCGATAATATCATCCGGGAGACCGGTTATCCTCCGAACCGGCAGCGTCGTATCCAAATTGGCAGAAAAAGGATGGGGGAAAACCATAAATTCTACATTGGACATAGTAACGGTAAATCCCTGACTCTCCAGGTACGGACGCAATTGTGTCAGTTCGCCGGCATTAAAAGAGCAATAAACGCGAGGAACAAGTCCGTAATTCCGATAAAATGCGACAATGTCCCGGATAGCCGCCTCAGGGTTATTGGCAATGTCTAAAATATGGGCATGGTTGCTGTCATGGGAGAAAGGATTTAACGGGTTATAGTAGATAATCCCATATTCCGTCGTAACTTTGTTGGTAAACAACTGGCAGAACGTTAATTCATGACCAAGCATTTTATCTGCATTGAACATCTGAGGGTTTCCTTTGAATATGGTTAAGACTGAATTATATCTCAATCCGATAAAACGGTAAATGTTTCGATAAAAGTTTTTTCTGTTTTGATTTACGTAAAAGCTAAGGGTGGTTGCGCAGATATATCTTTGGCTGGATAGACTTCAGGATTATCACCATTTGTTATTGCACTTTAATGCTTCTTTTCTGCTATAATCGTATAAATTTATTTATATCGTTGCAGCATATCGCATTAACCGCTATCCTTGCAGTATTACCGGCAGGAATCCGTTCAAGGATTAAGATGTGAAAAAACTCGTTTTATACAGCGACCAAATTCCGCTGATTTCCAGCAAAATTGACATTGAAATGTTGGCTTTATTGAATAATCCAAATCCAAGAATTGGTTACATACCTTCTGCTGCCGACCGCCAACGTTTATATTATTATAAACGCCAGGAATATTACTCTCGATTGGGGATAAGTCTGGAAGTGTATTTCGAGCTTGATGAAAATTATGACTCAAATACACTGGATACGCTTCTGTCATGCGATGCCATTCATTTGTCCGGTGGAAATACTTATTATTTTTTGTACTGGCTTCGGAAGCGCAATATGATAGATACTCTAATTCAATACGTGGCTCAAGGTGGTGTTTTACTCGGTGTTAGTGCTGGTTCGATTTTAATGACGCCGGATATATCTACATCTGCTCTCCGCGGCAAAAGTAAACCTATTGAAGGAGAAACTGATTATTCAGGTCTTAATCTCGTCAATTTCTCCTTTTTGCCACATTGCGATGATATCAGTTTACTCCTTGATAAAATACGAAAATATTCTCTGGACCACCAAAGTGTCGTATATGCCGCCAAAGACAGCGGGGGTATCATTGTTAACGGCGATAATATTCGATGCGTTGGGGATGTGTATAAAATAGATGAAAGATAAATTACTGCGTATTTTAGCCGACATTGCAATAAATAACCGTTGTACCTGGGCCTGGCTGTCAAATGGATGAAATCATTCCGAAAGGATAGATTATCTTATTTTGCCGTTTTCTTCGTTGTGGCCGTCTTTGCGGTTTTAGGCTTAACGGCGGTTTCCCAAACTACTTAACCGTTCTGCGCAAGATGGGATATGATGTGGTGGGTGGTCCATACCATGCAGTATTAACTGCCGGCAGATATCGCACATTTGCTTCGCACACTGCGCATAGTGTTTATGGGCTTCCCCCGGTATGGATGAGAGGAATGATAAGGTCGAGTTCGCGCATCAACAAAGTAGTTGTAATCACAGCAAACTCGACCTTATAAAAACCTGCCCTTTCAGTTACCACCCCTGCTGTTCGGTGCGGTTGATGATATCCATTTGCTGTTCGGCAGTGAGGTCCACGAAATAAACCGTGAAGCTGGCCACCCGGACCATTAAATCGCGGTATTTTTCCGGCTCTTTCATCGCTTTGCGCAAAGAGTCGCTTGATATTATGTTAAATTGTATGTGGTAAATGCCTTCAGCTTCAATCGCCCTGAGGAAAGACATCAGGTTGTCCACATCCCTTTCGGTGGCGACCAGTTGCGGGCTCAGCCGCAGATTCAGCGGCCCGCCCAGCGCAAACCGCTGTGTAGGTAATTTCGCGGCGGATTTAATCACCGCCGTGGGGCCGTTTTTATCCATCCCCTGCACCGGGGACATCGTGTCCGCCAGCGGCGTGGGATAAATGTGGCCGTTGGGCAGGCTGCCGACATTCAGGCCGTAAGCCACCGTATTCGAACCGGTGGTCATGGCGCCGACCCAGCGTCCGCCCCATTTTGGCAGCAGTTCTTTCTGGGTGTTAATCCAATCCAGCGCATCGTACCACGTGTCCATCACGAACGCCGCCCATTCGTCGGCATAATCGTCGTCGTTGCCGTACTTGGCCACGCCGTTGATGCAAAGCTGGCGCAGGTTATCATGACCTCTCCAATTATCTTTCAATGCCTGAATCAACTCATCCCAGGTAACCTTCTTCTCGCGGTAAATCAGCCGGTCGATGACACCCAGCGAATCGGCGGTATCGGCCAGGCCGGCCAGAAAAGCGCCGTAAGTGGTGAACCACGACCCGCCCTGGGTGATATCACTGCCTTTCTGCAGCGGCCCTTCGGATAAAGACGAACTAAAAGGCGCCGGATAGAAAGCGGACTGTGTTTCTTTGGGGATTTTCTGACCCTGGGCCAGATGCTTCATCCAGTAGAAGACCTGGTCGCGGAAAGCCTGCCGCACGCCGTCCATAGATTCAAATGTGCGCGGGTCGCCGGTAACCGGCCCGATCTGTTTGCCGCAGATGGTGCATTTGCCGTTGGAAATCACCAGTTCCATGATTTTGGCGACGACGTTGACGCCCTCGAACAGGTTACCCATGGTGATATGGGGCAGATTGGTCTCGGTGCAGCCTAACAGCGAATATTCGCGCCAGTCTTCGATGGTCAATTCGGGATAGCCCTTGGCCAGCAATTGCACGCCTTTCTTATCGCCGAAGAATTTCGGTTTGCCGCGGCCCAGCCGCACCAGTTCCACCGCTTTGCGGAGGTATTTATCCGGGGTGCCGGACCAGATGCGCATGCCGGTT
>Ga0182027_10001619_pt1 | contig 37349 bp, 57 predicted proteins | sample 712E1DmetaG_FD_121300 | JGI IMG/M metagenome (GOLD analysis project Ga0182027, IMG submission 121300) | Permafrost microbial communities from Stordalen Mire, Sweden - 712E1D metaG (Illumina Assembly) | ecosystem: Environmental > Terrestrial > Soil > Wetlands > Permafrost | place: Sweden...
GTGCCCCTGCTGAAATGGGAGCGATTCGTCACCGTGATGGCGGTTGCCCCCAGACAGCACAGGACCCCACGGTACAGGCTGGGGACGTTCGGCATGGATGCCCGCCGGCTGGCGGACGTCGGCTTCATGGTGGCACCACGCAAGGCCACTGTCAGCGGCGAGGCAGGGGTGTGGATCGGCGAGTGGAAACAGCCGCTGACGACCGACAAATTCCTCGGCAGCATGCCGGCACAGTACATGGCATTCAAGCGATCCATGATCCGCATGGCGCCCAAGGTGTCGGGGTTCGTGGGAGCCGACGTCGACGGGACGAAATGCTCCCTGTCGGGACTGCTCGGGGTAGGGCACCTGGCAGGCGAGGCCGGCATCGAGAGCTGGGTGAGGAGTCCCGACGTGCGCAGGCGCTTCAGATCCACCACCACCAACTTCGCCCGGACCAACGGAATCTTCTGATCGGAAGAAAACCATGTCACAAGATCTCTTCCTCAAGAAAACGAATCGCAACTATGCGAGGGGAGGATCATCCCGACCTGCCCAGCGCAAATTGCTGCTTTCCATCAACGACAAGTCGGCCAAGCCGGTGGCCCTCGCCGCCAAGCAGCCGAAGCTGTTCACGAGCTTGTCCAACCCGTCCAAGCCGAACCCCTTCAAATCCGATTTCCTCTGGGGGGCCTTCATCGGTGACGAGGAACGCGAACTCGCCCGTTATGGAGGATCCTCCGAGCGCGACGCTCTCCTCCGGCGGACATCACTGCACGGCGAGAGCATCCGGGACGCCGACCTGGAAGATGACGACGACGAAAATCAGCAGACAGGATCGAGGGGCAAAGCCCAGAAGACAGCGGGGACAACAAGCGAAGCCATCACGAAAACAGCAACCTCAGCCAGCCAGATGAGGGCCGTCACGGCAGCGGCCAGCCAGCTCTCCAGGCTGGCCAAGCGAAGGAGATAACGATGTCAATAGATCTGATTTTCGGGTTCACCAAGAAGGACTGGTCGCGCACCCCTCCCACGATCGTGCATGAGTGCGGCCCCGAGGTGTGTACGATCTCACAAAAGAAGGAGCCTCTCACCGAAGAGGAGAAAGTCCGGCTGGACAGACTCGCCCAAGTGAAGATGAAAGCGGAGTCTGGCGACAAGCAAGCCCAACGCCAGTGGAAGAAGATCTCCTCCAAGATGATCTCTCTCAAGGCCAAGGCCAAGAAGGGCGATCCCAAGGCCAAGCACTCCCTGGGAATCCTGGAGGACAGCGGGCTGTTCGGGCACGTGCAGAAGATCTCGGGTGAAAAGATCGTTGCTGTCCATGGAATCGGCCCCAAGGATCTGGACTATGCCCATGGGATCGATCCAGACGAGCTGGAGGCTGCCCGCTACGGGGGGTCCAGCGAGCGCGAAGCCCTGACCCGCACCCGTGGAATCGTCATCAGCGACGAGGAGATCAAGGCCAACATGCAGGGCCTCGTCATCAGCGACGAGGAGATCAAGGACGCCATGCGGGGCAGCATCGCCCTGATGGAAGGGCAGGGCAGCTACCCCCATCAGCGCCACCGACGTCGCCACCACCACCACAACATGAACCAGCAGCCAGGACAGTATCCCAGCCAATCCGCCAGCCCCTATGTGGCTTCCCGCGATTCCCAGAAGTCCCAGATCGTCCGCAGCCTCTACAGCCAGATCAAGCGGGAGCACATCAACTGGATGACCAACCAGGATCTCCAGAATGGGATCACCAACCAGACGGCTGACAAGTACCAGCAGGCAGCCAGGGCGTGGGCTCGCGATCAGCTCCAGCAGCAGCAGCTCCCCACCCGGTACACCGCCAGCGGGGCCAACCAGTGGCAACAGCCCGTGTCCTGGTTCCAGTCACAGGCCCAGGCTGTCCTCAACAACTCGTCCGGCCAGCGGGCCACCCAGATCAACGCCGCTGCGACCTCGGCCGTTCCGTACCCTCTATCCTATCCATACACGGCCGCTCCCCCTCCCGCCCCGGCGTCCTCATCGCCTGCCAACGTCTACTACCCGTCGTCCTCATCGCAGCCTTCCTACCCGGCGCCGGGCACTTCCTCGCCAGACGATCCGTCCCTCTACGACGACGATCAGCAGGGATCTCCTAGCCCCCTGCTCATGCACGGCGACTTCGTGGGAGACGAGTCCCGTGCCGAGGGCGAGAACAGCATGTCCTGCGGACTCTCACTGCCGCACCCGGAATACCGGGCGCTGATCATGAAGCAGGCGATCAGGAACGCCGGCGGCCAGAGGCCCACCACCAAGCACCTGTTCGCTGCGAAGAGGAGCATGGACAATGCCCTCGGATCCTCGGGGATAGCAATCTCCATCCCGGGGGCCGGACCGATGCGCCGCACCGTCTAGCCGGAGAGACAATATGTCGAAGTCAAACGATCTCCTCGGACTCATGTTCAGCACCGCCACGGTGCCGATCGACGATGACCCGGGATTCGACGACAAGGGCTACACGGCCCTCATCACGCCAGAGGACAACAACCCAGCCGACGAGGACGAGGACGACAATGCCTTCAGGGGACTTCTCGACGCGGGGCTGTCCCAGCAGGAGGCCCAGGCGGAGGTCGATTTCATGAAACCTCTCAGCGACAGTGAGAGGGAGATCCTGGCGACCACTCCCCTGCTGGACGGCCTCACCAAGATAGACGATCCCGAGCACGACGGGTGGCTCGGACAGAAATCAAAAGAGAAACACGACGCTATCGATCGCGCTCTCGAAGACGCGGTCTACGGAGACAACACCATGGCACATGATGAAGAACTACTGGAACGAACCGACAGCGATTCCGAATCCGGTTTCGGGTTCAGGCGCGCCTTCAAGAAACTGGGACATGGGATCCGGAAAGCCGGCAGCATGGCCACGTCGCCCATCAAGAAAGTCGGGAGCCTCGCCGCCCACCTCATCCCCGGGGACAAGGCCCGCAAGGCCCGCCTCCTCCGCAACACCTACAGGAAGCTGTGGTACGAGCATGCCAACTGGCTCGCCCATCAGGACAAGGCTGCCAACCTGCCGCTCAAGCCCCGGACCGACTACGAGATGGTGGCCAAGCTGTGGGCGAAGGACCAGATGAAGCAGAACAAGCTGCCGACCAGCTTCGACACCTCTGGGGCTGACGTCCTCGGAGCCCAGATATTGGGAGCCAATTTCGTTGGATCCTGGTTCTGGCCATTCGGCAACCTGCTCAACTTCTCCCGCACCACCGTCAACAACACGTCTGACAAGCGGGCCGACGCCCCGCCTGACGAGCAGAGCGACGCAGCCAAACCCGACTTCCAACCAATCGACGATCCATCGGCACCCGACGGTGCGCAACCTTCTTCCCCAGACGATCAACAAGGAGAACCCGACATGCAAGGCTGGAATGGCATCCGAAACCTGCACGGCAACCACGACATCCAGGGAGAGGACTCCTTGGGAGCCTTCGCCACCGAGATCATGGGAGGCTCCGCTGCCCAGCCTGCCAGGGACAACCCCCACGCCGAGCAGATCGTCAAGATCATCACACTGAAGCTCAAGGCGGGCAAGGCGATCTCCCCGAGCGAACTGGGCCTCCTGTCTTCCGCCGCCAAGGAAGGCAACATCAGCGCCCAGAAGGTCCTCGTGGTCCTGGAGGCCCGGGGAATGGCGGTGTCGGACGACGAGTCCGGCCTCGATCCATGGATGTACAAGCTGAGCCCGGGCTACTGGTTCGCCTCCAAGCGGAAGAAGGATCTCATCGACACCGAGAAGAAGAACTGGGTCGAGAACGCCGATCTGCAGAGGAAGCTCACCAAGCAGAAGGACGTCCTCAACGAAGCCGAGAGGGCTGCCCAGGCCGCGCGAGCCGTCGCCGAAGCCAAGCAGCAGTCCGCCGACACGGAGGCCAAGCTCAAGGAGATCGAGGCCAGCCTCAAGGGCTCCATGTCGGGCACCTTCGTGGGCCACGAGAAGATCATGCCCATCTCGGACGTGGTGGTCCGAGCCCTGGAGAAGACGGGGAAGAAGGAGAAGGCGGGCAAGCTGTACGGCAAGATCAAGTCCGGGCAGCCACTCGATGCCAGCGAACTCAAGGAGGCCCGCCAGATCGCCAACCTCATCGGCCGCATGAAAGTCGTACACGGCGATCTCGTGTCGGAGTCCGAGGAGACGCTCGCCATGCACGGGGCCTTCATCGGAGCCTGCGTGATGGGAGGCATCGAGGCCGCCAAGGAGCAGAACGGCAGCCATGGCCAGTTCGCGGAGGACATGGGCAAGAAGATCGCATCGGGGCAGGCCCTCACTCCGGCCGAACGCAACCAGCTGGCCAAGATCCTGTCGGGGCAGGCCCAGATCCACAAGTTCACGGCATCGCTGGTGTCGGGAGCTGCCTTCGTAGGCTGCCCGCAGAAGAAGACGTGGACCAAGGGAGCGTTCGTGGGGGCGGTGAGAGCCATGAGCGACCAGGACAAGAAGATGCTGTCGACCGTCGTGAAGCTCGCCAAGATCGGGAACCCCCGTGCTCAGAAGGCTCTCGTGTACCTGAAGAAGTCCGGCGAGATCATGGGAGGGGAGTGCCTCGGCGAGAGCCCGCTGCAGAAAGCGTTCAACTACGCCGCCGCCCCGATCAAGCTCGCAGGCGATGATTCCGGGTGGTCCATCAAGCCCTGGAAGTGGGGCAAGAAGAGTCCTTCGGCCCAGGACGTCCGCCTGGCCAAGATGAAGGCGGCGCAGAAGCGCCTCAAGGCCGCCCAGGCCAAGGCGGCTGCTGCCGATGCCGAGACCGAGGCGGAACAGCGTGCGCAGCAAGCGATCGCGGACGCTGCCGATGCCGAAGCCGATGCGGCCGACGCTGAGGCCATGTCAAAGGAGCAGAAGATGAAGACCGCTGAGGCAGAGGCAAATCCCGACTCAATCCCGACAGCTGCCGGCGACTTCATTGGAGGCTGGACCGACGTGCTCGGGAAAGGCACCAAGGAAAGCAAGATCGTGGCGAAGGCCTCCGAACAGTCCGCCACCGGGACCAAGATCCGTTCGGGCGCCACCCTGTACGTGCAGGCCAAGAAGGGAAACCCGAAGGCTGTGAGGTCCATCCGGGTCATGGTGGCCAAGGCCAAGAAGGGCGATCCGCAGGCCATCCGCGACGTGAACTCCGTCAAGGCCGGCCGCATCGCCGTCAGAGCCAGGGCCAAGGCCCAGAAGAGGCAGCTCGTGGCCCAGAAGCGAGCAGTCCGCAAGGCCAAGGTAGCGTCTGCCCAGCGAAAGATCGAGAACCCCATGGGCGATCGCCTGGCCCGCATGTCCCGCAAGCACGAGCTGAAAAAGCTCGCCATCGTCGAGCGCAAGGCGGCCAAGGGCAATCCGAAGGCCAAGGTGTTCGTCGCCAAGCGGGTCGCCGCCTCCAAACGGGGCGACAAGAAGGCGCTGGCCCAGGTCCAGGGCATGAAGCTCGGCCGGACCGTGCGGCTGCAGGTGACATCCAAGCAGGAAGCCAAGCGGATGAAGGCTGCCACCCAGATGGCCGCCCGCCTCCACAAGAACGACCCCAAGGCAGTCCGGCAGTACACTGTCTTGAAGGATGCTGCCAACCACGGCAATCCCAACGCCCAGCGGGCCATGAAGCGTCTGGCCATCGGAGGGGCACTAGTCGCCACCGTCGCCACCGGAGCGGTGGTGCTCCCGAAGCTCGCCAGTGCGCCGAAACCCGTGAAAAAGCTCAAGCCCGGCACTCTGGGCTACAAGAAGGCCCAACGCCAGATAGCGATGCTCCGCAAGAAGATCAAGGCCGGGACCGCCACCCCAGCCGAGATCGGCTATGGGGCGAACCTCGCGCTGCAAATGAACGACACGAGCACCGCCACCTTCCTCGCCAGCCTCAACGACAAGAACCTCCAGACTGCCCGGCAGCAGGTCGCATCCGCCAAGGAGAAGGCGATCACCGGCACCGGAACCCGCGAGGAACTCACGTGCAGTGCCAAGATCGCCAACCAGATCGGCGACAGGGAGACTGCTGGCATGCTCACCCTGAAAGCTTCCACGGCGCCCTCGTCGACTGAGAAGATGAAGCAGACAGCCAGTGAAGTGGCGGCGGCACAATCCGGCAACCCCACCGCCCAGGCCAGCCTGGAGAAGACAGTGGCAGATGCCAAGACAGGCAATGTCGAAGCCATCGACAAACTCGGAAACGTCATGGCCGTCAAGACGATCGATGCCGCCAACAAGGGTCAGCCGATCTCCCCGACCATGGCCGACGCCATCAACACGCATGCCCTCGCCCAGTCTGGCGATCCTGCCGCCCAGGAAACCTTGCAAAAGGTGTCCGAGGCTGCCACCCAGCCCAACCCTGCCCCCGAGGCAACACTCGCGGCCGGCGCCGCAGTGGGTGCAGCCGCGATTGCCTCGTCGCTGTCCAACAAGCCGAAGGCCAGGCAAGAACTACTGGAGAAGGTCAACCCCCCCATCCCGGCCATCGAGAAAGGACCCGCCCAGGCAGAGGTCGCCGAGATCGTGGCCAAGGTCAACGAGGGAACCGCCACCCCAGAAGAAGGCGTCCGTGGAGTGGAACTGGCCCGGAGACTCGGAAAGCCCAAGCTGGCAGCCGAGATCCAGGCCAAGGCCCCTCCCTGCGACATCCCCTCCTCGACGGCCATGTCCTCGCTCCCCGATGTCCCCCTGCTCCCCATCCGGGGAGCCAAGGAACTCATCAAGGAGTCGCTCCGAGCCGTCACCCTCACCACCCAGGATCCTCTCGCCAACTACAGGGAGGGGATTGCCTCTCGGTCCAAGGATGGGCCTGTGACAGCCACATCGGCTGCCGTGACGACATCCGGATGGTCGCCCTTCAGGTTCTTCCGGTCGGCGAAGGGGGCACTCCCAGGCCTCGCCATGGCGTCCATGCCAGTGATGGCAACGACCTCGGTGGCGAGCCTGCTCAAGAAGAACAAGCCGCAGACCATCGTGGTGCAGGCGCCTCCGCCTGCCGCCCCCCCGACTCCCCCGGCAGCCCCCGCCACCGCGACTCCAGCTGCCACGGAGACGACGGGAGCCTTCGTCGGCTCCTCGGACAGCTTCAAGGATCTCATCGCGAACGCGCTGCAGTCCAAGAAGATGAGCAAGCCCGACTTCAACAGGGCGATAGAAGCCTCCGTGGGGCCGGACGCCACCCCGTTCGCCAAGAAGGCGCTGGGCGAGCAGACGCTGAAGTTCCTGCAATCCAAGAACGTGACGGTGGGCGGGGACTTCGTGGGAGCATCGGACGCCGAGCTTGAGAAGCTGATGAGCCAGGCGGTCACGGACGATCATCTCGATCGCCTCATGACGAGTGCCGTGCAAAACGACGCCATGATCAACGTGGTGCGGATACTGCAAAAACGGCCAGATCTCAGGAAGCGTGTCGCCCAGCGAGCCTCATCAGGGCAGCATGTTCCCGCCGCTGTCCAAACGATACATGGCATAGCTGAATTGGCTGCCAAGGCACAGGCTGGAGATCCTGCCGCCCAAAAGACCTTCTCGAACTGGTGCTCCACCCAATCCCAGGCGAGTTCTTCGGGGTCGATGGCCAGTACGATGAACAGGAGAGCGGCAAAGCGAGATGCGGCATACTTCGCAACTCACCACAAACACCTGCCCGGCTATCGGGTGAACGGCGACGACTCGCTCGGAGCCTTCGTGGGAGACTTCGTGGGGAAGTCAGACGAGTTCAAGCAGCTCATCATCGCGGCCCTCAAGTCCAAGAAGATGAGCAAGGATGACTTCAACAAGGCGGTCACGGCGCACGTCAAGCCCGGCGCCAGCCAGGCCGAGAAGACAGCTGCCGGCGAGAAGATGCTGAAGTTCCTCAAGACCAAGAATGTGGCCATCAGCGGCTGGTCGTTGTTCAAGTCAGATGACGACAAGTTCCACGAACTGATGGTCAACGCCATCAAGACCAAGAAAATCAGTCGCGACGACTTCAACAAATCCGTGATCCTGAACGTCGGCCCCAAGGCAACCCCGGAAGCGAAGGAACAGTCGGCCAAGCAGATGCTGCAGATCCTGGCCGACAAGGGCGTCGCCGTCAGCTAGGATCCCCTCCTCCCGAGAGGGAGATAAAATGTGGGGGTTGCTCATATCAATAGGGGCTGTCAGCGGCTTCGTGGTGCTGGCCCACCACCAGGCCGCCGAGCCCACCATCAAGCCCGCCCTCCTGAAGCTCAGGCTGGCCCGGCTCGCCAGGATCCCGGGCAGGAAACTCACGCTCGACCAGGCCGAGGACGGCGTGGTATTGTCGCGCCGGCTCGGCGAGCCCGATCTGGAGAGGCAATTCGCCAAGGTGGCGGCGTCCCTCCGATCGAGACGAACGAAAAAGTAAGGAGGCACCATGAAAATGACTCCCCCTCTCCTGCCGGCTATCCTGATCTTATGCTCGATCCTCGCCCCCTTCCGTTCCGATGCTCCCACCAGCGACCATCCCCGACAGGATCCGTCCCTGGCAATGGAGGTGTCCGAGTCCCTGATGTCGGTGCTCCCGGTTCCCGAAATCTATGAAGAGGGAGTGGGGTACCCCGGCCCGTTCAAAGACAAAGCTGTGAAATGGGCGAAAGTGTTCGAGGTGCCATCCTCGTGGCTCATCCCCCTCGGGTACGTCGAGTCGAAGTACCAGCCGCTGGCCAAGAACCCCTCGGGCGCCACGGGCGCCGCCCAGATCAAGCTGGCGAGGGCGAGAGATCTGGTCACGTGGATGGGCAGATCCAAATGGAAGGCCAACCAGGAGGTGCAGGAGATCCTGGCCATGTTCTGGCACGGACTCCGCAACGATCTGCTCAATCTGGATCTCAACGTCATGCTGGCTGCCTTCGAGCTGCACCACCTGCACCGGAGGTTCGGCAACGACCGCGAGATCGTGCATGCCGCCTACAACCAGGGAGAGGGACGCATCGCCCGGTGCCTGGAAGAGGGACTGCCCCTCCCGGGCAGGGCCATCGAGTTCATCGCCCGGGTGAGGAAAGCCACGAGGCGAATCTACGCATAATGGACTCTCGACGCCCCACACGTGAACTCTCCACTCCTCCTCCGACGCTGCCGGACCTGGATGCTCATAGGTGGGGATGTTGGGGAGCGACTGACGGACCGGGAACACGACGACTTGCCGAAGTCCGCCAGGAGGTGGCCATCGTGAAAGGAGAGCTGACGGCACTCGCCAAGCGCAGCTGGTACCAGAGCGGAGGGACAGCTGCGGTGACAGCCCTGGGACTGCTGATATTCGCCGCGTGGTTGTCGGCTCGCTTCTCGGAGACCAAGCTCAACTCGGTCACCCGAGAGGATGTCGCATCCGCAATTCAAAAGAGCTTCGAGATGTCGTCAGCCAGGCGAGGCGACGATCTGATGCTGCTCAAGCAGATGTTCGACGGCATCAAGATACAGGTCCAGGCCCCGATCCAGTACGCCAAGCCGCCGACTGCGGCCCGAAAATGACCCAGACAACATGTTGAATAAAATCATCATAGTTTTCGCTGGCATCATTGCCAGTATGGGGACAGGAGCCGTCCTTGCACTCTGGCAATGCTCACGGAGGAAATGGTGCCCCCGTTACCTGCGACGGCAGCTGGATGCCTGGCACAAGCAGATCTCCCAGCAGAACGCCGAGCGGCAAGCCCTCGACAACATCAAGATCTTGAGGGACAGGCAGGACATCCCACCCCCCGACGACGAGGCCGCATGAGAGACGAAGATCTCATAGACACCGCGTCGGTGATCCTGAACGAGACGACCAGGGTGACTTTCGAGTCGCTCGATCTCAAGGTGGCGGAGCGAGGGGAGATCATCCTGGCCCCCGATGCGGCCCTGCGCTACCCCACCCTCTTCATGACCGACCGAGGCAGCGAGATCATCGTCGAAGCCGTCTTCCACGGACGCACCGAGATCCCACGACTGTCGCAGCGGCCAATGGGCATGTACCGCTTCGGGCTCCGGCTCAATGTGACGGTGACCAAAGACGAGCCCATCAAGATCGTGGTCGTCAACAACGGCCCCGAGCCGACCAACGTGGGGGCCAGCCTGGTGGACACCCCGGATCCAGACGGCACCAAGTATCATCTCAGAAAAGAAGACCTGAAAGGCAGGGAATGATCATGGGATTCCAGAAGCACGTGGCCTTACACCTCCTCGACACGGACGCCGATCAGAACATCGGCAACTCGGTCCTGCTGCAGCCCCAGCAGGGATCGGTCGCGACGACGATCCCCAATACCAGCCCAGACCGCATCCTGCAGCTCAGCGGACCGTCCAAGACGGCCCAGACGGTGTCGATTGTCTTCACCGCCGCCAGGGTCGTGGGGGCGAGCAACCCCAACCCGGGCTACGCCGGCCCCATCACGGGCCTCGTCGAGTTCGGGAACGGGGGCCGGTTCACCAGGGTCGAGTTCGACGTGCCGCTGGGGCCATACCTGGGGACGTTCCAGGGGGCGGCTGTCGCCAGCGAGCCCCAGGACGGTGGAGTGATCGTGACGGTCCCCACCGGGGTGCTCCGGGCCTACGCACGCTACGACAACCTCCTCGTCCAGCCGATCCTGGGATTGCCGCCGCAGGCGATCGCCCAGTCAGCGAAAGTGCCATTCGTCGGCCCCGGGGGACCCATCCTGCCGCCCGGAAACGCGGCCCCGGCAGAGCCCGTCCAGGTCAAGGCCATGGCCGCCTACTACACCAGGCGATCGGCCAAGGTCTACAAGACCCAATACTGCTACGTCGGGGCGCCGGGGGTACCCGCGCTGGGCATCCTGAGCGCTACTTACTGCATCCCAGCGTTTGCCCGTTCCATCAAACTGTTCAGAAACCCATCCACGGCATCGTTCACGGTGAGCATGTATGACGGAATCAACCAGCTCGAACAGTACACGGTGCCCTCCGGCTCCTCGCCCAGCATTCCGCTGGTGGGAACCGAAACCATCGTCACCGTGGGATCCACCGACGCTGTCAGCTTCCTGGCCCTGTGCTACGAAATCGGGATCTGAATTACATGGTGGGGAGGTTCGTCATGGCATTGCAATCCCATCCCATAAACTTGCCGTCAGAAGAACACAAGGCAACTTTGCCTGGAATGTTCCCCGCATATTCCGAGGACCTATCAAAAATTCCATTAGTCGCGCACCGTAACGATGGAGATAGCATGGTTGCCGACACAATTTTCGGCCCTCCGCCAACGGTGTTGGCAAAGGTATCCACGCAACACCACGGATCACTGAGGGTCTTGGCAAACCCGTCCACCGGAGACGAACAATTTGTCGGTCCCACACTATCTGGGTACGTGGAACAGGTGAAATGTTCTGGATCGGTGAGGAGTCGATATCCGAGGGTGGGAACAGAACTGACCGAAGACATGCCGGGACCAACAGGACTGGCCGGTTTGGGGATCGGACAAGAAATCGGACCAGAAGGAATGACATCGGACTGGGAGCCCGAGGTGGCATCGGGCTTCCCGGACGTCGCATCGTTCGGATCGAAGGTGCCATCGTCGCAGCCGACCAAGAGGAGCGCCAGGGCTGAAATTGCAAAGAAGAAGTTTTTCATTTTCGAGTCTCCCTTCCTGAGATGTAATTTGCCACACTCCGAACGAGGTGTCAAGTTTTCTTTTTCAGAACCTGTAACGCGGCAAGAGAACTTGCTGTCCTGAGGTGAAGCATGGCTGCCAGAAACCCGCACAATGCCGAGATCTTGCACGGAATGGCCAAGGGACCCTGGGCCGACCACTGGGCTCACGCCCAGAAGGAGAGGGGCCGCAGCTTCTCGGGGCAGAACATCTACGACATCTGCACCGAGCCCCCGAAGTGGGCCAGGCTCTGGGCTCGCAATCTTGCCGCCGACATCGTGAGCGCCAACGAGGGGCTCGGCCTGGAGGCGCTGTACCTGGCGGCCCGGCACGCGGGGTTCGACAAGTCCAGGGAGGACTTCGGATTCTGCCTGGGGTGCGGGGCTGTCGGGATGGGGATCCGTTGGGACGACGATTTCTCAACCGACCTGAAGATCGAGGTTCCCTACCGGGAGTTCTACTAAGCTGGCAGCCTTTGTGAGAGGATACGCCCCATGGCACACGATCTCTTCTTCGGACATACCAAGCGCGACTGGAGCTGCGGCTCCATCCTGATGCCCTCGAAGCAGCAGAAGGTCCTGCTCGCCAAGGTCGACGACGTCCGCTACGACGTCCGCCGGGCAGGCGTCAAGATCTCCATGGCTACCTTCGCCCTGGCTGCCGCGCTGGGCTTCCTGGGCCTGGCGTCGATCTACAAGACCTCCGCCACCTCCCCGAACCTGAGGTAAGCCCATGTCACACGATCTCCTCTCCAAGAAACCGGGACTCCGCAACTGGGCCAGGGGCAATCCCCCGAGACCAACCGATCCCATCATCGCCGGCCCCCTCCCCGCGCCCATCAAGAAAATTGCCAGGGGAGCCATGATCCTCGGCACCCTCGCCGGCCTGGCCTTCATCACGTCCCCCTGGTGGAAACCGCTCCCCAGGAACGATCCGATGAGGAAGAGGATGTTCCTGAAGACAGGGACGACAGCCAACCGGGTCACGTGGTCGAGACGCTAGGAAGGACACCACCATGTTCAAGGAAATCACCGTCACTCTCCCCATCGGAAAGAACCACGACAGCACCATGGAGTTCGATGTGGACCTCGATGTCACCACCGAGAAAGCAATCGACGTCTACACCGACAAACGCAACTATGAGGACATGCCAGCCGTGCTCAAGAAGCTGAACTGGCGTGCCAAACAAAACTCCGGCTTCATCCATGCCGACAACCCCAGCAAGGCCTGGGAATACCTGAAAGAGAAAGCCTTCTACGATCTCGATGAAGACTGATCTTCAACAACCAATCGGTTCGCTCGGCCAAGCCACCAACGAAAACATCAACATGTTCGAGCCCTCAATACACATCTTTCCTGTTGCCCACTCGCAACACCATCACGACCACCTCCCGCCGGAATCAAGAGGATAGCCGTGGGATTCAACGTCACACGCTTCAAGAAGATGGGCCGCGACTGGGCGCGCGGCGAGCCACCTCCACGTGGACACATCGAGTATGTGGGGGTCGGCGACATGTTCATGGAAGAGCCGCCCAAGCCGGCCAGCCGCAGCGGGTTCCAGGCCTTCGAGATCGGGTTCACCGAGCTGGACGCCGCTGATCGCTGGATGAAACGGCTGGAGGACAACATCCGCTACGCCCGTCAGGTCCACGGCGACAAGATCCTGACCCAGGCCGATGTCAACGAATGGGACTCCCTGATGACCCACTGGGTGCCCTTCCGCAGCAGCCTCGCGAAGCATGCCGAGCGGCTGATGCTCAAGGAGAACAAAGCCAGGCTCGACGATCTCCTCAACCAGTCGAAGAGAATGCACGACAAGTTCGCCGCCAAGGGCATGCCGATGGTGCCCGTGCCCTACATGGGAGAGCTTGTGGTGCTGCTGAGGAAGATGCCCAGGCAGATGCGGACGAGCGACATGAGGGCGAAGTTGGAGGCTGGCGTCAAGTGCGGCGAGAAGATGCTCGACGAGAACACCGCCTGGTGGCAATGGCGCAAGCGGGATGATTCGCGGGGGCTGGCCAGGGCCATCGAGGACGGCAAGGCCGCTGCGGGACTCTTCGCGCGATCCAGGACATCGGAAATTTATGAACCAGGAAGTCCCGTGTACGATGAGTTCCTGAGGAGGCTGACCAAGATCTACATCGAGGCGGCAGGCCTCTATGGCATCGTCGAGACCAAGAAGACCGCCGTGGCCGAGGCCGTGGACGAGGCACGCAAGGCCGGGAAGCAGGACACCAGCCACCTGCTGTGGCTGCTCATCTCCGCTGGGGTGGGGTACCTGGGGCTCCGATGGCTGTCACGGCCCGAGCCGGCGAGGATCGTAGTGAAGGTTCCCGACATGGCACCCCAGCCCGAATAACCAACCTGAAAGGATCTCCCAATGTCAAAGATCTTGGACACGATGAAAGCCAGATACGGCACCCGCAAGTCTGAGGCCAAACGGCCTTCCCCTGCCCGGACCCCTCCTGCCAGGAAGGAGAGGTCCTACGACATCGAGGCCGACACCTCCATCATGCCAGACGTGCTTGCCGAGGCTGTCTGCGAGACTGCTGCCCACCTTCTCGACGCTCCTGACGTGGCGAGAGATGAGAGACTGATCAAATACCTGGTCGACTACGCCAACAATGTCTACTCCCACAATCCCCGCTTCCGCAAGAAGGTCAGGAGCGAGGCCAACCAAGGCAATGCGGGACGGGACTACCTCTACATGTACATGTGCCACTGGATCTCCGGCGAGCTGGAGAAGAGAGGACACAGCAGGAGGCTGCTGGTCGACTCTGGCTTCTCCATGGGACACCTGCTCACCCCCTCATCCATTACCGACGCCAGGCAAAGACTGGCCTGACAACAAGTCACCTGCTGAAAACTCCCATGACCCACCATTCGTTCACCCCCATGTCCATCCCGTGCGCGATCTGCTCGATCGACAACCTCACGGGATGCGTCCCGCAGACCCAGATCGACGGCCTGCGGCTGGTGTCCGAGATCTTCCGGACAAAGGGTGTCAAACACGCTGTGGTGGGAGGGATGGCCGTTGGGGCGAACGGCTACCTCCGCAACACCAACAACCTCGACTTCCTGGTGGACGACAACGCCTTCCTGTACAGCGACAGGGTTGTGTACGTGCGCAACGATCTGCCGATCAAGTATTTCGGCACCAAGGTGAACTGGGTCTCGATGAGCCCCTCGGAGAAGCCCATCTTCGAGAAGTTCCTGGTGCTGCCCGTGAGGGATCAGGTCCCCATCATGCCAGTCGAGCCGCTCATCGCCATGAAGCTGATCGCCGGCCGGCACAAGGATCGCACCGACATCATCGAGCTGGCAAAAGTGCGCTCCGATCTCACATCCATAGTAGAATTCACCTCGACGAACATCCCCCACCTGCTCCCCCTGCTCAACGAGCTGATCATCTGCGCGGAAGAGGAAAAGTAACCCCATGTCATACGATCTCGTTTTCGGCAACATGCAACGCGACTGGAGCTGCGGGGCGCACCCCGCCTCGGCCGATCCTGTCGGGGTCGTGACCCAGGCCCAGGTGGACGAGCTGGCGAAGGACACGAACAGCGAGATCGTCAAGGCCACCAACCTGGCCATCAAGCTCTCCCGGGACAAGAGGATGCCCGACGCCGAGAAGGCGCCCTTCAAGAAGTTCCACAAGAAATGGCTGGCCTTCATGGACAGCCACAGACGGGGATGCGGCGTGGGGGATGCCCTCGCCCTGTGGAACTTCCGCAAGCTCAACGCTCGCTTCAAGGAGAGGTTCGACCTGCTCGCCAGAGTGGCAGCCACACCCTTCGGCAAGCCGATCGAGGCAGCCCCTGCCCAGGTGACCACCCTGACACCGAGGACATCGACATGGTCGTGGGCGGTGCCCCTGTGGGCCGGGCTCGCCATCGCGGGGCTGACGTGGCTTGGCGGAACCCAGAAGAGAACCTCAACATAGGAAACTCATCATGAACATCAAGCAGAGGGCCGCAAGGGCAGTCATCCGGGGCATGCGACATCCCGGCAAGAAGCTGTCGCCCGAGGAAAAGATGATCGCACTCCAGAGGATCCGGGACGTGGGCGAGAGCCCCGTCTTCGAGTACGCGGAGACCAGGCGCAGGCCCACCCTGCCTAGCCCCGAGGAGCAGAAGCGTCTCCGGAAGTCGCAGGCCGCCAGGGACGTGATGCGGTTCACGATGGAACGCGGCCGGAAGGGGCGACTGTCGCCGGAAGCCAAGGAATCCATCCGCCGAGAGGTGGAATCGCTGGCCAGCGGTCCCATCAAGATGGGATACGGACACCACCTGGAGACATCCTTCGTTCCCGATAACCTGAGGCGAGATCTGGAGACGGCCAGCGCCCTCAAGGAACGCACCACCCTGGCCCTCGTGGACGGCACCTGGTACGACGTGAACCATACCAAGGGACGCAAGACCGATGATTTCGGCGATCCCGCGACCGCCTGGTTCTTCGGCCTCGGAAATGGCTACGACGTCACCCGGTTCCTCGTCTACGCCGATCGAGCCGAGAATGCCATCGAGATCGCAGAGGACTCCTGGCCCAAGTTCTTCTTCTCCGAGATCAGGGCCGCCTCCCGGGTGCCCGAGGAGGAGCAGGACGAGTGGAGGCTCATCGAGTCGCTTGGCAAGCTCGGCAAACCGGAGGAAGATGTCCGCATCTTCAAGGAAGCCGAGGAGGTGGCACACCATGCGGTGCCTGTGGGCGGCAACAGCCTCTACCGGCTGCCCGACGGCCGCGTGGTCGAGGTTCGCTAGAAAAAGATATCTTGACACCTCGTTCGGGATGGATGCAAGATTGCATAAAGAAAGGAACCCACATGACAAAGAAGACAAAGATTCCCAAGAAGGCAAAGGGACGCTTCTCAGACAGATCGGACCGTCCCACGTCGGCCCGAGGATGGGATCCCGAACAAGCACGCATGGACAAGATTGCCCATGATCATGTTGTCGAGGCTCAGTGGAAGCCTCGCAAATCAGTTCGCCAAACGCCCCGCAAAGCCGACTTCGATGACGAGGACCAGGTCCTGGCCGAGATCGCGCGGGTGCTGGACATCGACAGGGACGAGCTGGACATCCGGCGCGGCTCGCCCCCCAATGGCTACGGAGAAGCCTACATGATCTCCATCCATGGAGGCCACAAGGAATGGATCGTCATGCGTGATGATGACGAATTCGACGCTGCCGCCGTGGAGGGGGTGAAGAACGATCTGCAGGAATCGCCCGAGAACTTCGAGCCCAACTTCCTCCGGAGCCACATCGACATGGACCGGCTGCGACGAGATCTCTCATCCGACCTGTCCAACTCCAACTCCGACTACGTCTCCGATCTCGACCCCGAACGCTTCTGGAAGGAAGCGTCGGATCGCGGGCTCGACATCCCGGATGACGTGCAGGCTGCGATCAACAACGGCGACGATCCCCGCGAGCCAACCGGCGCCGAGGTAGATGAGTTCGCGGAGGACATGACCGACGAGCAGCTCAAGGATCCCATCGGGTACCTTGAGGAGATCTACGGCCGGGAGGAGGCCCAAGCGAAGGCGGCCGAGATCGGCGGGATCGATCTGGACGCTGCGGCCGAGGAGGCCGTGCGCACCGACGGGGCCGCCCACTTCATGTGCAACTACGACGGGAACTACAGCACCTCCCCCTCGGGATTCATCTACTGGAAAAACAACTGAGGAGACACCATGCCATTGCCCACGCAAGCACAATACGAAGCCAACGAACTCGCCATGGCCCGCCGGGACGAGGAGCGGATCAATGCCGAGCCCCTGCGAGACCGCAAGGAATGCCAGGCCAACTTCCTGGATGCCATGGCAACCGATCCGGCCCTGGTGGCGGAGCGGATCGCCTGGCTGATCGACGGCAACTACGGCTACGGGCCGATGGTCCTGGCCAAGAGGATCGTCGCGAGCCCCCGCTCGAACCGAGTGGCGGGCCTCAGCCAGCTCGTCAGCGTGTTCGAGTGGCGCTGCCCCCGCGTGATGGGCATCGCCGCCTGGAAGAAGCTGACCGCCTCCCAGAAACGCGCCCTGGAGAGCGCGATCGAGACCGTGATCTCCGAGGCCGAGAAAACCGAATAACAAGGAGCCGTCCGATGACCAACGCAGAGCTGGATCTCAAGATCGAGGAGGCCCTGGAGGCACTCAAGGCCGACAACCTCGTCGGTGCCATCAAGAAGGCATGGCGCGACTACAGCGAAGATCTCAAGGAGATCGCAATCAAGAAAAGGAACAAGGGAGAGAAGCTGAAGGACGCCATCGAGCGGCTCTCGGACATGTACCCCTGCGAGAGCTACTGCTACATCCTGTTCGACGACGCTGCCGACGGACGCTCGTGGACCATCGAGAACAACCAATACTTCCAGGGCAACAGCGGACCCACTGCCTGCGTGTCCCTCAGCCCGAGCGTCACATACGACGACATCAAACGCGAGATCGAGGAGACCCTCTCCCAGGCGATCGACATCGAGGACTGAACATGAGCAAAACAGACACACAATCCTACATGGTGGTCCGGGTGAACGACAAGACCGGCGAGCGCCACGACATGCTCGACACCCCGGTGTCCCACAAGGAAGCCGTCACCATCAAATCGAAGTTGATGTCTCCCCTGCCCAAGCACCTGCGCACGGTGCTGGAGCCCCGTGGTCCCCAGGAAAAGATCGCCATCCAGCTGGAGCCAGAGCTGGAGCAGATGTTCCAAGAATGTCAGCGCGAACTCGACGCTGCCCGCTCCAGCCGATACAACCCCGAGGAACGAAACCAGATCATGTGCCGACATGTCCTGGGCGACGACATCTACGCTCGCCAGGTGCGCATGCCGAAGTGGAGCAAGACCGTCTCCATGCTGGAGGAGCCAAAGGTGGCGATCCGACATGTCTTCGACTGGGGGATCCCGACATCGAAATCCGCCCATGCCCAGAAGGCCGACTCCTTCCACGATCTGGCAGTGAAGATGGGCGATGAATGGGACGCCACCGTGAACCTGGCTGTCGAGGCCTACGGCAGCCAGGGCTCCCTCATCTCGGGCGTGTACCGAGACCACTTCCCCGAGGACGTGAAGCAGAGACTCCGGTTCCTGAACAGCGCGAAGAACCTGGCGGGCGACGCCTCACGCCTCCACGAATACCTCTCCACGACCCGCTCACCCCTCTTCCACTAATCGACAGGTGCAGTCATGAATCCAACAGCAGGGAAGCTGAAATCCAAGCCAAAGAATACATGGAACTTCTACGGATTCGTGGGCTTCCCATTGATTAGGAATGTCAACCGGATAAGCGTAAAAGAAACCCCATGCACGTCGACATCGAGCGGACACTGAAGTCAAGCCTGGCGGCCATCTCCCGGCAGGATGCCGCCATCGAGCAATCCCACATGAAACTGTTCGGCATCTACCGGATGCTCAAGTTCGGGAAGTCGCCCCTCACCCCCGAGGGAGAGAAGGCGATCGAGCGGCTCGACGCCGCCCTTGGCGATCTGGCCGATGCCAGGCAGGTGCTGGGGAATGCCCACCACCAGATCGAGACCCTCCTGGTCTCAAGGCTCTAACCCTTGAGCGGTTGTTGCAATCATGAAACATGCTTGGCGAATTGCAAGCATTTTCGAGCGGAGGAACCTGAATCATGAGCTTCGAGACTCCCCAAGCAGTAGCAAGCGAACTCAAACTGTTCACCGAGAACGATGGCGATCTCTACCGCCAGCAGACGACCAGCATCCTGAAGAATCTGGCAGCCAAGAAAGCCAGCGGCAAGTACGATCGTGAGAGGGCCGTGGATCTGTTCATGTACCTCGCCGAATCGGGCGCCAAGAAATACGCCAAGGAATTCGGCGGCCCGGGAGCCAGCTGGCACGACATGTTCCCCAAGAACATCCGGCATCTCGTGGCCTCCGAATGGAGGGACGAGTTCGAGGTGGAATACGCCAACGGGGCCTACGACAGCCTGCTGCCCAAGAAATACCAAGCCAGGTCGGGCGGCCAGGCAGCCGAGAGGGCGCGGCTCGCCACCATGGAGTTCTACGTGGGACAGCGGGTGTCCATGCACCCTGCCACCGACGCCTTCATGATGGGCGATCGCTACGGCGACGTGGTCAAGGTCGGCAAGTCCAAGATCCACGTCAAGATGGACAGATCCGGAAAGACCCGGCTGGTCAATCCCAAAAATCTGGAAGCCCTATAAGATGATGAACGGGAAGCAAAGAGCGCGCTGGCTGGCAGATCTCATCTCCGAGCTGCAGCGGTTCACGAGCAAGGCCAAGGACGCCCCCGAGGCGGGGCACGTCCGCAAGGCCCTGAACAGCCTCGACGATGCCCGGCGGGCCGCCCTCGAATCAAGCTCCGAGCCCGAAGATTCCTGACCCCCAGAGCCTAACACAAACGCAAAAACATGTACAAGTCTTTGTTGAACTACTAACAAAAACATGTACACTAACTGTCATGAAGACAATCCAGTCAGCCACCCTGAGGAAAGACCTCTTCAAGATCCTGGACCAGATCGGCCAGCACGGGGAGCCCGTGGAGATCCTGAAGCATGACAGGCCAGTCGCGGTACTGGGGCCATCCGCCCAGGTGCCGGCGGCCAAGAGGAAACCCCTCATCGACCTCGATGCCATAGCCAAGTTCTGCAAGCAGTACCAGATCGCGAGGTTCTTCCTCTTCGGCTCCATCCTGAGGGAAGACTTCGACGGAGACAGCGACGTCGACGTCATGGTGGACACCAAGGGACGTCGCCTGAAATTTCGCGAGGAGTGCAGCATGCTCGATCTCCTCGAAACCATGTTCGGGAGGAAGGTCGATCTCGTCACCAAGGACGCCGTCGAATCCCCCTCCATGAACCCCTACCTGAGAGCCTCCATTCTCCCCTCGCTGAGACTGGTGTACGATGAAGCCTCATAAGAATGCCGACATCGCCCTCCTGCATGAGCTGAGGGAAGAGTGTGCCATCATCATCGGACGGATCGAACACCAATCGCTGCCTGATTTCGTTTCCGACCCCAGCCTCCAAGACGGCATCGTCCTGCGGCTGATCCTGATCGGAGAGTCCGTCAAGAAACTGTCGGAGTGGACAAAGGCGCAATTCCCGGAACTAGAGTGGAGCCAGATGGCAAGATTCCGAGATCTGGCCGTCCACCACTATTCACGCGTGGACGCCTTGCAAGTGTGGGAGATAATCCAGGGAGAAATCCCAAAGCTGCTGGCTGCCCTCACCCCCTGAGGCCATCATCATGAAAACTCTCACACCAGCCGAAGTAGCACAGGTCCAATCGACGCTGGCCCTCGCCCGCCAGGGGAGGGCCACGCTCGTGCAGCTCGCCGCCGCCCACGAGCTGGCGAGCGGAGCGGGGCTCAACCACTCCCTGGGAGAGCTGCGGGCTCACATACGCCACATGGTCGCCCCCCTGCCATTGCACGACGCTACCAAGGATGTCGTGCTCGGCGTGATCTCCGGCATACTCACACACCACCTCCTCAGCTAAGGAAACCACCCCATGCCAACCGAAAAAACTGTCCTCATCTACCAATTCGACGAATTGTCTGCGAAGGCCAAGGAGAAAGCCCGCGACTGGTTCCGCGAAGGAGCCCTCGACTACGAATGGTGGGAGAGCGTCTACGAGGACGCCGAACGCATAGGGCTCAAGATCACCTCCTTCGAGCTTGATCGTCGACAGTCAATCACCGGAGAGTTCACGGGAGGAGCCGAACACTGTGCCAAGACAATCCTCAAGGAACACGGTGACACCCGCGACAGCTTCAAGCTGGCCCAAGCCTTTCTGCAAGAGCGACAGGCTCTCGACTCCGAGCTTGAAGAGTCCAAAGATGGGGATGAACACCTCACCTGGGAGATCGACGAGCAGATCACGGAGCTGGAAGGGGAGTTCAAGAAAGACATCCTGAACGACTACCTCGACACCCTCCAAAAAGAAGCCGACTACCAACTGTCGGACGAGTCCGTAGACGAAGCCATCCAGGCAAACGAGTACACATTCCTCGCAAACGGCAAGCGCGAATAGATGGCCTACGATCTCCTCCTCCGGCGCCCGATCGCACGAGACCATTCCCGTGGAGACGAGATCTGCCTGATCCCGGCCCTGGACCCCGGCCGGGCCGGCCTGCGCAGCATCGCCATCATGGGGCTCGGGCTTGCCGCCGCCCTGGCCTCTTCGTACCCCGAGATCAGGAGGATCCGGGAACGGAGGCGCTACCTGGGAGAGTTCACCGACGATCCCCGCGACACCAAGAGACTGCCAGCCATATCGGATGCAATGATCATGAGCCACCACAAGACCAAGATCGCGAACAAGCAACAGCGCGAGCAGAAGCAGGCGAAGCAGGAACTGGAGCGAGAGCGCCAGCACTACAGGCAGATGTACGCGAAGGATCGCGCCATCACCCAGGAGATCCCAGTCACCCCGATGTACAATCTCGTCCACGGAAATCACTAAAAATTCAAGCCCTGCTCGGAAGGGAGTGTTCCGAGACTGGACCCGGTATCGCTCTGCAAAAAACTTGTGCCCCTACCCCAGATAGCAAACCAACAAAGGTCACTGACATGGCAAAGCTCAAGGCTCGCGGACGGCAGGAGATCTTCCGGATCGAGAAGATCAAGGAGGTGCCCCGGCAGGGATTCGCCGAACACTACCGAGTGCAGAAGGCGCTCATGTCGGACGGCAACGTGCTGGAGAAGGTCGACGACGGAACCTGGAAGGTCATCGGCAAGGTGAAGCCAGAATTGTCCGCCGAAGCGGCCCTCCAGGTCTATGCAGATCACGGATGGAAACTCCTCAACGCCAACCCCTCCTACTTCACTGTCTCGGGCGACACCGTCTCCGGCAAATCCAGCGAGCCCCTCCGGACCGAGAAGGAGGCCGAGCGCTCGAAGAAGAACAGGGTGGCAGGTGCCGAGAGCCGCAAGAGGAAAGCTGAAGAGGAAGATAGGCGCTCGGGACCAGGCCTCTACATCACCAACCGCAGCACCTCCAGCCTGCGGCTGGTGGCCGAGATCGGGCCGCTCACCGACCTGGAGACGGCCAGGAAGGCCGCCCGCAAGCGAGCCCGCGAGTTCCGCAGCGGGCGCCTCACCTACCTGCTTCCCGTCAGGATCATCGAGGCCGAGAGCCGCTGGGACGCCGAACGGAACATCGGCCCCGTCATGTGGAACTCCTCCCAGGCAGCCGACGACGACCACGAGCCCGGCTTCTACATCGTCCCCCACCACTACCTGGACGAGGCCTCCGGCCCCTTCGACACCTTCGAGCAAGCCGAAGAGGCGGCATGGGAATGCCTGCGCTCGCGCGAGCAGCGCCAGCTCCAGGAGGAATGCGCCGCCGAAGGGGTGACCTGCCCACCTGTCAGGATCATCGAATCCCAGAACTCCGCCCAGGCCCTGCAGGGCAGAGGATACGTGTGGTGGATCGACGGCAATCGGAAAGGCCCACCAGTCGACCCTAGGCAGACAGGTTTCACAGCCGGTTTCTAGGAAAAACACGATGAACTATTTCATAACGCCAATACCCCATTTCCCGAGTTGTGGTTGTCAGCTCTGCATGGCGGCAATCGAAGAAGTCAACAGGCTCAGACTTGAACACATCGCCATCGACAACACACCCACGGGGCCGTTCCCGTTTGAAGAAACCCCGCAAAGCTCAGACGTCGCTGAGTCAAGGAAATAACCATGGGACGTGGAAAGGCAAACGCGATCATGGATCCTGCCCTGCTCGAAGACTTCATCGAGAGAGCCCATACCGACATCGTGGAAGGTCACATTGACGGAGTGATCGATGTCCTAAACAAAATGTCAAAAAAGACGGGGCTGCTCTGCACGGCCTACCTGACCGCCTACCTGGCCAAGAACGACTCGCCCAACTTCCAGATGTTCCTGGACCGGCTTGAGGAGAACCCCCTGTAAGACACACCCCGATGAACGAGGAACTGAAAAAAGGCGACACCGTTCAGGTGCTCAAGAGCGGCAAGCTATACCGGCTCAAGGGGATCGACTCGGACGGTTCCTACTTCCAGCAATGGCGTCCCGATCGAATGTCCTACTATGGACCATCATTTATCTTCTTGAAGCCCGGCCGATACAAGAAAATCGAAGTGTCCTGGCCTGAGCCCCAGCGGATCCCCCCTCCCGCCCGGCGCCAACCCTCCCCAAAGCCCGTCAAGTCGCCCAAGTCGACGCCTCCCGATCTCGAAGCCCAGATCAAGGAGATCGAAAAGCGGATGCAGTTCATCCTGGATGACTTGGACTTCATGGAATACCTGAAGAGCTACCCATGGCCCGACATGGGACCAGGCGGCACCCCCACCATGGAGTACACTGCCTACGACCACCTGGTGGTTAACCTGGACCGCAGGATCAGGTACTATAGAGAGCGCAACGACAACAGGGGATACCTCTCGCTGCTCAAGAGCTTTCTCCCCATGTTGAGACACGAACAGCTCAAGTTGACCTGGAGAGAGCCGTGACCAAACACGAATGGACACTCATCGGACTGGGCTCCGCCTCGGTGCTGGGCCTGACGTGGCTCATCCACCGGGCCACGGCTATCGAGACCCGATTGCACGTGCCCAACCAGCGGGGGATCGTGGAAGCCGATCCAGCCGGCCTGGCCCACGTCGCCGGGGTGCAGCTGGATCAGTACGCCCTCGCCTCCGCCATGCAGAGCGAGGAGAAGACCGACAAGGGGCGCCTGGCTGTGGGACGGGCGATCTGGAATGCCGTCCAGCAGGATCGGAGCAAGATCGTGGGGAAATTGCTGCCCCACGGATACTTCTCCTCACAGGAGTCGGGACAGTACGCCGCCACCCACAAACCCCCGACGGCCAGGACCCTGGCGTTGGCTGCCGCCATCATCGAGGGAAGGGTGCCGAACATGGTCCACGGCGCCGTCCAGTGGGACGCCCCCGAGACCCAGGATCGCCTGCACAGCCTCTACCTCAAGGATCCAAGGAAACACCCCCACTACAAGCACAGCTCGACCGAGATCGCACAGAGGCGAATGTCGGACGGTGCCCACGAGGTCAGGGTGCCCGGGGTGCCCGAGACCCGTTTCTGGTCCTACGTAGCCTGAAAGGAACAAGAACATGGGATTAACTGTTAAGCGCTTCCGACGATACAAGACCGGCCAGGTGAAATCTCACGGCATCGAACTCGGCGAGATCGAGTTCGCTGTGGACACTGCCCTCAGCTGGGAAGGCAATTTCCCCGAGGCTGGGAAAGGAGACTACCTAGTCACGATCGGATATGTCGACGGCGAGCCGGCAAACATCCTAGTGTCGAGGCGGTACACCAGTGCAGTCGACGAGGACAATGCGGCCGAGATCGCACTCGATGCCTTCGCCGAACGTCACGACTACGAACGCAATGACGAGGGCGAGATCCTTGAGGTAGCAATCGAGGGAGTCGGAACCGGGATCCCCTGCTGGGTGGAGCGGGTCGATCGTGTGACAAAGTGAACCCTCCCATCTCACGAGCTGCCTTCGTGGAACTGATCGCCGGGGTGGGCGAGCACCTCACCGGCAACTGGGAACTCATCCCCAACCCAGAAGAGTGGCCCATGGGCGCCCACCTAGTGGATCCCGAAGCCCACGCCAACCTCTACTTCAACCACCACGAGGGCAAGATCCACGTGAGCGCCGACTTGCCCAAGGACGCCAAGGGGGAGATCCCATACGTGGAGGGATACGGACAGTTCGGCAAGCGAATGCCATCCATCAACACCTCATTCAACAAGACACCTGAGCAGATCGCGAAGGAGATCGAGCGCCGTCTCATGACCGAGTACATGGACATCCTGATGAAGGCCCTGTCAAGGATCGCCAGCTCCGACTCCTACCACAACAAGACAGAGGGGTTCGCCGAACAGATCGCAAAACTTGTCGGAGTGGAAGCCAAGGGCAACAAGGTCGACTTCTACAGATCACCACATCCCGTGCTCAACGAGACGATCAGCAGGGCCGAGGTCCATGAGGACGATGTGGAACTCGAACTCCGCCTCAGCTACGGGATGACGATGGAGGTGCTTGAATTCTTGATCAACCACCGCCCCCTCGGGGAATGACCACCATGGCACATTCACTGAACGCAACATGGAGGACGACACCTGACCATCCGCCCGTCCTGCCGGAGGAGGAGCAATCATGGAAGCACCCTTTCGGAGAAGCCTGCCCCCACGGACGGCACATCATGCTGGTCGACGGCACCCACGTCCGCAACAAGTTTGACTCAGATTTTAGTCAAGGTGGCAACGGCTACGCCTACGACTTCGTCCCCAAGGACGAGATCTGGATCGACGAGCAGATCGATCCGATCGAGTGGCCCTTCATCGCGTTCCACGAATGTGAGGAGGCGGACCTCATGGAAAAGGGCATGCCCTACGACAAGGCACACGACAAGGTCAAGTACGCGGAAGACATCTTCCGTCGCAAGCTCATGAAGGGACGCTGACATGTCCAAGAAAAAGCAAAAGCTGACCGCCAAGGAAAAGAGGCTGGCCTCGCGGTACATCGCCGAGGAGATCGAGACGGAGAAGTACCCCCGCAAGCAAGCCATTGCCATCGGCATCTCGCGCGCCCGGGCCGCCGCGAAGAAAACCAGCCACGGACACTCGATCGCGAGTATCATGGAACGGTACAAGTAGGAGATGGATGCAAATGGCTGACCTGGTCACGATGGCCATCAATGCGGCGAAGGGAAAGAGGGGGGAGGCGATCTACGATCCCCTCCTGAAGCCAGCAGCGTCCGCCACCCTCCCCGCCCCCGTGCCACCCCTCGATCCCCGCATGACCAGCATCGAGGAGAGGCGCATGAAGACGCTGGAGCCATCCACAAAGACCTTCGTGGTCGCCATCCTCGCCTGGGCTCGCGCCAACGGCATCCCCGCCCTCCTGGGCGAGACCCACCGTTCCCAGGCAGACCAGGCCAGGGCCATCGAGGAGGGAAAATCGGCCATCAAGGAGGGACAGACCGGCTGGCACCAGTACGGCCGGGCCTTCCACCTAGTGATCATCGACCCCAGGACCAGGCTGCTCGACGAGGAAGCGTACAAGAGGGTCGGGGCCGAGGTCAGGCGGCGCGGAGGCGAGTGGCTGGGTGACAAGACACTCACCACCAACAAGGGTCAGGTGCAAGATCTCGCCCACTTCGAGTACCATCCGGGGCTCAAGCTGTCGAGCTACCGTGGATCCGCCCTGGCCAAGAAAGAGCTGGCCATGGCCGAGAAGCGGGCCGCCCGGTACGGATGACCATCATGACAAGCGCGAACGAATTCCTCGAAATCCTGGACTCCACCCTGTCGCCACTGGTCGACGGGGAGAGGACGGTCATCGCCAATTTCAAGTCGTCGAGAGACTTCACTGTCCTCCCGGGACGCAGCAGCATGGCAGTCAACTTCATCAACCTATCCCAAGACAGGCACAGGGAGCGGAGGGGCGGCGGGGCGGAATCCGAGAACAACCGCATGCTGTTCTGGATCTCCGGGTTCAATGAAGACCCGTCGGATCCTGTGGACAAGATCAAGATCGAACAGTCGGTGAACAGCATCCGGGGGGCCAGGAACCTGCGTGCCAAGACCGCCAGCCCGGACAAGATCGCCATCTACCTGGCCAAGTACATCAACGAGATCGCCGAATCCGTGCCACCCAACCTCACACACGACTGAACGACAACCACAAGAGGAATCCAATGGCCAAGATCAACATATCCACATTCGCCGCTGAATCAGTGGAGTCCATCAACAACGGCAACATGACCGATGTGCTGGAGCAGATCGACCAGCTGCCGAAGAAACAGGCGATGGCAGCAGTTGGCTACATCGTCAACTACCTCACTGGAAATGACTACCACACGGGAACATTCCTGAGAAAACTCTCTGACCGTCTGTGAGACGGGTAAAATCCATTCTGACGATCGAAGCCGGCGACAGTTAAGGAGATGAATGCAAATGCCACACAAGACAGACTGGCAAGACATGGTCCCGGCCCTGGACGACGTCTACATGTTCCAGGGAGCCCTCTACTGTGAGGACTGCGGACGGGACATCCAGGACACTCTCCGGAAAGAGGGCAAGGCCCCCGAGAACGAGGACGACGAGGAGTCATTCGACTCGGACGACTTCCCCAAGGGTCCGTTCAGCGGAGGCGGAGGGGAGGCCGATACCATCCACCACTGCGACAGCAACGGGGAGTGCCTGAACGCCATCAAGCTGCCCTGTGGCTCGAAGATCGGTGCCTGGCTGGGCAACGACCTGACGGGCGAGGGAGACAGGTGGCTGGCCGAATCCATCCGGGAGAGCATCTTCAAGGACGACGCCCACGGGCGCCAGGTGAACCGCCTGTGGAGGCTCAAATACAGCGATCCCCTCTCCAGCCTCAACGGGGTGGAGCCGGTGACCGGGCACGAACTGGCCAGCCCGCTTGTCCAGCAGTTCCTCAAGACGATAGGGGGACAGCAGCCCCAGATCGTCAACCAGGTGTGGTGCGATCTGGACAGCCTCTACGGATTCAGCCTGCAGAAGGCAGTGGCGAATTGGAAGCAGCCGGCCGCACTGATCGTCTGGAAGTCGGACATCCTCCCCGACGGCAGCATCGACAATCCCATGAAGGTCGAGCTGCCGGCCTCCGAGGCCCAGGAGCGCGAGCCCCAGGACATCCTGATGGAGCTGATAGGGGACTGGGCCTGGGACTGAAATGTGCTACCTCGATCCCTGCCCAAATCCTGGGATCTGGCAGCCGATCCTCAACCTCAAGTCGAGATCCAATGGGGCAATAACCCCCCTCAAGTTCATGACCATCAGGGTGTGCGACGAGCACAAAGTGTCATCCACGGTGAATAGCTTCCTGTCGGACGAAGGATTCGACAAGCTCTCACGCCACCTGAGGGATGCCGGGAAATCCGTCCCCCAGCATAAGTTGACCACCCTCTCCTGGAAGCAGGACCCAATCGGGGAGATCGCCACTGCTCCCAAGGAAAACCCACCTGTGGCATCAGCCGACGAAGCACTGCCATTCTGATCACCCCACCCGAAAGGACAACATGAAATTGAACCTCGCCCCCCTCGCCCCCTTCAGCTCCCCTCCCGCCCCGGGAACCACCTCCACAAACCCCGGCTGCACCGATCCCGCAAGCCAATCCTACTCCCCCGTCCCCACCGACCGGGCCAGCTCGCGGACCCCGTGCGTCTCTCCCACCATCACATCGAACGGCGAAGTGCAACTCGCGAACCAGCGAGTTGTGAGAGCCGTGTCTACAGGACGGGGACTGCCAAAAAACATCCTCGCCGACAACAAGAGTCACTCCAAGTTCATCCCCCCCGAAATCGCAGCCGTCATCCCGCCTACCATCAACGTGGCTGAATCAAACCGTCCCGGAGGACTGGCTGCCAACGTCAACATCAGGTAAACTGCCCGCTCGGGAACGAACACAACTAGGAGATCCAAGATGCCACAACGCAAACGAGCCGAAGTCAAGTACCAGGGCACACGATACCCCGCAAAGGTGCGGGAGGCTGCCAAGGAATACGGAGCTGTCAGGCGCTTCTACAAGAAAATCGGCCAAGCTGCCCTGGGCAAGCCGAAGTCCTCACAGGTCCACAAGGACTATATGAAAATCAGGGGCGAATACCAGCGGGCCGGCAAGCGGCTGGCCAAGATGACAGGGCACCCCTGGAAGACCCGACGCTCCTAACTAACACGCCGAAAAGCAAATCCCAGCTCGGAGGGAGATATTCCGAGACCACAATGACTCCTTGTCCCAGTAGGAGCAAAAATCATCCCCGATTCCTTGACAGAAGATCAAAAATTGTACTAGTTTATAGGGAGATGCCAGCAAACAGCGCGGGAGCCGTCGAACAACAGATCGCTGACTGGATCCGCGAGCACGTCGTGGTCTCTGTCGCCGGACGAGGAAGATGCCGCAGGATCGTGCTGCGGCACCTGAACCTGGAGAACCATCCCCAGGGGGACGTCAACTCGTTCAACATACCCCAAGACGAGGGACTGGCCGGCGAGACGGACATGATCGTCAACAGAATCGTCGATGCCGCCCAGCGTGACGCCAATGACTACGAGGGAGGCATCCAGAAGTATGCCCTGTTCGCGTACTACACGGACGATCCCAACTATGTCCCCCGCAAGATCTTCCGGGTTGCTGCCGACGACGAGGTGTCCCGCGATGTGAGCCCCTCGGAGCCACCCACCGAGAAGGGGCTGGTGTCGCAGACCATGCGGCACCTGGAGGCGGTCATGAAGACAGCCACTGTGTCCAGTGGGGTCATCATCGAGAACATGACCCGCCAGCTGCGGGACCACCAAGAGTCGAAGAAGGTGAACGATCAGCAGACAATCGATCTGATGCTGCTGGTCCAGGAGAACATCAACGAAGCTCACCGGAGACGGCTAGACGAGCGCAGGGAAGAGATGGAGATGGGGATCAAGGAAGGCCTCTTCGAGCAGCTCAAGGTAGCCATCCCGATCATCCTCAATAGGATATCAGGAAAGCCACTGTTGCCAGAACAGGACAAGAGCTTCATGCTCATGGCCGCCCTGCTGGAGAACCTCCGCCCCGAACAGCAGGCATTCCTACGAGAAAGTCTGGATCCCCCCCAGGCCGCCGTGCTGGGCGAGATCCTGGGAGAATACGAGAAGAAGAAAGCCTCCTTCATGGGTGGGAGCCAGAGACTGCCCGGCAGCGGCTCCCTGGCCATCGAGAACTCCCTGCCACCTCCGACGGGACAGGGAGAGTTGATGTCCATGCCCCCGACCAGCGCCGGCGCCGGCTCCCTCGGGAAGATGTTCCAGAACGTGAGGGAGAGAACATCGACCGGGGCTGACGAGGAATCTGATGACGAAGTCATCAGAAACCTGGAAAAGCACGGAATGAGATTCATGAGTCGACTGGCAGAGATAGACAAGATCAAAAAAGAGAAATGATCCACAGAGAATGCAAAGGAGCGAAAATCCATGACCACTGAATACCTTCCCCACCTCATCCAATTGGCCCAGGTCGGCGGCGAACTCGCCAGCATCCAGCACGATCTGCAAAACGCATCGACGACTCTCGCCCTCCAGGACGTCGTCAAGCGACTCTTCAACGTCGTGTCGCTCCACCTGTACCACTCGATCCACGATGCGGTGGACCGCACGAACGCCCAGGGAACTGCCCATCCGCAGGCAGCTGCCGAGCCCGTCTATGTCCCGGCCCCTGTCCAGCAAGCCCCCGCCCTCTCCCCCCAGGCATCCATGCACTCAAGCTTCGGCCTCCCCAACCTCCTTGCCCGTCCCCCGATCATCAGCCAGCCTGGCCTGGCCCCCGCCTCCTCCAATGGCATGCCCGGCATCACAGCCTCGGACGTGCCCAACGTGGAGATCACTCCCCAGGGGACCCGGGTGATCCCACCGACCGGAGCCGGAGCGACCATCACACTGCCACCTAACGTCGCGGTGGATCTCACACACATGGCTGGGAGACTGGAACTTCCCCCCGCCCCTCCAGGCGTCGCCCAGGTGGTGGTGCCCCAGGGGGGAGCCGTGACCCCGGAGCTGGCTGCCGCCCTCGCGGCCCGCTGACCCTGGGTGCGACATGGATCTGCTCAACGCCCTGGGAGCGATCCGCAAAACGCTCGACTTCTTCGCTGGCACCCCTGACTCAGACGAGCCCTGGGCGGCCAGCGAAGAGGCATTCGAGTCCCACTTCGGCATGGGCTACGACTTCTTCGTCGAGATCCTGCAGCACCTCGACGAGGAGCAGGGCGAGAGGTTCGACGCCACCATGAAAGTCAATCCAGAGGCTGCTGTCCTCTGGATCCTGTCGATGGATGTTGTGGAATGGTAACCGCGCTGTCTGTGGAGAGGTGGAGCGGGGCCAAGTCGCTGATCTTCTCGGTGCCCTACACCGACATCAAGATCCTGGCCATCATCGACAAGGAGAGAATGAGGGGGGCGATCTACAACCCCTACCGGCTGACCAAACCCATGCCATGGCTGGACAGATGCCCCCACTGCAGGGAGGGACTGCAAGGGGGGATCCCCGTCAAGATTCGCAGGGCAATACAGATCCTCTGCACGATCCAGCCGGACGGGCCAGACGGCTACAAGTTCACCCTCCCAAACCGCTACCGAATCGGAACTAGGCTGACGCCGAAGGGATGGGGGATCAGGGTACGGAAGCCGGAGAGCGGGGACACCCTGCACGTGGTGAAGATGAAGGGAAAGGAGCCGATGGGGCTCAAAGAATCGGCACGGGATTTCCGTTCGCCGATCCTGATGAGGATGCTGCGCATGCTGTTCTCGGCGAGAGAGGCCAACGAGACAGAAATACAGGCTATCCTCCTTCCCCTGCGGAGACAAGATCTGACATCCCTGTCACCTTCACGAAGAACCCCATGCTGGACATCACTGAACCGGACACCACAACCACCCAATCCCTGATCCCAGGCGTTCCCTCCAGCTCCCCTGCCATGATACAATGACACCATGATCGACGGCCAACGACTGTCCATAACCACGGGCTCCCTCGATCGGCTAAAACCGCTCAAGCGCTCACTGTCCACCTGGATATCCAGCCAGATACCCGACGAAATCCTGATAGTCGACTGGGGAAACGAAATCCCCCTCCAAGAGTCCCTGAAAGAGTTCAACGATCCCAGGATCATCATAGCCAAGGCAGAAGATCAGAGACACTGGCACAACTCAAAATGCCACAACCTTGAGCTGCAACTGGCCTCTGGCGAACGCCTCCTGAGGCTGGACAACGACTGCCTCCTGAAACCATCCTTCTTCGAGAAGCACAACCTCAAGAAAGGCTGCTTCTTTGCCGGAAACTGGCAAACCGTCCCGACCAAAGAAGACGACAAACGCAACCTGACAGGCACGCTCTACGTGCATACAACTGACGCACTCGCCGTCAATGGCTACAACGAACGACTGATGCATTATGGGTGTGAAGATGACGATCTGTACGATCGGCTGACAGCCCACGGACTAATACGTCACGACATAGATCTCTCGACAGTCGAGCACATACCACACCCCGACCAACAACGATATGAGAGACTCAAGATCAGCCCCAAGCTGCCTCACCCAATGAGCAGCACCCCAAGAGATGTGCAAAACAAGATTGCCAACAATGTGAGATGCAGCCTGACCAGGATGAGCAGGATCATCGCAGCCAATTCACCCTGGACATCCAAGGACCACATGACCGAGTGGATCATCGAGAGAGATTCACCCAATCGCCTCAACTGCAAGGAACTATCAAAAAACGACACAGACCAGATAGTCACATATGTCGAAGAAATCACTGAAACCAAAACAGAAGTCTCGGCCCCTGCGAAGACAGTCTTCAACCCCAAAACCGAACCTCCAGCCACCACTCAATTGGCTGGACCCCATGGCATAGTGGTGGCCAACCAGTCGTTCGGCCGAGGGCTTCCAACCAATGTCCTCATCAAATGAATCGTCCCCGTTTGCCAGCCTACCTGAGGATGACGCTCGCGACGCCCATTCCCAGATCAAGCAAGATCTCTTCGTACTCAAACACCTAGGTAGCAAGGAGAGAGGATACTTCGTGGAGTTCGGAGCCTCCGACGGCAAGACTCTGAGCAACACCTGGCTCCTGGAGAAAAGGTTCGGATGGCGGGGACTCCTGGCCGAGCCCTCACATCACTGGCATGATCTGCTCAAGGCCAACCGTCCTGGCTCCATAGACACCCGCTGCATATGGAAGGAGACAGGATGTAGGCTGCCGTTCCACGAAACACAAGACAACTACCTCTCTGGACTAGACGACCCCACTTGTCCCGTCACGTCCACATACGAAGTGGAAACAGTGACGCTCTCCGATCTGCTGAACTGCCATTCCAGCCCCCCTCTCATCGACTACCTGTCAATGGACACCGAAGGCAGCGAACTTGACATACTGCAAAGATTCACCGAGGACAACGGCTTCGATCGCTACAAATTCAATGCCATCACAGTAGAGCACAACTTCAACCCCACAAAACGACAGGCTATCATGAAACTGCTCACTGAACGTGGCTACCAGAGAGTCCATGAGAAGCTCTCAGACTTCGACGATTGGTACGTGTCCAGGTGAACCGGGAGACCCGGAATGCCATTTCATCGAATAAACTTCGTGGATTTTCACCCCCTATTCTCCCCCAGCGGAAACAGCATGATCGCATGCCTCCGCCCACATTTCGACATAGAACTCTCCAATGAGCCGGAATTCCTCTTCTACTCGGTGTTTGGCACAACCCACACCCGACCCCAATTTAATCACTGCATCAAGATATGGTGTACCGAGGAGAATTTTAGGCCCAACTTCACGAAATGCGACTACGCCCTTACCTTTGACCACCTAGACAATGATCCCCGACACCTCCGGCTTCCCCTCTACGTCCGGTATCTCTTCCACCACTGGCAGAACACTGGCAGGGAACTGATAAAACCCCCAGATTTCAACCCATCCGCAATACTGGCATCCAAGACCAAGTTCTGCAACTTCGTGTACTCCAATGCCAATGCCAAGACGCGCATAGAGTTCTTCCACAAGCTGTCGAAATACAAGAAGGTGGATTCCGGCGGAGCAGTCCTCAATAACCTAAAACACCGACCATCAAACAAGCTGGAATTCATACAACCATACAAATTCACCATAGCCTTCGAGAACTCCAGCTGGCCGGGCTATGTGACAGAGAAGCTAGTGGAGCCCATGCTGATGGACAGCATACCCATCTACTGGGGCAGCCCGACAGTGGGGCACGAGTTCAACTCCCGCAGCTTCATCAACTGCCACGACCACCTCTCGCTTGATGAGGCCGTAAAGCAGGTCATCCTGCTGGACAATGACGATGAAGCCTACCTTGCCAAGATAAGAGAACCATGGTTCCCCGACAATGTGGCAAACAAATACTGCCAGCCTGACTACCTAATCCCCTTCTTCACCAAGGTTTTTGCCGAGAAACCCCATTCCCATCCCAAATGGAAAAACACGGTTCCGCTGAACTTCAGCACAATGGCTCGCAACTCTCGCCGAACTTGATTCATCTCAATGAATATCCTCATACCAAAGACAATCCACTACATCTGGCTGGGCGGGAAACCCATGCACCCGCTCATGATCCAGTGGCGAAAGAAATGGGGATCTCTCCACCCCGGCTGGGACGTTAAGACCTGGTCCGAGTCTCCGGGACACGCAGAATCCCTGTCATGCAAGGATGAGAGCCTGAACAGCTCATTCCCCGAGCTGCTCAGGAAATGCTGCCATCTCTCCCAGAGATCCAACATCTGGAGATACGAACTCCTCCATCGCTTCGGCGGACTATACCTCGACACCGACTTCGAGCCCATCAAGTGTGTGGAACCCCTGATGGACGGACTAGAAACATTCGCTGGACGATGTCATGTCGTCAACACCCCCGACAAAACGATCGAAGGCTCGCTACCAGCATGCCCTGGACTGATTGGCTGCATCCCCCGTCACCCCTGGATGAGAGACCTGATCGAGAATATGCCGAACCAGGATCCAGAAATCAGCCGAAGCCTGGGAGCAGGCTACTTCGCCGAAGTCACGTCGCGACATCCTGAAATCCACCTCGTCGAGCCGGACATATTCTATTCGCAACGGTGGGAACAGCCAGCCCACTACAAACCTCCCCTCCCGGTCACGGCCTATGCGGTCCACCGCTGGTCGAGCAAATGGTTTCCAAATAGCTTCAAACCTATCATTCACTCACCATCCTCCAGATGAGGAAAGCTGACCGAAATTAGACATGAACACATTGCTTCTCCTCAACCTTTCATCATCCAGAATTCCCAGGAACTCAGCATGTTCCGGATGACCTGGTCTATGCACCGTTCGTGAAGTGTGCTCGCCAATCGTAAAAGCCAACCAATTCCTCAACTTGCCAAAATAAATCCTGTCGACCCCAAATCCCTCGCAGAGATCCACGAAAGACCCCATCTCCCTGAAATTGTTGGACTGAACCACGAAATGACACTCCATGGTTCGCAACGCCCCGGAAGATCTCAAGCCCCCAATGAACGACAAATTAGCGAGCAACCTATCCCAATCCCCTCCCCTGTTCTTGGAATAGGTTTCAGGCGTGGCGGCGTCCACTGAAACAATCGCCTCATCTGTGCGCTCAGCTACGACTCCGAGCGATCTCCAATGAGACTCATCAAACAGAAGACCATTGGAATACAATCTGACTTGGAGAATCGGGTATTGTTGCCAAGGAATGTCAAGCATCAACTCCCGACACAGATGTGACGCGAACGGATCCCCACTCCCCATCAGACACAGATGATCGACCAAGCCTAGATCTCCCGAGTCGATCAGCCTCCTCGACACCGCACGGACTTTCCTCTCACTGTCAGCAGAAACCCTGAACACGTCGCGCCTACATGAAGGACACCTGAGATTGCAGAGATGATCGTATGCAACCGTCAACCGGCCAATCCTGTCAAGACATTCAAGAGGCTCCGAGTCATCAACCCTCTCCACGGGACCAAATGGAGCAGGCAAATAGGGACACTCAAGACACTGCGAGAACTCCCCACGTGAGATGGCAGCCCTCACTTTCCTGGCCTCGGCTCCCTTCCACAAGTCCCCAAGCCCATCGCGAAAAATGTTGCCAAGGGGCCTGGGCACCCACCCCGGACAACACAGATGAATATCCCCTCCCTCGAACACCTCAAGGAATTCCACCGATCTCCGACACCTAAACGACCCACTCATCGATCCCTCAAGCTCAGGGAATCAAACTCCACCCCAGCAAAGAAGGGTGAAATCCGAGAAGTGGTAAAATAATCTGAAGACGGCGACCGTCCTGGCTCAACAGACTTCATCGTCATCAGGACGGCTGAGTTGACCGTCCCTCCTCCATGCTGAACCAAGTTAGGAAAATGAACCGCATAGGGAACATCGCCCAGCACCCACCCAAAAATCTCATCGGAACCGTTCGACTTGGGCCAATCCCTCACATGAGGACATCTCAACACAGCCTCAATGGTCCTCCTGGGTATCGTCAATGCCTGGTTCAAGATGAACAACCGAGTCGGACGGCAAGCCAGGACAGGAAGCTGATACCTACTGACTGTCGGCCCTAACGGAATCGTGGGAGGATTATAGTCATACGTGAACCACGACACCAATGACAGATCGTCTGGCACCTGGACACTTGAGATGTAATCGAGAGCATTCACGCTCAAGATCACATCATCCTCTAGGTACGTCAGGTATTCCAATTCAGGATCGGCTTGCAGGGCCAAATGCAAAGTTCGTCGGAAGGCATGGGCCGATCCTGAAGCCGGAGCAGGAAGAAAATGCCCCTGCCATCCCGAAGGAACAACAGGACTGCTCCCATCCGCCACGAGCAACTTCATCCCAATCCAGCGATCCAACCCCGCCCTGTGCAGTGACTCAATCAAGCAAGGCAATTCATCCCTGACCGGACGGGGAGCCGTCAACACGGACAAAACATGATGGGAGGACAACTCCCCAAACTCCACGGGGCGGGAAACATACTGCAAATCCTCAAGTGACTGCCTGACCTCAAGCCTGGAGCAATGATGAGGTGCCGAAAATGGCACAACCAACTCCCCGACCTCCCGCAATCCCCACAAGTCCGGGGAAACAGCCGCCGTTCCCCTGCCTAGGCAAAACATATCACATGCTGGAAAGACAGGATTCATGGGTCACATCCTCACATCCTGGCAGAGAAAACATGGAGAGTTTGCAGAGGCGACAAAGTCCTGAAAAAATCCTCAGACAACTGTGCCATATGAACCCTCTTGTCAGCAAGAA
>Ga0182027_10001620_pt1 | contig 37341 bp, 33 predicted proteins | sample 712E1DmetaG_FD_121300 | JGI IMG/M metagenome (GOLD analysis project Ga0182027, IMG submission 121300) | Permafrost microbial communities from Stordalen Mire, Sweden - 712E1D metaG (Illumina Assembly) | ecosystem: Environmental > Terrestrial > Soil > Wetlands > Permafrost | place: Sweden...
CGGGTATCACGGCGACACGCTCGGGGCGATGTCGGTGGGAAACATCCCGGCATACCACTCGCTGTTTCACGACACATTCAAGTCGCAATTGTATACCGACGCGCCCTATTGCTATCGCTGTCCATGCGGCAGGAACAAGGCATCATGCAACGCCGAATGCATGGAGTCTCTCGAACGCATCCTTGCAGCCAAGGGCGAAACTATTGCGGCATGCGTGTTTGAGCCCATGCTTCAGGGAGCGGGGGGAATGCGCGTGTATCCGGCCAAGGTGCTCAACCGGCTGTTTGCCGCTTGCAAAGCGTACGGCGTGCTCACCATCGCCGACGAGGTTGCCACCGGTTTCGGCCGCACCGGGAAGCTTTTCGCGTGCGAACATGCGGGAGTGACTCCCGACATCATGTGCGTGGCCAAAGGCCTCACCGGCGGATACCTGCCCATGGCCGCCACGGTTGCGCGCGAGGAAATCTACGCCGAATTCTGCGGCGATTATTCGTCAAACAGGGAACTGACGCATGGACACACGTTTACCGGCAACCCGCTTGCCGCCGCAGCCGCTTGCGAGACGCTTGCCATTCTGAGGGAAGAGGGCATTCCGCAGTCGCTTGCGACAAAGTCGGCGCTTCTTGCGTCGAAACTCGAATCGTGCCGGGAAATCGAGGAGGTGGGGGACGTTCGCGTTCTCGGCATGATCGGCGCCCTGGAGCTCGTGGCCGACCGTCGCACGAAACGGCCGTTTGCACCGGAGAAACGCATCGGGTTCAAGCTTGCCCGGAAGGCTCTTGACAAAGGGTTGCTGCTGAGGCCGCTGGGGGACGTGGTATACTTTGTTCCGGCCTATATAATCACCGAGGATGAAATCTGCACGATGATCGACACGGCCCGCGATTCCATCAAGGACGCGCTGCATGAATGAGTCGCCCCTGTATTCGCGCCTGGGCGCGGAGCTTGAAGACAAGAAATCGCGCGGCCTGTTCCGCACGTCGGGCCCGTCGCCGCTCGGCGCTGCCGTCGACATGGCGACCAACAGTTACCTGTCTCTGCATGCCGATCCCGACGTGCAATCGGAAGCGGAGTACCTTGCCGACTGTTGCTATTCGGGAAATCTGGCATCGAGAATCATCGAGACCCGGTCGCCTCTTTTCGAGACGCTCGAAGCGGAACTTGCCGAATGGAAGAGGACGCGATGCGCGCTCGTGTTCAACTCGGGCTATGTGGCGAATCTCGGCATGATCGGGGCGCTGTGCACGCGGCAAACCGAGGTGTTCTGCGACAGGCTCAATCATGCGTCAATTGTGGACGGAATCAGGCTGGCGGGAGCGACGCTGACGCGCTACCGTCATTGCGACATGTTTGACCTCAAGACACGGCTTGCGGCTTCCGCGAAAACGGAACGGCTCATTGTGACCGACTCGGTGTTCAGCATGGACGGCGACATTGCTCCGCTAGCCGATATCTGCGAGCTTGCACGGCGTTTTCGCTGCATGGTGATGGTCGATGAAGCGCATGCAACCGGGGTTTTTGGGGGAACGCTATCCGGTCTGGTCGAGGAATGCGGAGTCGAGTCCGGGGTCGACGTGGTAATGGGAACGCTTTCCAAGGCAGTTGCGGGGCTGGGCGGTTTTTTTGCCGGTAGCACCGCGCTCAGAGACTGTTTTGTCAACAAGGCGCGCAGCCTCATTTATTCTACCGGCCTGCCGCAGTCGGTTCTGGCGCACGACCTCGCGGCAATCCGCCATATTCGAAGACATCCCGAAGCGGGAAGGATGCTGTTGGCCAAAGCGCGGAGGATGCGTGAAACAATCCGTTCCCTCGGCTTCGACACGCTCAATACCTCAACGCAAATCATCCCGTGCCTTGTAAAAAGCGACAGCGAAGCCGTCGAGCTTTCCGCCTTCCTGCTGTCGCGTGGAATCAAGGCGCCGGCCATCCGGCCCCCAACGGTTCCCGTCGGGACATCGCGAATCCGGTTCTCCTTGTGCAGCGGGCACACCGAGGGAGATATCGCGCTTGTCACGGATGCGTTGACCGATTGGAAGAGATCTCATGGCTGACAAGTGGCTCGTGTTCGGCGGTTGGGGCATGGACGCGGGACTGCTTCGTCCGCTCTTTGGCGACAGCAGCATATATGTTGACGTGAATCCCTTGATGCCGTCGCTGCTCAACGGTGCAACGCTGCGGCCCGACTGGGGATGCATCGTTGAACGCGAATATGCACGGGAGTTCAAGGCAACGGGCCGAATCGCCGGCTGGTCGACAGGCGCGATCGTGGCCTGTTCGCTGGCGAAGCGGGTTCGGACAAGCAAAATGGTCTTGCTGTCTGCCACACCGTCGTTTTGCAGGCGGGAAGGCTTCAGGTTCGGGTGGAAGCCGGGCGTATTAGTTGCTATGCGCGAACGGCTCGCCGTACCGCACAATACGGTGCTGGGCGATTTCGTGGCCGCGGCGGGCCTGCCGCCCGACTATGCGGGCCGCGCAGTGTACAGCGCGGATACGCTCATTGCAGGACTTGTTTTCCTCGAACAAGCATGCCTTCTCAACATTGCTTCGACGGTGAGCTGCCCGTCCTTCGTACTTCACGGTAACAGGGACGAAATCGTTCCGCACCAGGCTGGAGCAGCCTTGGCGCGCTCGATGGGCGCGCAGTTCCGGCTGGTTGACGGCGGACATGCGTTTTTCGCCGGGTGGGGACGGGGCAAAATCGACCGCTTGCTGGATGACTCTCTACGAGGACGCTATGTTCTGTAAACGAAATTTCCCGGGAAAGACTCGGTACATTTCAGAAACGGGTATCATTTTATTGTTGTAAAAAGCTCCCCGCCAGTTTATAATTTTACTTTGCACTTGCAAGCACCCCCCTCACAAGTGCGATCCGACAACCGTCACAAGTGTCAGGACCGCCATGCCGATTTCCCACGGTCGAGTGAAGAACCCCGCAGCAAGCTGCGGGGCATCTTCCATCGCTAAGGAAGAAGACAATTGTAGTCGTTTGCCAGCCCCGAAGCTTGCTTCGGGGACCGCGATTACGACCGGATGTACACCTCGGAGAGCAGCCTGTAATGCGCAAACTTTGGGATTCAACCGGTTTCTCGTTGCCGCTCTCGTGATCGGATGCGCGTTGCCGATAGCAGGAGCGCAGCAGGCTTTTTCTGTAGGGTCCTCGCGCAATGCATGTCCGGTCAACGCGGCGGCTCGATTCTACTGCGACAAGACGCGGTCGAAATCCCCGCACGAGATTGTTTCCCCTTCTTTTGCCGATTCATTTGGCGTCACGACTTCCGGTACTCCCAATTTCGGGTTCTCGCGGTCTGTGTATTGGGCACGCCTGGTTCTGCGCGACAGCTCCGTGCAGGGCGACAGGTGGGTCCTTGAAACCGGGGTCCCCTGCATTCACAAAGTAGACTGTTTCTGGGTGGCCGACACGGGAATCGTGATGCAGCGATCCGGATTTTTGCGCCGCGGACCGCAACGCGCTCTGCAATTTTTGTATCCGTGCTTTACACTTCCGTCCGTCCCGAACGGAGAACTGACGGTCTATCTCAGGTACGAAAGCGAAACGCCGCTTATGCTGCCGCTCACCTTGTACCGGGAAAGCGCGTATGCCAAGCACGACCGGGCGGTACAAACCGTGCTTGCGGTCTACTTCGGTGCACTCTTCATCATGGCACTGTACCACCTCATTGTGTTTGCGTTCCTGCGCGACGCGAGTTTCGTCTACTACGCGCTGTTCATCGTCCTGTTTGCGGCGGGGCAAATGACGTCGGTGTACGGCTTCCTGGTGGGACAGGATTCGTCGCGATTCGCTCGGACGGCGTTTCCGTATTTGCACATTATCAACTTCGGCGCGTGCGCTGTGGCGCTGCTCTTTGCACGCGCCCTTCTCGACACGCGCAGGTTGGCGCCTCGGACAAATTTGGCTCTTGTGGCGGTTGCCGCAATCTGCGCGGGAATAGGAGCCGCGTCTCCGGCGCTGGGGTTTATTGCCTCCGAACAAATCCTGGTGATTATGAATTTGGCAGTATCTGCGGTCATGACTGCTGCGGCGGTTTTGGTGCTCAGAAGAAAATACAGCCCTGGATTGTATTTCCTGTGGGGAGTGGGCGTGCTGGTCTTCGGTATTGTCCTCTACAATCTTATGTATGGTTTCAACCTGTTTCCCTTTAGTTTTGTCGTATACTTTATTCCGAATATCTGTTTCGTCTTCACGATTCTCCTTTTCTCGGTGGGTATTGCGCAGCGTATTCTCACGATCCAGCTCGAAAGGAATTCGGCGTATTCCGAAGCCGTCCATAATCTTGAACAGATATTGCAGTATAAAGAGGAAAAGGCAAAACTCGAAGAAGAACTTTCGCATGCCCGCACGATGGAGGCTATAGGCCACCTTGTAAGCGGCGTCTGCCACGACCTCAAGAACCTTCTTACGCCGCTTTTCGGCTACGCCGACCTTATACGGATGAAAGCCGCCGACAATCCCCAAATCAAGCAGCATGCCGACGGGCTGTACGCGGCCGCCGACAAAACGCGGGAATTGGTGATGAAGCTGCTTGACTTTTCGAGAAAAAAGCCGAAGATGTCCGTGCCGGTCAAGATGGACGGCATCGTGAGCGATGTGACGTCGCTGTTGCGTCACGGCACGCGGCATGGCATAGCTGTGACGACCGCAACGCACGTCGCCGATGCATGGGTCCTGGGTGATCCTTCGTCATTCCAGAATGCGCTCCTCAATCTCGGACTCAACGCGGTTGACGCAATGCCTGCGGGCGGAACCGTGTCGTTTGAGGTGAGGGGCGAAACGCTTGGCGGCGAAAATGATCTTCTCAGGAAGTTCAGCGCTCCGGCGGGCGACTACGTGGTGGTATCGGTGAGCGACACAGGTACGGGCATCCCGCCCGAGATCATGGGCAGAATCTTTGAGCCGTTCTTTACTACAAAGGGTGCGGGCAAAGGCACCGGGCTCGGACTCGCAAGCGTATACGGCTGCGTCAAGAGCCACTGCGGTTGCGTCACGGTAGCGAGCGAAATCGGCAAGGGGAGCACCTTTGCGTTGTATTTTCAAAAAGCGAAGCCCGGCCCGGGCGACACGGGGGCCGCAGCCGTTTCCCGGACGAAAGCCGCCGGTGGCACGGTGCTACTAATCAACGACGACGAAATGATGAAGGACATGATTACCGAAGCACTCGTAGACATCGGGTATTTCGTGGTGCACGTGCGAGGCATTGACAAGGGAAATGAGTACTACCGGCGAAATGTTGATGCCGTCGACCTTGTGGTAATCGACGCAAAAGCGGAAAATGGCAATGCACTGTGCAGTTTTGAGGGACTCAAGAAAATTAACCCCGGCATTCGTGCCGTACTCATTACGGATGCGTCGGACCGGCGCGAATGCGACCAGCTTCTTGATCGCGGCGTTTCCGCTATTGTCAAGAAGCCTTTCGAACTTGACGCGTTTGTGAAAGCGGTGGCGCAGCCGGCCGCCGGGGACGCACCCAAAGAAAGGCCCGCAGATGCATAAACTGGCCGCGCTCGGCGATTCTCTCACCATGGGATTTTCGTCGGGCGCCATTTACAAGACGCAATACTCCTATCCCGCCATGATTGCGCGTGCCCTGGGTGCGCAGGATTCCTTCCGCGCGCCGGCGTTCGACATCGACAAAGGTTCTACCGGCGGTTTTCCGCTCAACCTTGAGACCCTTCTCAGGATGCTGCAGAAGGATTATCCGCACGGCATTAGTCCGGTGCGGTTTGTGGGGTCGTTGTGGACTATTAACTGGTTCATGCATTCGGTGGAAAAGTTCTGGGAACGAGGGCATTGGTTCCACGCCGAGGCGCAACCGTTCAACAATCTGGCCGTGCTCAGCTACACGGTGCAGGAGGCATATCGTCTTTCGGCAGATATTTGCGCCAAAGAGATTGCTCACCCCAAGAACCAGTTCTTTTTGTTTGATCAGGTGCCGGAATTCCCCCTGTATCGGGCGGCGCTCGCAACGCTCGCCTCGAAGCAGAGTCGGGTTACCGCGCTTTCGCGACTGGAACAGCTCTGCGCCGACGGGGGAGTCGAGAATCTGATTGTGGCGATCGGGGCCAACAACTGCCTCGGCGCGATTATCGACCTGTCGATAAAATTCTCCGAAGAGGCCGATCTGTATCGTCAGCCGCACGAGCGGAAATGCAATCTGTGGCTGCCCCGGCATTTTGAAGCCTGCATCGTCGAGCTCGCACGACGCATCCGGTCGCTCTCCGTGAAGAATGTTTTTGTCTCGACCGTGCCCCACGTTACCATCCCTCCCGTGACGCGCGGCACGCCGCCCCAGCATACGCACAAGTATTACGAGTATTACACGCGGCCGTGGATATGGGACCGTACGTTCGATGGCGATATCCACCCGCACCTGACCGGAAACGACATGATGCTCCTGGACGAATTCGTGGATTATTACAACGAATCGATACGCGGTGTAGCGCGGGACAACGGCTGGCACGTCGTTGACTTCTGCGCCTTTCTCGACAGTCTGGCGTATCGCAGGCTGCACGGCGCGGTGTCGTATCGCTGGCCTTCCGGGGCGCTGGCGGCGCTCGCCAAAGACGGACGGGCGTCGTATCTGGTGCGGGGCAACGCCGCCACGCTGGATACCCGGTACATTGAACTTGACAAAGAGGAAAAGATAAGGCGCGGTGGTCTGTTTGGCCTCGACGGCGTGCATCCCACCACCATCATGTACGGACTTGTCGCCGACGTATTCCTCGACAAAATGAAGGAACAATCGGTCACCCGGGTCGACGGCTCCGCACCGGCCATGGACTGGGACTACGCCGTATCGAACGACTCGCTGATCACCTCTCCGCCGCCAATGCTTAAAGACCTGCGGAAGGTGCTCTCACTGCTTTCGGGCAGGGTGTACGGTAAGATCCTGTTCTCCGTACTCGAAAAGTTGAGAGGCAATGTCAGTTGAAAGTTCGAACAGCGCCGGGGCGCGGGTGCGGCCAAATTCTCTGCGTTTGACAAACCCTTTTCCCCCAGCTATTTTTTCCGCACTCTATGAATCCCTTCGAAAAAGCGCAGCGCCTGTATCGGACCTCTCTGGATAACGCCATAACATCCGACGACCTCGATGCCATTGTCGCCTGGCCCGCGAGCGAAATTTCGCTTCTCTTCGCCTGCGCCGACCTTGTGCGGCGGGCGCATTTCGAGAACGTGGTAGATCCATGCGCTCTCATGAACATCAAGTCGGGAAACTGCAGCGAGGACTGCGCATACTGCAGCCAGTCGTCACACAACAAGGCGGATGTGGCGGTTCGCGATCTTGCCGGCACGGCCGAAATAGTCGCGGGCAACGCCGCCGCCGCGGAAAAGAACCTCGCCTTTTGTGTTGTGTCAAGCGGCAGGCGCGTTTCGCCGGCAGAGCTGCGGGAAGTTGCAGCGGCTCTTGGGCAATGCAAAGGAGAACTGCACGCATCGCTCGGCATTCTTTCGGAAGAAGAATTCCGCTTGCTCAAGGCGGCAGGCGTATCGTGCTACAACCACAACCTGGAAACCAGCAGACGGTATTATTCGTCAATCGTGTCGACGCACCGTTACGACGACCGCGTGAACACCGTGCGGGCGGCGAAGAAGGCTGGTTTGCGGGTGTGCTGCGGCGGGATATTCGGCATGGGGGAAACCTGGGACGACCGGAAAGCCCTGTGCCTGGAGCTGCGGGAGCTTGACGTCGACACCATACCGATCAACTTCCTTATCCCCATTCCCGGCATCCGCCTCGAACCGCCCAGGGAATCACCCTTGGAATTTCTCAAGATCGTATCGATGTTCCGGCTCGCTCATCCGAAAAAGACCATCAAGGTTTGCGGCGGGAGGGAAAAGAACCTGGGTGCGATGCAGGCGCTCATTTTCTACGCCGGCGCCAACGGGTACATCTCGGGTGATTACCTTACCACAAAAGGCCGCGGCGTTGAGGCGGACGACGAGATGATCGGCCGCCTTGGGTTGACAAAGAGGCATGTTGCCGCATAGGTCCCGATTCTTTGCCTTTAGGCCCCTTTGGTATTGCCTAAGTGTTTTGCCGGGCATATTTTAAGGCCATCGCGTGAGGCGACCTCGATCAGGACGCGTGCGGTTCCAATCGCCGCCCAAAATCCTTCTTTCGTACGGGGAATCACGTACACAATCCCAAATCGTGCAAAAGGCGACCACAATGGAAACTCTTCGCGACGACGACTCCGTGCTGGAAACACCCTCGGCAAAGCACAACCGCACGTTCACCACTTTCAAGCCGCAGCCGCACGAGTTTTCATCCGGGGCCGGCTCCAAAAAGAAACGCGGCGGCATATGGGCCGTGCTTGCCGGAATAGGAGTCGTTCTTTACAAACTCAAAGCCGTTATCGTCGCGCTCAAGTTCGGCAAGTTTGCGGCCACCATAATCTCGATGTTCGTGATGATATGGGTCTATGCCACGCAGTTCGGGTGGTGGTACGCCGCGGGATTTGTGATTCTCATCGCCGTGCACGAAAGCGGTCACGTGCTAGCGGCGCGCGGCGCCGGGCTCAAGGTGTCCATGCCCATTTTCATTCCCTTTATAGGGGCCTTTATTTCAATGAAACAGCAGCCCACCAATGCCCGCACTGAGGCGATCGTTGCCGCGGGAGGGCCCGTGGTGGGCAGCATCGGCGCGTTTGCGTGCCTGGCGCTGGGGATCGCGCTCAATAGCCAATTATTTCTGGCACTTGCCTATACCGGCTGCCTTCTCAATCTCTTCAACCTTGTGCCCGTGCATCCGCTTGACGGCGGGCGAATCGTGACCGCCATATCGCCCATGATGTGGATTGTGGGAATTCCGGTGCTGGCCTATGTGGCCATCCGGTATCCCAATCCGATTGTGATCCTTTTTGTCATTCTCGGCGCCTTCCAGGCATTCAAGATGTGGCGTTCGCCCAACAAGGAATACTTCTCGGTCTCAAAGTCGACGCGAATCACTTTTGCCGTGCTGTATTTCGGCTTGATGCTCACGCTGGGCGCGGTGATGTCGTGGATTCACACCTTGCGGACGGCGACGGCAAGCGGGATCTAGAGTTATGTCCCGGAAATGCCTGCACAAAAATCATTGCCGCGAAAGCGGGGCCGCGACTTCACCAGCATACAGCGCTCATGGAGCAGAGGCTCTTGCCAATCCAGCCGTTGGTTATCGCTGGATGCCCGTTTTCACGGGCATGACAGCAGCAGGATATAGTGAGGGAATTTAGGGGACAGCACACGATAATCCGCTTCGAGGTCCATGATGCTAAAGTGATGCCCGCGAATCAAACGACGTCTTCTTGAACTCCTTCACCGTCGGCAACACGAGCATGTCTTTGCCTTGCACCGCAGCTTTCAAGCTCGCAATATTCCGCTTCAACTCCGTCTTGCTTTTGGCGTGAACCATGGCATACAGGGTGTACGGCCAGTCGGGATACGATTTCCGCCAATAGCAGTGTGTGACAAACGGGAAAGCGGCGGCCGCGGCCCCGGCCTTTTTGCACAAACGCGGCGGTACAAGGAAGGCCACCATGGCGTTGCTGCGAAACCCTGCCTTGTCATGTTTGAGAATGCCGGCGACACGCCGCACCACGCCACGGCGGATGAGGCCGGCCAGCGCATCAACCACGCCCTGCTGCGACATTCCGAGACGCTCCGCCGCAACCGCGAAGGGCTCGGCCGCAAGCGGCAGCGGCGCGGAAAGCACAGACGCAAGCAAACGTTCGGCTTTCCGTGCCCTTCTAGACATCCAGCACCAATCCTATTTTGTAAATTGCAAGGCTCGGAAATTTCCGGCATCGTTTCACGCCTGGAAGTGCCCGGACGGCTTTGACAAAGTGAGACGCATCGCGTTTGCTTTCGCAGGTGAAGGTAAACCAGAGATTAAGCGGCCCCTTGCGAAGATAGTTGTGCGTGACGCCCGGGGCTCGGCCAACAACGTCCGCAACGGCGGTCACGCTTGAATCGTCCACTTCCATTCCCACAAGAACGCTTTCGAAGCCGAGTTTCTTCCACGCAAAGACCGGTTTGATTGCGCGGAGGATGCCGCGCTCGGTAAGCGCTCCGAGCAAACTGATGCAGCGTTTCTCGGAAATGCCGAGCCGTTTTCCGAGAGAGCGAAACGGCCGGATCTGGAGCGGAAAGTCCTTTTGCACTTCATTGAGCAGGCGGCGTTCGAGAGGCGTCATCGTGATTCTCCGCGCCTTGTTCTGCGTACTGCTTTCACAACCGTGGCGACCAGCGACTTCATGGTGGCCGAAGGCGCCACAAACATGCGTCCGCGATAATGGCGGCGAAGCGTTGCGGCGGTAATATGGCCCAGACAGCAGGGAACTATTCGAACCCTGGAGCGTTGTTTGTCGGAGTAGTACGATTCCACCATCGACGAACTGGTGAACAGTACAACATCATCGTTTTGCACCGGGCACTGCGGTGCGGCAACCCTTATGGTATCGTACAGTGGAAGTATTGTCACGGCTGCTCCACGGCGCCGCAGGGTTTCCGGCAGGATCTCGCGGGCAGCGGAAGCCCGGGGAATCAGAATATTCTCATTGCGCAAGTCTTTTGGAAAGACGGCCAGCAGTCCTTCGGCAACAAATCGCCGGGGAACGGCGTCGGGAACAATACCGAAGCGGCCGAGGGCCGCCGCAGTGCCGCTTCCTATCGCGTAGACCCGTTTGCCCGCAAACAAGCGGGAGTCGTGGCCTTTTCCGAAAAGCGCGCGGAAGAAGATATCGACCGCGTTGGGGCTTGTAAAGGCAATGGAAGTAAAAGGAGCCAGCCACAGCTTGTCGATGCGTCCAAGCGAAGCGGAACGCGGCCGGATGGCAATAAGCGGACGTTGTACCACCGTGGCGCCCAGCTCCGTTAGCAGACCCGTGATTTCGGCTGATTGCCCGGAGGTGCGGAGAACCACGACACGCTTTCCCGCCAAAGGCGGCGTTTTGTACCACGAAAGTGATTTTGCAAGCCGCACTACGTTGCCCACCACGAGAATCGCGGGCGGACGGATTTGGTGCGAGTCTCGAAGCGCGACCATCCTGCCGAGCGTTCCCGAAACCGTCTTCTGTACGGGCAGGGTTCCGTCTTGAATGATCGCTGCGGGGGTCGCCTGTGTAAACTGGCCGCCGGCAAGCATGGCGGCCACAATTTTCTCAAGGTTCTCCATGGCCATGAGAAACACGAGCGTGTCGGCCCTGGGAATTGCGAGCGAGGCTATTGAATCGCCGCTCTTGAGGTGCCCGGTGACAAATGCGACCGAGCGGGACACGCTTCGGTGGGTTACCGGGATTCCGGCAAAGGCGGGCGCGGCAATGGCCGACGTAATGCCGGGGACTATTTCAAAGGGTATGGCACGGGTGCGGAGAAATTCCATTTCTTCGCTTCCGCGGCCAAAAAGGAGCGGGTCGCCGCCCTTGAGACGTGCCACGCGCAGGCCTCTTGTGGCTTCACGCTCAAGAATCCTGTTGATGGCATCCTGCGTTTTGGACGGTTTTCCGCCGCGTTTGCCGGCAAAAATGCGCCGTACCGCAGAGGGGAGCGAATCAACGATCTGCGTGTTTACAAGCGCGTCGTACACCACGACGTCGGCTTTTAGAAGCAGATCGCGGCCGCGGACCGAAATGAGGCCGGGGTCGCCCGGCCCTGCGCCGATGAGATACACGGTGCCACGCTGTTTCTTCACGAATTGCCCCGGCCGTCCAGTAATGATTCCATGAGATCGAGTCCCAGTGCCTCCACGTGGGCAGCGCCGCGATCACCGACAAGCGCGACCGGATCAACCGCGAAGAAGGATTCCCAGAACCTGGCGCGGACGCCGGGCTCCTTGATCCGCCGCCGCAGGGCGACGCGCAGGCGCGAGAGAACGGCTCCGAGAGCGCCGTACTCGGGGCCGATGTTCTCGGCGATCCGCTTGCGGATCGCGCGGGCAAGAAAGGGGCTCGCTCCGCCGGTGGAAACCGCAATGCTCACGGGCCCGCGGCGAAGCACTGAGGGGACAATAAACCCGCACAGCTCCGGATTGTCTACAATGTTGCACAATACCCGCGCCTCGGCGCACGCGGCTGCAATAGCCATGTTGACATCGAGGGAATCGGTTGCGCCGATGACAAGGGCGAATTCCCGAACAACGTCGCCTTCTGCGAAGCACCGCTCCAGGCAGCATACGCGCTCCCCGAGCATCGTGAATCTCGGAATGAACCGCTTGGCAATAACGGTGACTTTGGCGCCGGCGCGCAGAAGGCCGACGACTTTACGGAATGCGACCCTGCCGCCGCCCACCACGAGGCAGGGTTTGCTGGCGAGATCGATTGAAATGGAGTAGTAGGGCATAGTCAGGTTTCCGGTGCCGACAAGAACATCGCGCCCAGCCGTGCGCCCACAGACGAAGGATCGTCCGCACTTCCACGCATCTCTCGCTCGACAAAGGCGTTGCCGGACGTTGTGACGATAAATCCACGCATGAGAATATCGTTTCCGGCCAGCGTGGTATGCACGCCGAGCGGCGCGCGGCAGTCGAATCCCACTGCGCGCAGCAGGCCGAGATCGGCGAGCGATCTGGTCCGCTGGTCGGGGTCGCCTGCGGCCTCGCAGGCCGCCTGCGACCTCCGGTCGCCGCTACGGATTTCCAGTGCAATCACACCCTGCCCCGGCGCGGGATAAAAGACCGCCGGGTCGAATTCGTGCGAGACCCGGTGGTCCAGGTTGAGCCGGATGAGGCCGGCCTTCGAAAGGAGAACGCCATGGTATAGGCCGCTGTCGAGTTTTGCGAGTCGCGTCTCCACATTCCCGCGAATATCTCTGATGTCAAGATCGGGGCGAAGCCGTGTGAGCAGGGCTCGCCGCCGCATGCTGCCGGTGCCGATAAGAGCGCCGCGCGGAAGCGCGGCGAAAGTAAAACCTTCGCGGAGCACCAGAGCGTCGGCCTGCGATTCGGGGGAGAAGAAGGCGCAGAGCTGGAGCCCCGGGGCGGTTGCGGCGGTGACGTCTTTGAAACTGTGGACGGCAACGTCTATGGTAGTATCGAACAATGCCTGTTCAATCTCGCGGATAAAAACGCCCTTGCCGCCCATTACCAAAAGGGAACTGTGCTGGTCGCGGTCGCCGGCGGTTGCGATAACGCGTGTTTCGATAGTGAGGGAGGGGTTTGCCTTCTCAAGCCGTTGCCTCGCAATGTCGGCCTGGGCGCGCGCCAAAGCGGAGCCCCGCGTTCCCAGTATTACGGTGCTTCGCAAACCAGCCTCGTTTTTACGTTGTACCATTTTGTGAATTTGTCCGCCTGTTCTTCGATAATCGCCGAAATAAGGTCCATGTCTTTCCTTCGATCGGCAAGACGTCGCTGTGAAATTTCCTTGAGATCGTCCACGCACACCAGCGTTACGCCGGGCGCCGCGCCGATGGCAGGGTCGGCGTTCCTCGGCGCCCCGAGATCGACGACCACCATCCGCCGCGCATTGTCCCGGTCATTCGGAATGTTGTCCCGAGAGACAATAGGGCTCTTGGAAGCGGTCGCGAGAATGACGATGTCGAATGCCGCAAAGCGGTTGCGCAACTCGGAATAGGGGAGAAAATGGAGGCCGAAATGCCCGCAATATTTTTGCGCCCGCTCGTTTGTGCGGTTGGCAAGCGTGAGGGAGTGTGCGCCGGCAGACGTGAGCCGCTTGACAGCCCGGATTCCCATTGTGCCTGCGCCCACCACAAGGATGTCCGAGTTGTCAATGTTACCGCACAGTTCCAGGATGCGCTCGATGGCAATCGACCCCACCGACAGCGCACCGCGCCCGGCGCTTGTAAGCGCCCGCACTTTTTTTCCGGTTGCAACGGCGTGCTGGAACAATCTGTTGAGATAGGAATCGGTAGTCTTGTTCCGGTAGCACTGGTGGTACGCATCGCGGACCTGTCCGAGAATCTCGTGTTCGCCGAACACCATGGATTCGGTTCCCGACACCACCTGCAGGAGGTGTCGTACCGCCTCGGCGCACCGGTACTCTTTGAAGGCGCGGTCGAGGTGGGAACGCGGAACGCCATGGAACTTGACAAGATGATCGCGCAACCATGATGAGGCCGCGGCATGATCGTCGCACACGTAATAAATTTCTATTCGATTGCAGGTCGACAGCGCAACGACTTCGCGGAGAGGGGAGTCTTTGGGCAACGAGTTGAAGAATGCGACCAGTTTCTCGTTGTCGAGGTACAGCGCGTCGCGCATGCTCAGCGATGCCGACTTGAAGTCGGTGCCGAGAGCGCCGACGTGCAGTTGCGTTGTGGTACTGTGCGGATGCGTCATGAGAGACATCCCAACGCTTGTTTGCTTTTGGCGAGCGCGATGTCGATGTCTTCATCGGTATGGGCCGAGGAGACGAACAGCGCCTCGAACTGCGAGGGCGCAAGGTAGATGCCGCGGTCGAGCGATGCGTGAAAGTACCGCGCGTAGGCCTGCCGGTCGCACGCGAGAGCCGAGTTGTAGTCGAAAACGGGGCTGCCGTTTGAAAAGAACAGCGTCAGCATCGATCCGACACGGTTGACAACCGCTTTTATGCCCGTGTCCCGGCAGTTCTTCTCCAGCCCCGCAGCCAGACGCGCGGCGAGCCGGTCGAGTCTTTCGTAAAACCCCGGGTCGCGGCGGATGATGCGAAGCGTGGCGAGCCCTGCCGCGACAGCGAGGGGATTGCCCGAAAGCGTGCCCGCCTGGTACACCGCGCCCGCGGGAGCGACATAACGCATTATTTCCTGCGACGCGCCATAGGCGCCCACGGGCAGGCCGCCGCCAATGGTTTTGCCGAGCGTCGTGATATCGGGTGTGCAATTGTAAAGTTGCTGTGCGCCGCCGGCCGAGAGCCGGAATCCGGTTATCACTTCGTCGAAAATAAGCAACGATCCGTGTTTACGGGTGATATCGCGCAATGCGGGGAGGAATCCCGGCGCCGGAGGGACAACGCCCATGTTGCCCGCGACAGGCTCCACGATCACCGCGGCAATGGACGGTCCGCGCTCGGCAAACAGATTGTCGACCGATTTGATGTTATTGTACTGCGCAACCAGGGTGTCGGCCGCCGTTCCCCTGGTGACTCCGGGGCTGTCGGGCGCACCGAGCGTTGCGGCGCCGGACCCCGCCGCAATGAGAAACGAATCCGCGTGACCGTGGTAACAACCGGCAAACTTGATAATTGCGCTTCTGCCGGTAATCCCGCGGGCAAGCCGGACCGCGCTCATGGTCGCCTCGGTGCCGGAATTAACGAGCCGCACCATTTTAACGGACGGGACCAGGGCGACGATTTCCCGTGCAAGCTCCGTTTCCGCCTCGGTGGGTGCGCCGAAGGTGGTGCCGCGGCGCGCGGCCGCGACGACAGCCTCCACAACCTCCGGGGGGGCGTGTCCGGCGATAAGCGGTCCCCACGAACCCACGAAATCGAGGTAGCGGTTGCCGTCGAGGTCGGTAAGAAAGGCTCCCTTGCCGGATGCGAAGAATACCGGGGTGCCGCCGACGCCGCCGAATGCGCGCACGGGCGAGTTTACCCCGCCGGGAATGCAGCGCTGCGCGGCCGCAAAGGCGCTATCGCTTCTTTGACGTTGCAAGGCGTTTCCCTTCCGCTCGCGCCGATGGTTGATATACGCAGAATGGTTCGTCGCCCAGGTAGTCGCCCGAAGAGGCGAATGCGCGCGCGCGGCATCCGCCGCATACCGCATGATATTCGCATCGGCCGCATTTGCCGTGATACGATTGACGGTCGCGAATACTCGCAAAGAGTTCCGACGTCTCCCATATGGTCTTTACATCGTAGTCGTTGGCGCGAAGGTCGCCGGCTTCCTTGTCGAGAAACCCGCATATCTGCATCTTGCCGACATGCGAAATAAAGGCGAAACCGTGCCCTCCCAGGCATCCTCGTGTCATGGCGTTTATCGGATGCGTCACTCCCGGCGCAATTTTTGCGGAAACGGTGCGCCGGGCCTGGCGCATGATTCGATGATAGTGAGGCGCACAGGTAGGCTTGATGGAGATGGGCGTGACGGCGGCCTTCTCGTTGATCCAAGCCAGCGTCTGTTCGTACTGTAAGGGCGTTATCGATTCGGCCTCCATATCCTTGCCGCGTCCGGTTGGGACCAGCAGGAAGGGATGAAACGACACGGCGCCCAGTTGAATGGACAAATCGAGAATAGCCGGAAGCTCCGCGAGATTCCGGCTGGTGACGGTGGTATTCACCTGGAACGAAAGCCCGGCGACCCGTGCCGCGGCAAGGCCCTTCTTGAGCGTGTCGAAGGCGCCGTCCATGCCGCGGAAGGAATCATGCGATGCGGCGGTGGCGCCGTCGATGCTCACGCTGATCCGCTGTATGCCGGCTTCCACGATGCGGCCGCACGCATCTGCCGTGAGAAGGAGTCCGCACGGCGCCATCACCATGCGAGCGCCCAGCCCGCTTCCCAGCCGCGCGATACGGTAGATGTCGGGACGAAGCATTGGCTCGCCGCCGGTGAGGATCACTATCGGCTTTGCAAAGGATACAATCGACAGCAGGATCCGCTCGCATTCCTCGGTGGAGAGTTCATGAGGGTACGGGCCGGCCTGCGCCGATGCGCGGCAATGACGGCAATGCAACAGGCACGATCGCGTGAGCTCCCATGCAACCAGCCGCAGGGGAGGGGGCGTCGGGGCGCGGTGAATCACAGTGCGCCCGCTTTGGAAAGGATACGGGCGGCTTCGAGCGCGTGGTAGGTGATGATGATGTCCGCCCCGGCGCGTTGCATGGAGGTCAGGATTTCCATCACGAGCCGGTCTTCGTCTATCCAGCCCCGCGCCGCGGCGGCCTTTACCATGGAGAATTCTCCGCTCACGTTATAGGCGGCCACGGGAACGCCGAATGTGTCCTTAACGCGGCGCACAATATCGAGGTAGGCCAGCGCCGGCTTTATCATCACGATGTCGGCCCCCTCCGAAATATCAAGCTCGACCTCGCGTAGCGCCTCGTTGGAATTGGCCGGGTTCATCTGATAGGTGGCGCGGTCGCCGCTTTTGGGAGCGCAATCGGCCGCGTCGCGGAACGGGCCGTAAAACGCGGATGCGTATTTCGCCGAATACGCCATTATCGGCAGGTTTGTGTAGCCGCCCGCGTCAAGCGCGCCGCGGATCGCGCCCACCCGGCCGTCCATCATGTCGCTGGGCGCAACCATGTCGGCGCCTGCTGCCGCGTGCGACAATGCCTGCCTGGCCAGCACGGAGAGCGTGAGATCGTTGTCCACGTCGCCGCCGGTAAGCGGGCCGCAATGGCCGTGGGTGGTGTATTCGCAGTTGCACACGTCCGTAATCACGAGCAGCCGGGGCACCGCCGCTTTTATGGCCCGTACCGCCTGCTGCACTACGCCGTCTTCCCGCGCGCCGATCTCGCCGGTTTCGTCTTTACGGTCGGGAATTCCAAACAGAATTACCGCGCCGATCCCGGCGCCGGCAATGCGCTTGCATTCTTCCACGAGGCAGTCCTGCGAGAAACGGAAATTGCCGGGCATCGAGTCTATCGGGATTTTTTTCCCCGTGCCCGTGCAGGCAAACAGCGGCATCACAAGCCGTTGCGGGCAAAGACGGGTCTCCTGCACGAGGCTCCGAAGCGCCGGGCTGGCGCGAAGTCGCCGCATACGTGTTTGTGGAAAGGACATGAACACTCCTCGCGCTACGGTTGGTTTGCAATTTCGTCTTCGGTAAGGTAACACGCGGGATCTTCGGCCCACACATCGCTGTGCACCGCCTCTGCCCTTTCGCGGAGGTTGCCGTTGCAGATGTCTTTCCATGCGCACCGGCCGCATTTCCCGGTAAGCAATTGTTTACGGTTGCGAAGATTCGCAAGAAGCCGGTCTCCTCCCGAGGCCCAGAGCTCGCTAAAAGGCCGGGTACGAACGTTGCCGACGCTGTAGTGGCGCCAGAACTGGTCCGGATGCACGGTGCCGTCCCAGCTGACGCAACCGATGCCATGTCCGGTGCTGTTGCCGCCGTTCATTCGCAGGAGGCGCAGCACGTCCGCGGCGCGTTGCGGCTGTTCTTTGAGCAACCTCAGGTAGAGATACACGCCGTCGGCGTGGTTGTCCACCGTGAGCACCTCGGCGGGAATTCCTTTTTTGTGAAGCGCGGCCGTTCTCTCCACAATGAGGTCCACGGTGGCGCGGGTGGCGGCTGCATCGAGGTCTTCTTCAACGAGCTCGGTTGCGCGGCCGGTGTAGACCAGATGGTAAAAGCAGATTCGGGGAATTCCCTCTTTTTCAAGAAGGTCGAACACGCCGGGAATTTCTTCGACGTTGATCCGGTTGACGGTAAAGCGGAGGCCCACCTTGACGCCTGCCTTCCGGCAGGCCCGGATGCCCGCGAGCGCGCGTGCGTATGCGCCGGAGACGCCGCGGAACCGGTCGTGGACGGCTTCCAGGCCGTCGATGCTGATGCCCACGTAGGAAAGTCCGGCATCGCGAAACGATGCGGCACGTTCGTCGGTGATGAGTGTTCCGTTGGTGGAAATCACGGCGCGAATGCCGCGTTTGCGGGCTGCCGCAACCAGCGTGAGCAGATCGTCCCTCAAAAGGGGCTCGCCGCCCGAAAAGAGCAGCACCGGCACCCCGAAAGCGGCGAGGTCGTCGATGAGGGCAAGGCCCTCGGGGGTGGTAAGTTCGCCCTTGTAATCCAGGTCGGCCGATTGTGAATAGCAGTGGATGCAACGGAGGTTGCACCGCCGCGTCACGTTCCACACCACCACCGGCTTCTTGTCTTTTGAGAACTGAAGAAGGTGGGAGGGAAGTTTGCCTGAGTCACGGTCGTACCTGAGCGCATCGGACGACTCGACCGTGCCGCAGTAGAGCTTGGAAATTCCTATCATGCTTCGATCGCTTTCGATAAACCGGAATGCACGTTCCAATAGATCGATGCAGTCCGAGGCAAGCCAGGGGGTAGTCTTGCCGTGGACATCAGGGTTGTAATATGCTGGTAATATAATTCCCGTTCCCCGGGATTATTCCGGAGCAACGATGGAATTATGCGTCTGCGGCGAAGTCCAGTGCGCCCCAGCGCTCTATTCCTTTCGAGCGCCGCAGGAATATAGTATTTTTCGATAGGGTGTTGGATTCGTGCGTCGGGCAATCCATTGACAAGAAGAAAAGAAGGATACTCCGGATGACCATCGTTCTACCAAAGGACTACCATGCGAAGCAGGAGCTTCAGAAGCGCCGCGTACTGGTAATCGATCAGGACAATGCTCTCAAGGAAGACATTCGCGCCTTGCGGATTGGCGTGCTCAACATCATGCCGCAAGCGGAGCGGTACGAGCTGAGTCTGCTGGCCCCGCTCGGCAGATCGGTGCTGCAGATTGAACCCATTTGGATTCGCCTGGAAACCCACAAGTACACCAGCACCGACCAATCGCATCTCGACAAGCTGTATGTAACGTTCGAGGAGGCCGTATCACACCAGAAGCTCGACGGGCTCATCGTCACGGGCGCGCCTGTGGAGGAGATTCCCTTTGAGCAAGTTACCTATTGGGAGGAGATCCTTCGCATCCTCAGGTACGCACATCGCAACGCTGCCTCGACGCTGGGATTGTGCTGGGGCGCCCTTGCCATCGCAAAATTCCTGGGCATGGAGAAGGAAATATTTCCGAAAAAGCTTTTCGGCGTGTTTGAAACGGTCAACCTTGACCGCAGCCACCGGGTAACAGGCGATATGGACGACGTGTTCTGGTGCCCGCAAAGCAGGCATTCAGGAATTCCCGACGCGGTGCTGGAAGAACAGCGCGACAAGGGGAAGATCCGCCTTCTCGCATATTCGAAAGACGCGGGGTACGTTATTTTCGAAAGCGCCGACCAGCGGTTTCTCATGCACCTTGGCCATCTGGAATACGAGCCGTCGCGGCTCGTCGAAGAATACAAACGGGACCTCGCGGCCGGCAAAAAGAACGTCGAGGCGCCAAAGAACGTCAACCTTGAGGCTCCGGTTAATGTCTGGCGCGCCCATGGAAACGAATTTTTTTCCCAATGGATCAAGTTCGTCCACGAATCAACACAATACTAGCGCGGACGAAATGCACGCTCTCCGCGAAGACGCGAACCGGCTTGCGAAACAGGAGGAATGCGGACATCAAAATGCGGACTGCCTGAGACGCCCGCATGGTGCTTCAATTACCTTTTTCGCATAGTGCCGCAGAAATTCACTTTGCGTCCTTCGCGCCTTGCAGTGAATCTTTTTGTTCGTCGCAGCGGAAAGTCGGTCATCATGCAAACCGTCGAATGGATCAACAAGAACATACCGCCCATCGCCGACAAGCTGGAACGGGGCGTTCTCAACGGATTCTCCGCCGAAGGCGAAGAAGGGCTCGATTTGTCGGGAAGGAACACCATATACGAGGTGCTCAACGACATTCTCGCCGTGCTGTTTCCGGGATTTTACAGCAAAGACAAGGTGCTCAGGAAGGAGATGAATTTCTATCTGGGCGACATGCTGCGGCATATCAGCCTGCGGCTCGTGAGAGTGATGACGGAGATCCTCAAGTATCATTGCAAGAAGAAGGACGGTTGCGACGACTGCACGTGCGAGGAGCGCGCGCAGAAATCGCTTGAGACGATCATCGAATCGCTTCCGTCGATCCGTGCGATGCTGTTTGAAGACGTCAAAGCCGCCTACGCCGGCGATCCCGCCGCCACCTGCCTCGAGGAGATCATTCTGAGTTACCCCTGCATCGAGGCGATCGCCACGTACCGCATCGCGAATCTGCTGTACAGACTGGAAGTGCCGTTTGTGCCGCGGATCATGACCGAGCACGCCCATTCGAGGACCGGCATCGATATCCACCCGGGCGCAACCATAGCGCCGGGGTTCTTTATCGATCACGGCACGGGCACGGTTATCGGCGAGACCACGTCAATAGGGAAGAACGTACGGCTGTACCAGGGCGTGACTCTCGGCGCGGTATCGCCTTTCGACAAGCAGGGAAATCCCAAACGCGGAATCAAACGCCATCCGACCATTGAGGATGAAGTGATCATCTATGCAAACGCGACGATTCTCGGAGGTGAGACGGTTATCGGCAAGGGCGCAATTATCGGCGGCAACACCTGGATCACGAGGTCGGTGCCTCCGGGCGCGGTGGTGTACAAGGGGCAGGAGGATGAACGAAGGTCGAAAAGTTCAGAAGTTGAAAGTGGGAAAGGCTAAGTGGAAGTCAATCTGCTATGATGCCGCTCGATAGCCTGTCGCTCGCAGCGCTTTCGGAATGCGACACGGTCAATCTGCTGCGGTTCCAGCCGGTGATGCGGGACCGGGGCTCACATTTTGTCGAAGAAAATGTTTCGCGCTGCCGGGCGCGCCGTTGCGCCTGCCGTGCGTACCTTTAAGAGCCCCGGCGCCACGCGGCATGGGTTTGGAAGACGGGGCTGCGGATTGCCGAACGGGTGCAGCGATTTCAAGATAAGGATTTGAGCGCCCCGCTGCAATAGCAAAATAACAAAAGCGCCGACCTCGCCCCGACCCCGCTCCTGAAGTGAGAAGGGCACGGTTTGTTCTTTAGGCACCTCTCAGGACCGAAATAAAGCCTCGGCCCTTAGCCGTGGTTGTTTACAAACGAAAGTTGGTAATGGGAACAAATGCCGTTTGAATCCCGTTTACAAAGCAACCGATGGTGTAGGAGCCCGGCGCAATGTGACGCAGATCAAGCGACACGCTTCCTCTGCCCGCCGGTGATGTGACCGAAGTAATCCTGCCCATGTACCGGCCTCTGCTGTCTAAAAGCCGGAACCAAAGCGTTGCAGCCGCGGACACGGAATAGGAAATTTCGGCGCACCCGGCAAAGCTACGCACAAGAACAAATTGATTATTGAGATTCGCACGCACGCCGGTTCCCGCAATGCCGGTTGTTTGACTCACTGCCGAGCGAACCTCAGCCAGGTATTTCGGCACCACAACAAGCGGATCGCCGGACAGTGCCTCGATGAGCAAATACCCCTGAAACGAACTGTTGCGCGCAAGCTGGATCACGGCCGGTAGGGTGGTCTCCACATTTTGCTTGAGGAGAAAATTGGTCGCATAGGGCAAGGCTTTCGCAAGATCGGCGTCCAGGTTTGTGGTGGTGAACGATCCCGTATCCAGCAGAACCCCGAAATTGTCGGAATTGACAAGCGTGCAAAGTTCGATGATCTGGTCCGCCGTTTGAAGCATGTCGTTGTGGTTCTGCACGATCACTTTCACGCCAAGCGGCTTGCCGTAGTCCGCGCATTGACGGATGCTGTCGGCAATCCAGGCTGCAACCTCATCCCATTTCGTTTCGTATCCGGCCGGCATGTTGCCGCTAAAGACGCGAATTGCCGGCGCGCCCATTTTGACCGCAACGTCGATCCATTTTTGCACAAGCGCAACATCATTCGCCCTGCCCTGCGCATCGGCGTTGCCGAAATTATTGTTTACGCCCGTGCCGCTTATTGCAATGCCCAGATCAAGGGCTTTTGTTTTGAAAGCGGCAATTGCCGCGTCCGTGGGAACCGTCGGATAGCCGGGAAAGTAGTATCCCTGGGCATCGATTGCATCAAACTTGTTATTGGCGCAGAAGTCGAGCGCGTCGGCGAGGGTCATCTGGGGATTGGTTCCGGTAAGCTGCGCGTTGAACGAATAGCAATTCAGACTGATCCTGTAGGGTCCTTCATATCCGGCAGTTGCGAGCTGCCTTGCATCGGATTGGGAGTGAAACACGTGAATTCCCGCTGCCACGCCGCATGCCGACAAGGCGGCATCTTTGATGAATGTTCTTCGATTGATTTCTGATAGCATCGGCATCTCGTTTGTTGTTTGTTTTGAGCGGGAAAGTATACAGGTAATATATCATAAAAACACGAGGTGGGATTCATTTTTTGGAAGAAGTGGGAGCGGTACAGTCCTGCCAAGTCGTAATCAGATACTCGTATTCAGCCATCTTCTCCGGTGCCCCCTCAGGGGGACAGGGGGCGAGGGATACGGCGTGATGGATCATCAGGTCTTGGCATGGAATATGCTGCTATTTGGGGTTAGGAGCTGCTTGCCGCGGCGAGTAGGGCCGAAGTGAAGCAGCCCGGCTTGTGTTTTGCGCCCTTAATCTAATCACGTCTGAGTTTGGAGGGAGTTTATTATGAATCCTACGCAGTTACCTCTCCTGGTTGAAGGAATCTTGATCTTGATAGCCGGAACCTTTGGATTTATTCTGGGCAGGGCAGGAAGACCCTACGGCAAGGTGAAACTCGCGGTTCACCTGTTTTTCGTTCTTTGGTTCGCCGTGGGTTATGGCTTCATAGCGTACGCGATTCTTACAAAGGGTAGTGCAACAATGGGAATTCTGGTCCCGGTCACCGTAATGGGTTTGGCGATTTTGACCCAACTGGTTACCGGAATCCTGATGCTGGCTTCCAAGAAAGCAGAAAAGGCGATTCCGAAGATCCACATTGTATCGGCAAGCTTGCTGGTTGCGTCTGATATCTGTGCATTCTTCATGGCAGGGCTCCGTCCATAAGGAATGTTTCGGTGATACAGGGCACCGGTGCGATTCTTCCCAGCTCCGTATTGTGGCCAGCCCCGGGTTTTGCCGGAGCGCTGCACGCCGCCTGTCCAGGCCACCGTGGAAGGCTTACCATGCAACTTCGAGGTACTTGAAGGCGTGGAAAACCTGCTCCCGAAAAACCGGCCTTTCTTACGCTTCTAATCAAAGCCACGACCTGTATTCTCCGATTTGCCTAAGGTGGCCGGAGATATCTATATTTTTCCTCGAAACAGTTCGCAATGTGGAAGGCGGCGACGCTTCGAAGTACCCGAAGGGGTAAAGCGGGAAAGCGGGGAAACAAGTGAGCGTATGTAAATGAGCTCTCTTTCGCCCACCTGCCCGCGAAAAACAATTTGCCCGCTCCTAATCCTAAAAGGAGGAGTAAGACAGGTTGCCCCGCTACATGCGAATGTTTTTTTTCATATCATATGCAATTGGCATAATACTCTTTCGAGATTTTCCTAATCTAACATTTTAAAGGGGGGTCAATGCTTCACAAATGTTTCCTTGCACTAGCAGCGCTCGGCCTGGCAACGTTCCTCATGGCTGCCATGCCGGCCAATTATCTGGGCACGGTGTTTACAGGCGATACTCTCAAAGGCCATCCCCAGCATCTTCCCGGCGACATCCATATGGCCTATTTCGACGAAGGGGCCGACGGCGTGGCTTTTCACTACATGTTCGGGTACCAGGGCGACTGCAGCATTCGAACGGGCCACACGGGCACAACCGTGCCCATGCAGTCGTTTCAGGCGTGGAGGGACTTTCTTTCCGGACCCACCGGCGGCATCAACGATACCGACGTGAAGCACGCCAATGTCTGCTACCTCGGCTGGACGGAAAACAAGAACGGAGACTGGGAATGGATGAATTATACCGTGCACGTGGATACGGCGGGCACCTACAGCCTCCAGATTCATGAATCGGATGCGAAATATCCTAATCTCGTCAGGGTGACTTTTAGCGGCGTCGCCACCGACTCCGTGGTGAACATGGCGCTCAGCATAGATTCTCCCGGGGATCTTGAGATATATCATGACTGGAAGTGGGACGATACTCCCAATAAGATCGTGCTCGACACCGGGATGTACGTCCTCAATGTTAACCTGGACGTAGGCAACTGGAACTTGGCCACCATGAGGTTCAAGCTTGTCACGCCGGCCAAAGGCATTGTGATGCCCAGGGTGATAAGTCCGAATTCGGCGCAGTTGTCGGCAGGTCTTGTGGGAAACCACCTGGCTGTCTGTTACGATTTGAAGGAGCCCGGCCGCACCACGCTGTCGGTGTTCGATTGCGCCGGCAGAATGCTGCTGCCGGCCATTGAGGGCAGCGGGTCGTCCGGAAGCCACACACAGACTATTGCCCTGAGCCATTGCGGCCCGGGCGTGCACTTTGTGAGGCTTGACCAGAATGGGGTGTCGCGGGTGAAATCGTTTTTTATCACTCGTTAGCCTTGCATAGAATAATAGGGACTCGGGGGTTACCCGGCGCACTGCGCCGGGCCGGCCTCTCTCCAGGCCACCCCTTCCTCGATTTCGGATCGAGGTTTGTCGATCCATTTCGCACGTGCGCCTATTGGCCAGGCACGTAGCGAACCCCTCTATTTGTTACATCCAACGAACTTGACCAAAGGTAGAAGATGATCGTTGTATGTACAAGTAGGTTGCCATGATTGCTACGGTTACTGTATGGAGCAAGTGAGGGGAGGCTTAACGCGAGAAAAGCCGGAATACCTGGCGGACTGGCCGGAACTTGAAGTCACGCTAATCGAGCGCTTTGTACCAGAACCGAGACGCATGCCGATTTGGAATGAATTTCGTACTTTGCGGAGGGATTGTGGAAATTTGCGGGAGGATAGCATTCGGGTAGCTGGTGGGCATTTGGGCGCTAGCAATTGAGAATACGCGCGAGTAACCTGATTGCCATCCGTGGCAAGCAATCTAAGATAGGATATTTCCAAAACGAAATTTACTTGCTTGGAGATATTCGCTTTCGGATTCAATAGCAATCCATTTTCTTCTTAGTCGTTCCGATACCCAGCCTGTTGTGTTCGATCCCGCAAAAGGATCCAATACAATATCATTCATATCGGTTGTGAGCTTAACAAAAAACTCAGGCAATGCAGCAGGAAACCGAGCTGGATGAATTTTGATTCCTTGCTCCTTACACGCAACTGTGTATTTGTCGTTTGCTGTATTATTTCCGAACTTCAGCATATCGCTCGGGAGGCATTCTTCTTCTATTACATTTGGTGGAATTGACCCGCCAGATTCAATTTTTTTGAAACTTTCCCTGATTGCATGTCCAGAAGGTCTTACGGTTTCCCTAAGGCCTCTCTGATTCAGTCTGATCATATCTGCACTATAAGGTTTTAGCACTTTTGTATTATCTGCTTTAGGGTGAGGTGTTTTTGACAACCACCAGACATATTCTACCGCTTCCTTAATTCGCTCTCTTCTTACTGTCACCCATTCGGCAGGAACCGGCATTTTTGCTGGATTGTACCAAAAGCATTCTTGAGCAAGATAGAAACCTATTTCTTCTACTAATCTTATAAGCAATTTGAAATGATAAAGAGATTTTGTTGGTTCCCCTTTGTTGTAGCTTCCGCCAATATTTAAAATAAAACTTCCATCGTCCTTTAAAACCCGATGAATATTCTCTGCAAAAGGGAGAAACCAATCTACATAATCTTTTTTGTCTGCATTACCATATTCTTTTTTGAAATGCAAAGCATAAGGTGGCGAAGTAATAACTGAATTAATGCTTTTTTCAGGTAATTCCCTCAAAACATCAAGTGAATTTGCATGATAGGCAATTCCAAATTCGGTCTTGTAATATGCTTGATAGCTATGAAGCAATTCCTCATGCGTTGGATATTCAAATTGTAAGGCCTGTTGCGTAGCCATTAAGCCCTCTCATTTACGAGCGTTCATTGCCCCAATACCGGGAAAACGGTATATTATAAAACCAGTTTTAATATACTGGTTCTAGAAGACCTTAATATAATATAACACATTTGGTTGTCAGCGTCAACATATTTATGACAAAAATCCTCATTGAAACTGAAGATTGGATTTCCCTTGCGGAAGCTGCTCGTATTCGAGGTATTTCACGCCAAGGTATATCCAATCTGGTTAATCGGGGCAGACTCCCTTGTTTGCGAATTTCAAATGCCATATTTGTGCAACGTTCGGTTATTCAAGACTTTACCGAACTTCCACCAGGAAGAAAATCTTCTAAGAAGGGAAAATCATGTCAAGATCCGAGGAAATAGCTTCATTTCTGGAGAATTGCTCTGAAAGTGAACGTCGATGGATTTTTGACTACTTACGGAAGAAATATTCAATTCATCCAATTGAAAAAAAACTGAATGTTTCAGCTGAAGTGATATTGGAAGCGATTGATCGTGCCAGCGATCTTACAATTCGTGGCATTCGGGGGATAATTGCCGAAGCATCTTTCAAACAGTACGTTCTCAATTCCTTGAATGATTGGTCAGATGTAACCAAACCCGGAGATATTCCATATGATTATTTATTAACAAAAAACAACAAGCAGGTACGCATTCAAGTAAAAATGCAGCGTTTAAAGGCACACCTTCCAATGATGGCAAATGAAGGATATCGAATTCTTTCTGCTGATAAATTTGTGGTGGAAACTCAGCGTACCCGAGGCGGCAAAGATAAAAAATCAAATTCCGATACTCGACCATATCATTTTGGTGAATTTGATATTCTGGCGGTATCAATGCAGCCGTCAACAGGAAATTGGAACGAATTTCTTTATACCGTTTCATCTTGGCTACTTCCAAGAAAAGAAAACAAAAAACTTCTTCTTAAATTCCAGCCGGTTCCAAAGCAACCAAACGACGAATGGACTGATAACATCCTTCTATGTTTTGATTGGTTTTTCTCTGGCAAAAAGAAAAGAATTTCCGTTTAGCTAGGTATCCTTGCTTCCTGCAAGGATACTTGACATAATACGCGCGTATTCAAAAACAAATGCGCCCAAACGATCCACCAACACAAGTAGCCGCGCCATGCATCGAATAGCGCCCCATAAATGCAGCGAAAGAAAAGGTCAAAATGAAGTCACCATCTGCTGCAAAGGCTCCGTAAAATGGCATTCGACCCAAACAACAATGTTGTTAAACTCTGTGTTCAAGGTATGGACATGGAAGGAAAAGGCAAACCTGAAGAGGCAAGCAGACTATTTCTTCTAGCCTGGAACGAAGCGACAAACGACTTTGAAAGATTTATTGCTGCTCATTATGTGGCTCGACATCAAGCAAATGTTTCCGGCAAATTAAAGTGGCTGGAAACAGCTTTGCAATTTGCATCAAGAATAGATGATGACACTGTTAAGGGTGCTTTTCCTTCTCTATATTCGAACATTGCAAAATGCTATGAAGACTCCGGCGACCTAGTCAACGCAAAAAAGAATTATGAAATAGCAATTTCCTTCACGGGCAAACTCACTGACAGCGGTCCCTTTTATCACGGGACAAAAGCAGATTTGCAGATTGGCGATTTGCTAACGGCAGGGAGCAGGTCTAATTACAACCCGGAAGTCACAATGAATCACACTTATTTCACAGCCTTGGTTAATGGTGCGGGACTTGCTGCGGCATTAGCTAAAGGTGATGGACGTGAACGTGTTTATATAGTTGAACCGACAGGGAGCTTTGAAAGTGACCCGAACGTTACAGACAAGAAATTTCCTGGCAATCCGACACGTTCCTATCGCACCCAAGCACCACTGAAAATCGTTGGCGAAGTAACAGATTGGGTGAGACAAACACCCGAGCAACTCCAAAAATGGCGCGACAGGTTGGCGAATGCCAAAGGCGAAATTATCAACTAATTTTACCTTTACTCAAAACCGCCCACCAGAGCGAAGAAAGCCGCCACCGGAAAAGGGAGAGAAAGAGCAGCACGCCTAAGAGTGCCGCAAAAATGCGGCGAAGAACAAATCAACCAGTTACCTGTTGGCCGGTCGGAACCAAGAGAAATACGATGGCGCTTCCCAAAATAGAAGCTAAGAGAAATATGGCTAAAGCAAGAGTCAGCAGATCCGCGGAAGGCGTGGCCGCGATGCGTGCGATTGAGATGCGCAAACCTGAAGCCGATCGCATCAGCGAAAGTGTGCAGGGTCAAGAGCTAAGCTGGATGTCAGCCTTCCAACAGGGCCTGGGAGTAAATGAGAACGCCGGTGACTGACAAAGAAGTGGAGACGCCTCCGACGCATTTGAAACCATTTCTCAAAAGTCCCGATACTTTATCCTCAAACTCTTGTTGGTCCTTTTCCTCAGTCTCTTCCTTTACTTCGTGTGTCACGACAAGATATCTCATAAATCCTCCTTTGGATTTCCGCTAATCTTTTGCAGGGTGAGGGAGAACGTTCACCCGCCGAGATGCACGCGTTTGCCTAGAAACGTCGTCGACTCGCACGCCTCGACCATGAAGTCGGCGACGTCGGCGCGGGAGATCGTCGCCGGCATGCCGATCAGCTCTGCCGTGCGCACGTACCTTCCCTTAGCCTTGCCGTTCGTGAGCCGCATGGGGCGCGCGATGACGAAGTCGAGACCGCTGGCCTGCGTCATGCGCTCCTGAACGTCGTGATCGCGGAAGACGCCCTTTAAGAGACCGCCAATGAGGAACGTCCTCTGAAACCAGCTCGCCGCGGGCCTGCTCTCTCCGACGCCGTACGCGCTGAGGACCACCAGGCGCTTTACGCCGTGCTCCTTCATCGCGTCGATGCAGTACTTCGTGCCGCGCGAGAAATAGTCGGGCTTCTCTTTGATCCCGCCCAGTGAACTCGGCGACACGCAGATGATCACGGCGTCGTGACCGGCTACCGAGCTGCGCACCGAGGCTGCGTCGTGGAAGTCGCCCGCGACCTTCGTCAGCGCGGGGTGTGTAATGTCGAGCTTCGCGGGCGAACGCGAAAACGCGGTCACCGAGTGACCCTTTGCGAGGGCCGACTTGACGCAAAGGGCGCCGGTTCCATGCGAGGCGCCGAGGACGAGGATTTTCATAGGTGCTCCTTAACCGACAGGAAGAGGTTCTTTGCAGACTTCCACAACTTTACCCTTTGCCCCGCCTTTGCCGTCTGCGTATTGATCGGCTTCAAGGAAAAATATAGACATTTCCGCATACCATGTCAAATCTGATGGCAGCGGGTTTTTGGGGTGATATTGCGGCGGGGCGCCCGGATTTTTCCCCGGTACTCTTGCGCTATCCCGAAGCGCCCTAAAGATTATTTATCAAGTGCCGCCAGAAACGTCTCGGCTTCTTTGTGGAAGTACGTCCCCGTGAGCGGATAATCGTCGCGTATGGAAACCAGCAATTCGCGGATGGTCGCTTTGTCTCCGCTGTCAATTAACAGCGACAATATGGAAATCTTGTCGATCTTTTCTTTTATGCCGGTCTTGGGAATGTACCGCGATTTGTACCGCGAAAGGTCGAAATACCCGCCCATCTTTTCCCGGATGTCCAGAAACACGTCAGAAGTGATCAGGCCGTCGAAATAGACATCGAGCCAGGATTCAAGATTGAGGCCGTATACATGGTAGGGCGCCTTGCCGAAAGGATACAGCGTATCATTGAGATGCGTGAGTTTTCCCAGCCACATGCTCACGAAGGCCTCGTCGCTTTCACCGCTCACGACCCGGATGCTGTTGTAGCAGGTAACAAGGTCCGCTACGCCGAGGCTTTCCAGAATCGGAATTCCAAACAACCTGCACGCGCCCGTTCTCCACAGATGAACGCCGCAGAGCTTATCCTGTAAAAACGCACAGACGAGATTGCCTTCACACGTTTCACTCAAGCGCGGAGCGGCAAAAATGAATTTCTCCAGATCGGCCGACGGAAGATTGTCGCAGCAGTAATGGATAAGATAGATGAACTCGGCAAGCGTGCAGGTGGGCGAGACGCAGCAGCGGCCGCATTGCTCGCAGGCGACCTGGGGCAGTTCGGCGTAGAGTTCCCGGATTTGGGTGAGCAGGTTCATGTTCGCGGTTGACTGTCCTCGTGTCCAATTTGTAATATACTTAGTGGGGGCTGGGCCATAATAGAAGTGGGGAAGAACATGAAAACCGTTCCGGCAATTGCTTGTGCCTTTGTCATGGGAGCTTCGTCGGCCTTCGCGGGCTACGGCGACAAGGTCAATGGTCTTCCTAATTGGCAAGAACGCGCCATTCTGGTGCTTACCAACGCGTGCCGTATGGCGCCCGTACAGTACCGCAACACGTATCTGGGTGCCACCTACAACATTCTCCTTCCGGCAAATTATCCGGCTGTGCCGCCGGTCTACTGGAATCTTGCCCTCAATGGCTCTGCGCGGTTCCATGCGATCCAGATGGCGGATACCTGCGGCATGACCCACAATTCCTGCAACGGGGACGCATTTAACGTTCGGATCGAGCTCTTCTACAACAACAAGAGCTACACCATCGGGGAAGACATTGCCGCCGGTAGTACGGATCCATCCGGCACCATGCAGCAATGGCTGCTCGACGAGCAAAACGGAACAGTCCCGCTCGACAACAGCACGTGCGGCACCTCCCGATGCGACGGACACCGGTGGAATATCATGAACAAATCCTACAGAGAAATGGGCACGGGCTACGCCTATGGTCCGCAGACCTACAATTATTTCTGGTGCCAGGATCTGGGCGGGGGCGCACCGGAATTCGTCAATCCGATTGTTTCCGCGGCCCACCTGTTCATCGAGACGGGGAAGACCACGTTTCTCGCCGACTATTTCGACCCCGCGGGTAAGCCGTCCAATCCATCACTCTATGTTGACAATCAGAAAAGCTCACTCACGCTCCTGATGGGAGCGGATTCGGCCGGCACGTATTCGGTCTCCCTTGCCAGGACCACCGCGTGCAGGAACTACTATTTCACGTTTACGAACGCAAAGGGTACGCTCTTTCGGTATCCGGAAACGGGCGACCTGGTAACGTTCGGCGAAGGATCATGCGCGAGAGACTTTGTTCCGGCCGAGAGCCTGAGCGTGGGAGGGATGCTGGGCATACCGGTTCTTCGGGACGGGCGGACAACATTCTCCATAAAGGGGTCTGTCTTGACCGCGCGGGTACGAGGCAAAGTCAACGACATTGAGGAAAGCGCACTGTACGATTCAAGAGGAAGATCCCTGGTTACTATCGTGTGGAGCGTCGGCGGGGGCATTACCCGGCGAGCTGCCTCCCAGGATGAAACGGTTTACCTTGCGAGAATAGACAGAGACATTTCTCGCGGGATCTACTTTGTTCGGACCCGATTCTCCGACGGGACGATGAGAACAGCATCGGTCGTGGCAAGCGGGGGTGAGTAAGGGAGCAAATGGTTTAACGAAGGCACGGGTCCGTTATACTGTTCGGGCAACTGTGCAAATTTCCGATCGTTCTCCCCAAAAGTTACACCTCCCTCGGTTCCGTCACAAGCTTGAGCCCTTCCAATATTTCCCGAATCCTTCTCGCTGTAACCCGACCGATTTTTTCCTTGAGATCCGACTTGTCGAAAGTAACCATTTGCGTCACGTTGGCTACGCTGGCCTTTGGCAACCCGGCTTCGCCTTTTCGCAGAAGAACATTTCCGGGAACGGATGAGCGCGACAGGTTGGAGGTAAGCGCGATTCCAATGGTTGTGTTGATGCGGCTGGCATTAAACACGTTATTCTGGATTATCACGTACGGATGCCTGTACCCTGGTTCCGATCCGCTTGGTTCGGCCAATTGAACCCAGAAAATGTCTCCCTGCTGGATTACCATACGTCCGCATGCTTTCGGCGCGAATAGGCTTTTTCACTTTCGAGGCGCGAAAGGTCCTCCGCATCTTCACCGTAAGAGGCATTTATTTTGCGGATCAAATCCAGGTTCTCATCTTTGTCAATCATGTGCTTCGCGGCCTGGCCAAAGAATTGGCTCCTCGAAATGTGAAGTTTCTTGGTGAGACGTTGAACCTTCCTAAACGTTTTTGTGTCGATGGAGATGGCGGTCTTTATGGTACTCATGGACAACTCCTTATGGTTATACCGGAAGTATAAATTCTGGCGCCGCAGAAGTCAAATTTCCGCGCCTTTGAATCCGTGCAATGCGGTGTTACTGTGTTTCCCGGGACGGTGCGCAATCAATGAGCGGCGATATATTTTAGAAATTGTAGTAACAAAGAAACGACGGATATCGTTCAAACCTCTGGAGCCGCTTCCATGATCATTCACCTGACCCGCGATGCAACGGCCAAAGACAAAGAGGACATTCTCGACAGGATACAAGCGGCCGGTCTCGGGTACGAGGACCTTCATTCGACCACGGGGACCGTTCTTATCGGGGTGCTGGGCGACACCAGCACGGTCGAAGAAGGGTATTTTCTCGAACTTTCCGGCGTGGACAAGGTTATTCGCATTTCGCGGCCCTACAAACTTGTCTCACGAGAATTTTCGAGCGCGTCCAAAACCGTCTTTGCGGGCGATCTGGCCATCGGCGGAGACAATCTCGTTGTGATGGCCGGCCCGTGCGCGCTGGAAAACGAGGCGCAGGTGGAGGCCATAGCTCGCTATGTTTCGGGGCTGGGCATAGCCGTGATGCGCGGCGGTGCCTACAAGCCGCGTACCTCGCCCTATGCGTTCCAAGGGCTGGGGCTTGGCGGGCTCAAGCTTCTCGCCGCCATGAGGGAAAAATACAAACTCAAAATCGTAACGGAGGCAACAGGCCTGCACCGGCATATGACGGCCGGCGGCGGCAGGGAAGAGAAGACCGTGCTCGAAAACGTTATCGAATATGCCGACATTATCCAGGTGGGCGCCCGTAGCATGAAGGCCTACGGTTTTCTCCAGGAACTCGCCATGTTGACAAAGGACAGCAAAAAGCCGATTTTGCTCAAGCGCGGGGAGTCGTCGACAATCAAAGACTTTCTCCTTGCCGCGGAATACCTGGTAGCCAACGGCAACCCCAACGTCATCCTCTGCCTGCGCGGCATCCGCGCCTTCGAGGAGGAAAAATTCCAGCGCTATACCGCGGATATCGGGGCGATTCCGGTTCTCAAAAAGGAATCAAACCTTCCCGTTTTCTTCGACCCGTCGCACGCCACGGGATACCGGACCAACGTGTATCACTTGAGTATGGCTGCGGTGGCTGCCGGCGCGGATGGCCTCATCATTGAGACCCACAACGATCCGGCGCATGCCCTGTGCGACGGGGAGCAGTGCGTCACGGAAGCTCAGTTGAAAAAAATCAAGATCGATGCGGAAAAAATACGGGCCCTGTTGCTCGGCCGGTAGAAAAACGGCCTACGTGGCGCTGCGGGAGCCGTTGTGCACGTGGAGGTCGACTTGATAAAGGAGAACATCGCAGGTGAGCATCGTAGCGGAATTCGCGCGCACACTTCACGAATCGGTTCCCATTCAAACCGGGCGGACGCTTGCGCCGATTGAGTACCCGTCGCGAACCGTGCGGCTCAGCGGAATCAGGGTGGTCGTATTCGACATGTACGGCACCCTCATGAATTACTGGCGTCCCGAATTCGGCAGCGCACAGGCGAAACAGGATGTTCTTCTTTCGGCCTTTCGCAGGACCATAGCCAAGTTCGGCATGGAGGAATTTCTTGTCCGGATGAATCCCGGAGAGCCTGCCGAAAAGACGCTCAGCGACTTGTACCACGGTCTCATTGCGCTCAAGCACGAACAGGCTGCCGGGAAGAAAATCGAGTTTCCGGAAATAAAGATTGAGAGCGTGTGGGAGGCCATTGTGCTCATGCTCAAGCGGCGAGGCTACGATCCCGCGCGCATGGCACTGGGCGCGCAAGGCGATTTTGTCAAATGCGTGGCATATTGCTACAACTTTTTTTCGTTCGCGCGGGGTCTGTACCCGGGCGTGTACGGGGCGCTTGCGCGTTTGCAGGCGGGCAACCTCAGGCTCGGCATTGTGTCGAATGCGCAGTTCTATACCCTTGTCGACCTGTCGCTCTTTCTGCGCGACCAGAGCAAGGGCGAGTGCGACGATTACATACGGGTGTTTGACCCGAACTTGATGTTCTTCTCGTTCGAATACGGCGTCGCGAAACCGCATCCACTGCTTTTTCGGAAGCTGTTCGACGCCTTGTACGAATATCATGTTCTTCCTTCTCAGACTCTTTTTGTCGGCAACGATCTCGTGACCGACCTCCGCCCGGCCCAGGAAGCAGGCATGAAAACCGCGTTCTTCACCGGCGACGATAGAAGCGCTTTTGTCCATGATCTGTCGGGCAAGGTTGTGCCCGACCTGTCGTTTTCGTCGTGGGACGACCTTGCCTCCCGGGTGACCTTTTATTCCAGTGAAGGCGAAAAAGAAACGAAAGGAATGGAGTAATGGCACGAGCACGTATCATGCAGCTTGCGTTGGCGTGCGCAGTATCCCTGGCATTCGCGGGGACGTCGGCGATGCAATTTTTTTCCGATTCAATCGGCGGGATCAACGCGCTGCCGGCCGCGCTCTTGCGCGGCGCCCAGGAAGCCTATGGCGTTAACATGAAGGGGCTGGACGCGCTTGACAGAGGCGACTTCGACAGCGCTGCCGTTTATTTCTCCAGGGCGATGTCGCTGATACCAAATTATTCCGACGCGCACAACAACATGGGAGTAGTGCATTTCCGCAAGGGCAATATTTCGCAGGCGCGCGCGATATGGCAGTCGATAACCGAGACCGACCCCGACTATGCAATCGCGTTTTACAACCTTGCGGTGGTTGATTATCACGAGAAAGACTATCAGGGGAGTGTGCCGTTTCTTCAAAGGGCCATCGGCATCAACAGAAAATTCGTCGAAGCGCTCATCATGGCCGGACGCGTTGATCTCATGCTCAATAAAAAGAAGGAGGCGGCAGGTTATTTTCGTGAAGCGTTCAAGGTCGATCCCGAGCGCGCCGAGTCATGGCAATTTTTGGCCTATGGTTTGGTTCAGGAGGGCGATACGGCCGGCGCCATTGCGGTACTGTCACGCCACCAGAGCAATGCCGAGGCACTCAAAATGCTCGGTGAAATAGAATCGTTCCGCAAGAACTATAAAGCCGCCTCGACGTACTTTTCCGACGCGGTGTCGCATGGGGGCAATGCCGATCAGCTGCTGGATCTTGCCTCGTCGCAAATCGACCAACAGGCATGCAAGGATGCGCTTGCCACGCTTAAATTGTATGCCTCAAAAGTGTCGGTACAGGCCGCGGACGCCTACCTCTACGCGGGCATCGCCGCAAAGGAGTGCGGGGACCTTGCCGAGTCACGCTCGTCTTTCGAAAAGGGAGTTGAGAAGTATCCTGCGGATGCGATTCTCAGGTACAACCTTGGTCAGGTCTATTTTCACTTGAAACAATACGACCAGGCCGAGTCGATGTGGAACACCGTAAGTGATTCGCTCAACGACCCCTCGCTCTATTATCTGCGCGCCCTCAATGCGCGGCGGAAGGGGAACCTTGACCTTGCCGAAACCTACATTCGCAGCGCCTTGCGACGCGACGAAAGACCCGAGTACCTCGACCTGTTGGGCGTGCTGCTCTATGCAAAAGGAAACAGCGACGAGGCAACGGCCAATTTCAGGAAAGCGCTCAGGCTGGATCCGGATCTTCGTTCGGCGCAGTTGAATCTGGCGCTTATTTCCCAATCCAAAGACGATCTCGAAAAGTCAGCCGCCGACCTTGAAAAAGACCGCAGTGAGTGCCGGAGCAAGTGTCAGGATATTGCCCTTAAGCTTTCCATCGTGTACTATCACCAGGGTTTGGTCGACAAGGCGGCGCGCCTGCTCGAATCGCTTCCGGATGGAGAGAAGAACGAACGCATTTTTCGTCACCTGGCCCTGTATTTCCGTGATCTTCACGACTGGGACAAGGCAATCAAGACGCTCGAAAAGGCAAAGACGTTCTTTGTTCTGGACGTGCAAACAGAGTACGAATTGGCCGAAGATTATCTCTTCTCCGGCGACAATCGCAAGGCCGTGGACGCGCTCAACGAACTCCTGGGGAAATGGGACCAGAATCCCTGGCGAATCTATTATCAGCTCGGTTATGCATACATGGAAATGAAGGAGTTTTCAAAAGCGAAATCGGCCTTAGAGCAAAGCCTTAAGAAGAAGCAGGATAACCTTGCAGCACAAGGGCTTATGGCATACATTCTCAATACGGAAGGCGATGTTTCGCAGGCACGGAACATTTGGGAAAAGACGCTTCGGGAAGACCCGTCGAATTTCACTTTGCTTATCAACATGGGGCTGTCGCTTGAGAAAGACGGCAGGTGCGAAGAGGCGCTCGCGTATTACCAGAAAGCCCAATTGCTCAAGCGCGACGACAATGCAATTCAGATCAATATCGGCAATGCATACGGCTGCATGGACAAGAATCGCGAGGCAATCACGGCCTACACTGCGGCCCTTACGTCGCCAAAGCGCAATTTGGCTTCATTCAATATCTTTTTGCTTGCACAAAAGACCGGCGACCAGACAAACGCCGCCTCAATGCTGTCCATTCTGACGTCGGAATTTCCGTCATCGTCCTATACTGTTCGCGCGCAAGCCGACATGAGTCTGTGGAAAAAAGACACGGCGACCGCCCTTGCCAAACTGGAAGCGGTACCCGACAAGGATCCGGGAGACTATGTCGTGCTGGCGCGCATCTACGCAAACCGGAGGAATTCCTCAAAGGCAATGGGCTTTCTTGCAAAGCTTCCGGCGGAACCCTACTGGGAAAAGGCGAAAACAGGCGTGATGGCCCAGATGGATTTTGTCTCCGGTGATTATGCGAAGGCTCTCTCGGAAATGAAAAGCATCGGCGACTCCAGCTTTGCCGCCCTGTAC